>Ga0325402_1000497_pt1 | contig 27567 bp, 13 predicted proteins | sample PopdelMetagenome_22_FD_207212 | JGI IMG/M metagenome (GOLD analysis project Ga0325402, IMG submission 207212) | Populus deltoides microbial communities from Bellville, Georgia, United States - Xylem-PdKOR-R3 | ecosystem: Host-associated > Plants > Phyllosphere > Stem > Wood/Secondary xylem... | reverse complement strand
ATGCATTGTCACAAGCCACTTTACTTACCTTTCTCCTCGTCAGGAAATTCCAGGTAAACTTCTTTGCGCCAGGAGAAATTTTGTTGTCCGTATCCACAGCACAGTTTTTCCATGATTGAGCTGAAAGTCGATAGAAATTTGGTTTCTCCGTCTAGGATTAGTCTTTGAATTTACATCATCCATTCCAGCACTTTGTTTACTTTAGAACTTGGAACACACCATCAGAGATTAACATCATCGCCATTACAAAAACAAAGAAAAAGAAAAAGAACAGCATAGAGCTAGCAAGCAGTAAAAAGAAGATCAATGAGATCAAGTCTATCCCTGATAGCTTCTGATGCAATTCTACGTACGTGGCTACATCAATGATTTCGTTCCGCAAGAAATACGCAGTTTTTTGAAGGAATTAGCCAGTCGTTTCTCTTCAGAACTCACCATGGTTATTAACGCCTCACATGAAGGATAAAAAAAACATCTCTTTTATGCCTTGATGATATATCTTGGCAGCAATGCTTTCTCTACCGCATCTGTTCCGCAACGAGTCACGGTGGGCAAGAACGAGAACATCAAGGCACTGCCGTTTAGTCTTGACAGGAACTGTAAGATTGTCGACAATTTCCACGGTGTTGACATGAAGTGGACTTATTGCAGTAGTGAATTCAATGCAGCACTCCAGTATGAGCTGAAATGGTATGAGCTTTGCTTTCATAAGCGACATGCCTGTATGATCAGGAATAAGTATCTGCCTTGCATTCTTAAAATGGCTAGGAAAATTAAGGATCAAAACAGGGTAGTAAAGTTTTACACTACTCGCGGGGGACGTGATGGATGGAGCTGTAAGGGGAAGGGGATCAATTTGGATCACCCTGTGACTTTTGATACGCTAGCAATGGATGGAAACCTCAAACAAAAATTTATAGATGATCTTGATAAATTCATCAAGGGAAAGGAGCGTTCCAAGAGGATTGGTGAAGTATGGAAACGGGGCTATTTGCTGTACGGCCCTCTCGGAACTGGGAAATCAAGCTTGATAGCAGCCATGGCCAATCATCTTAATTTTGATATCTACAACTTGAAACTGTCTGCTGTCAGTTCTGATCCTTCCCTGGAGTTTTTGTTACTTCAATATGTCCAATCATTCAATTCTTGTGGTGAAGATATCGACAATTCAATAGAGCTACAGATTCGTGAAGCGGGGAATCATCTATCAGATCATGATCGAACTCCTAGGTGGGTTGGATTTTTATATATATTGTTGTTATTCATTTTTTATCTTATAAAAAAATCAAGGAAAAAAAAATTTAAAATATAAAAGGATATACATAAAAAAAGCCTAAAAAATTTCCAAGTTGGTAGTGAAAAACCAAAATGATAGATAGAAAAGTTGGAGGACCAACATGTATAACATTAGCAAAATTGCTACCCAATTCTAATTGACAAGGGATTTGTTTGGCGAAACTATTTTTATTTGGGGTAAATAAATATAAATTTGGATAAGTAACGAATCAATGAGAATTTTGAAAGGTTTAATTATTTTTATTAAGGACTTAATTGCAAGAAAAAATAATTTTTGGAGTCAATTTATGCTTTAATTAGAAGAAATTAAAGTCTAGAGGTCGATTTGCAATTTTAAAGAGTTAACTTGGTCAAATCATAAGTTTAATTGCATAAATAATGAAGTTTAATTGGTAGTTAGGAACTTGATTAAAGAAATCTAAAACCAAGGACAAACTGAAAAAGATATGTGATTGTAGGAGCTGAAATTGACCAAATCAAGAGGACAAATTGAAAACAATTGAAAGTATGATGGTCAATTAAGGGCCCAAGCACATAAATAAAAAACCAAGGACTAAAATGAAAATGACATTAAACTTTAGGGTTGATGATCGAGTTTGACGGTGGTGAAATTGTATGAAATTAAGAGTTTCAAAGACAATTACGAGTGCAATTAAAAGTAATTGGAAGAATATGGACTAAAATGAGATATATCAAATCCCAAATTGTAATCTTAATTTTTAGGGTTTAACCTAGACGACGCGTCGTTTAACCACAATTTAGCTTCTTCTTTGATAGTTTTGGTTGATCGAGTAAGCACTTTTAGGCAAATGAATGTGGTGTTTCTGACTACCTTTAAGGCTGTAACCACCACCATTCAACTAAGAAACATCCTCTTTACAAAGATCAATCACTCTCATCAAACATTTATATCTTATTTTCTGCAATGAACTTAACAACATCTTATCCCTGGTCAGCCATCACTGTATTCTCAAATTCTAAGTTGTTAGGGTTGACACTTTTAGACTAATGAATGTAGAGTTACAAACCTCCAAATTGAGTAAGGTTAGATCCAAACAAAAATTGTGCACACCTTCTACCAACATCAAGTAGTCTTTAATGATGATGACATTAGAGTTACTCCAATGAAGCCTCGAACATGGTCAACTCAGTCATCAATAGTTGTGATACTCATTTCACAAAATTATTAATATTTTTCATGTGTTCACACTTCAAGCTTTATCGGTGGGTTCTAATCAAAGGTTTGTCACATTTCTCTCAAGATCAAAAGGCCAAAAACAAACTTATTAGTCTCCAAGTTTGGAAAACTACCAAAACTTCCAAAAACCAAGTTTGTTGCAAAACCACCATTGAAAAACTAGCATAGGTACAAAGCTCACAACTATGAAATGTACTTCAGAACCCTCTTATTTTGATTAAAAGGCTAAACTTTGATCAATCTATGTTTGAAGCCATCAAAAACTCTAGCAAAACCCTATAAATACCCCTTGAAAAATCAAGAAAAAGAGAAAAAAATGGAGAAACACACTGTGAAAAGACCTTGGTGTGAAGGTTCAAAAGCCTAACATAGAGGGTCTAACGAGCTTTAAAAGGAAAAGATAGTGAAAGGGAAAGAAGGAAAGAAAATAGAAGGAAAACAACAGTCCATATCTACCAAGCTTGGAAAAGGTATAACTATGTTAAAGTTCAAGGGTAGAGTCTATATGGCCTGCCTATTCATGTTTTCTTAATATTTAAACCTCTTTTGATGTTGTTTGAGCTTGTATTTTTGGATAGATTTTGTTACTGGAATAATTTGATGTTTTTCAGCAGAGTTTGTTTTGTTCTCGTTCCTATTTTAAATATGTTTTAGATTGCTTAAGCTTTCATTATAATAGTTTGTTCTAATTTTGGCAATAATAGGTTAGTGAGACTTGCACTAAAGGTATAATTCTTGATTTTGATGCTTGTTTGAATGTGTTTTTAGCTCAATAGCATGTTAATGATGTATTTGAAATATTTTGATTTATGACTGAATTTGTTTTATAATATAACAATAAGTTGCTTTTATTTATAAGTTAAGAATTTTGGAAGCATGTTGATTAATTTGAAGCTTTTAATGCAAGTTTATGGTTCATACAAGTATGTTTTAGCATATAATTGTTAAAAATATCAAGTTTTGAATCCAACTAACCTGAATATTATTTGTTTTTTATTTTATTTTTATGAAATCATCTTATTCTTATAACTCGAGTCACGAGTTTAACAAGTTGGCTTAGGTTTTTTTTTAATTTTTTTATTTCATTTGTTTGCATTGAGTTAGTTGGAAATTGAGTTTGGTAAAAAAAAAATTATTTATTTTTTATGAGGTTATTCTGGTCTCATTACTAGACTTGTTGATTTGGCTGGTTAATCCAGATAGTTTTTTTTGTTCTTTTTTTAATATAATATTTTTTTAATTTCATCTAACAAATTTTTTATACACTGGTGATACAAGTCTAAGCCCAAAAAAATACATGGTTACTTTAGACCAGAGTAGTTGCTAAAAGGGATTATAATAAAAGATTTAATTGTTGGATTAAACTTTAATTTTTACAAGAGGTTCCCGAGGAACGGTTCCAAAAGGAACTCACTTCATCAATCATTCGTTGTTAGATCTCTTGAAATTAGGCTTAGAAGATCATGTATGAGTAAATTTTGTTATGTTTCTTGATTTTATGGATTTATTATTTTGTTTGAAGTATTTTGTAATTTCCTTTTAAGCTTTGGGATTTTGATTTTGTTTCCTAGTATAGGTAGAATTTCTGGTATATTTAAAGGACTTGTAAATCTCTTTGAGATTCAGACAGTATTAGACTTATTTTTTAAAAATAAAATTGTGAATTTAGAGTATGTATTTGCAACTCTTTTCACTCATTAAGATTTTATCTTTATGTGATTGTTTGCTATTTATCTAGTTTTTGTCTGCATCACGTTAAGGTTGTTATAATGTCATTTTCAAGAAATATCACAAATTTAGATATGTTGTTAAAATCTAAAAATCAAATAATCTTGAAAAATTTAGAATGTGAAAGAAAAATCTTGGAAAAAAAACAAAGTACAAATTATTAGAAGTGATTCACTAGATTTCTTGAGGATCAATTTAGCATAACAATAATTGTTTCAACCTTGTCGCATTTGTATAAAGCATAAAGCTTGGTTAACTTGAATTATAATGTTAATCAAACAAGACAATCTTCAAAAATCAACTAGAAAATGTAATTAACAGTATTAATCATACTTCTTTGAATTTTTTGAACTGAATTTGTAATGCAAATTCTCTCATTTTCCATTCAGATTCTTTCGTAGATAAAATCAGCGGCCTACATAAGCAAAAAACCAATAAATACTTCAAAAGATGGACCTTTTTTTTCTTTTTAACCTTTTCTTTCCCTGCAAGAAAACTTGTACCTTATTTTAAACAAAAGCACATTTTTCTTTGAGGACTTGAATTATCTCCCAACAATAAGTAAGGTCCATTATCAACCTAAGTTTGTTAAAAAAAATTATTTAAGATCATGATTAATAGGCATATTAGAAACCAAATTAAAAGTGCAGTCTATTTATTTTTAGGTTTAAAACTTTATTATAATTTATTTTTCAATAAAAACTTTTTAAAATGAAACATTAACATGATTAAACCTAAATTTAAGTGAATAAAAAATTGATATAAAAAACTCTAGGTTGACATGTTTTTCTGAAACACAAAACCTCTATCTCATATTGAAAAAAAATAACTTTCTTATTGTATATGTTGTGGAAGATGAAGAGATAAAATTGAGTGCGAAATGACCTAAGCAAAATGAGCTTTGGACTTAAGTGATGTAATTTTTTGACCAACAAAAAAAAATATTTTTTGTCAACCTATTTTTATGCTTAGGTTTGAGTTTATAATTTTTGGCCCATAAAAAAAATTATTAGTCTATTAGTTTGGCCTATAATGAATTATTTTTAGCTAGCCAATTAGTTTGTTCAGCTCATGAATAAAGATTCTGAACATTTTCTTCAACCTCAATAGCTTCTTCAACTTGGACATTTTTATTCAAACACAACATCATATTTAAAGCCAAAACTTTTAGGTTTAATTCTAGTTGATAATGATAGGAATTAATTATGGTAGTTTTAAATCAGTTTTGTTTTCAAAATCCTCTATAAAAAAGGGTTGAAGGCAGAGTGTTTTAAGATAATTTTTTTGACAAGTTTTTACAAAAAAATTGGCACTTTTATATACCTTGATTTTCAACTTAGTTTCCTCTATTTTGAGATCTGTTTCTTTGTAGAAAGATATTTGAGTAGAATTTTCTTGATTTCATGTACTTTGTTTGGAAGTGTATGTAAATAAGATGGTATTGTTGGAATCCTATTAGGTTGATTACATACATCTTATTTATACTAAATGAGAATCAATAAAGTCTTAAGGATAAATAATTGATCATTGACAACAATAAATTTTTAGCTTAATTATATTTTAAGTGCATCAATAAATAAGTACCCTACACTGATTTTGTTAAGTATAAACTAAATACATATTTAGTGCTAGGATTGTGTTTTAATCTCTTATGCAATTTTCTATACTTGCTTAGTATATATGCTATTATTTTTGTTTGGATTGCAAGTTTGCATTGAGATATAATATTACATGCTTATAGACTAAATATTTATGCTCGTAGTCCAGTTTTTAGACAACAATCTTAAGGCTTTATTTTTAATTGGTCTCTGTTTAGTTTATTATTCCTTTTGCAAACTAGTTTAATTGTTAAGGAGATTATTAATGCCTTTAATTTTAAGTTCAAGTTTATCTTTTTATCAAGTTTGTTATATTTAAGCAATTTATTTGAATAATATTGAGTTGATGCACGTCATTTATCCTTTTGAACTAAACAATTAAAACTATGCTTAAATTTATCATCTAATCTTTGTTTAGTTTTTAAATGTTATTTTGCAATCTTGTATGATATGTTCATGTTATTTGTTTAAACAAATATATTGATATGATACATGTTAAAAAGATACATTTTGAACATAAAACATCAAACCGTGGTTAATAGTAACTTCCATATTACAAATCTTTTCTTTGTTAATTTGTTTAAGTTTTGTAGTTATTTTAAAATTTATTTTGATACTTGCTTTTAGAAATCAATTTTTTTTATCCATTATTTATATAGAATAAACATGACATCTAACTCAAGAATTGGTTGTCCTGACCAATATTGCTTCGGCAAGTACTACTTTGATAAGAAAGATTTCATTGTCAACTTATGTGGTGTATAGTGAGAAACCTAAAAGCTTGATGGACTGAACTTTAAAATGTGAGAACAAAAAATATTTTTCTATCTGTCCACTTTCAACTTGGTTTAGTTTTTGTCTGAAGTAGTGCTAAGGCTATACAAATAAACATGATCTTACCATTACGGCAATTATGAAAGCATGAAATCATAACAATTTCATATACAAGAACTATATCTTCAATGGATTGAATAATACATTATATGATGTGTATAGCTCAATCAAGAGTGTAAAGGGGTTATAAAAAGTTTTGGGTAAAAAGTACAAGGCTAAAAATGTTAGTATGAAAAAGTTCATAGTCATCAAATTTATAGATTTTAAGATGGTCAATTAAATGAGTTTAATAAGCTAAATTCAAGAGTTTCAGCTCATCTTATATGATATTCATACTAAATGAATGGTTTTAAATGAATTCTTCCAAGTGGTGGAAATTATTGAAAAATTACCGCTATCTTAGAAAGATTTCAAAAACTACATTAAGTATAAGCTCAAGGAAATAGAAGTTGAAAACCACATTTCAGGGTTAAAGATAAAAAAAAATAAGTTGTTTGAAAGAAGAGCTAACTCTTTTGGTATAGCCTCTAAAGTAAACATTAAGGAAAAAGTGGTGAAGTTCAACAAATCAATATCACCAAAAGTGATCACCTTATGAACAAAGTTTCAAAAATAAATTTGTTTGTTATCATTTTCAAAATCAGCTTAATTAACAATCTTGAGCAATAATTAGTTGATATTGATGCCACAAAACATGTATGCATCTAGAATGAGTGGATTTTTTGGATAGTTATCTTACCTAATGATTAATGAATAAAGTATTAATACTTATTACACTTTACTCGAAACTTGATCCACACCCAACGCAAGATATATATATTTATATCACACAGACATATGTATATCACTTATATTTTTTTTAAAAATCCAATATAATATATACATACCCCGATATATATATATATATATAATTTCATCATTTAATATATGTATACATATCTCAAATATATACATCACTCTTTTATTTTATGTTAAATAATAAAGTATTTATGTAATAAATATATAAATAGATACTCAAAATTCAATGAATATGATATAGATATAAAAATCTCTTATATAATGGGTAGTGAATAAGATATGAATACAATATAAATCCAATCATTGGGTACCTATGTCATCCTTATTTCTATCATAATTGACCTATTAAAGTCAATCCATTAACCCAACAAATTGACTTATAATTTGATGCTCGAAACTTTGGCTAGATCAAATTTGGACTGAATTTAACAAGAAGTACATAAAGTTGTAAAAAATCAAAAAGTAAAATGAACTCTTTTTTCCTTCAATATTTTTGTAGAAGAATTAAGAAATTCGTTACAATTAATAAGAGAATGAAAAAATTCATTAAAAGATAATCAAAATGTAAAACAAGAAAAAACCATATGGATAGTCTCAAATTTATGTGAAAAGATTTGTTTAGTCCCCCTACTGTCCTTTTTCTTCCTCTACCATCCCTTTAGTTTTGTAATTTAATTTTGGTCTAAACATTATTTTTCTTTACATTTTAGTCATTGTGTTTGAGAGATAAGAGAGAAAGTCATTTAAAAATGATATATTATTTTATAAAATTCTTAAAATAATTCTAGTATTTATGTACTATTTTATTCATTGCTATTCAACTTTGATCGTGTTTTTAATAAGATTATATATTTGTTTTAATATTAGCAAACGTTCTTTTTATACAACCATCATAATTGATTTTTCTAATTTTATTTAGTTTCTTTACTATGAGTGTTTATTTTTTAATATATAATTAAATAAAAAAACAATTTTTTTTTTTTTAAATATTGTTGTACTTAGATGAGTCCATGACTTGAGTCATAACCATGGTAAGTTAAGTTGAACCATGTTGTCGTCTTTTAATATTAAATAAAAAAGGTGGTGTCTTGAAACTTTTTTAGTTAAATTGAGTTTCGGTCAGTGTTTGGCTCATCTTTAGATATACCAAGTTAACCGGGTTCTATCAAGTCAACCGCCTTACAATTTGATTTGAAATTTGAGCCACACAAGGAGTTGGGTCGAAGGATCTCCATATTGTTCTGCATTTCCAAAAAGTTCTCCACAATTATGGGCAAGCGTTGTTTTATTTTTATGTTTTTAATACAATCACTTCTAAATTAGAAAAAAATACTTTTTTTTTTTATATAATTCAAACTTGTTTTTAGGATAATGATAAGATATTGTCAAAAAATTAAATATTTTGGTAAAATAATCTCAAAAATAATTTGGCATGTTGATTAGATATTGGAGTTCTAATTAGAAGGGATATCTTTTTTTATCCCCAGTGTAAATCATCCAAGTTTCTTTTTGTTATATGTTATAATTACTTTTGATTTTTAATAAAAAAAAGTTAGATTTGTTTTTTCTTAAAATTAAAAATGTTAATAAAAAAGGAAGACTTTTACTATTAAATTAGTTTGTTTTGATGGAGTTTTAATTATTACTCTTCTCAGAATAATTTAATGCTATATAATCAAGTAAAACATTTAAAGTTATTTTCATATTTAAAGATCAAATATCTTAGCTTTTATATATTTCTCATATTTCTTAGCTTGATAACTTAACTTTTAATCCGTGTTAAAATCTCTTTTTAAAATTTACTAACGCATTTAATTCATAATTTATTTTATTAAATATATACATTTAGGTAATGATATTTTGTTTGCAACTAGAAAATACATAAATACTGACAAATGTTCTTTTATATTTAAAAATATCCTGATCGGACGCGCCACAAATCGTGGCCAATTATCCAGTTGGAAAAAAAGCCACGCTGGCAATCCGTGTATCCTGTTTATCTCTTTAACCGTTGGATCGACCCAATAAACGGTGAATACAGGCAGCAACCCTCTTGACGCGGATTAACATTTTAAACCATGGATAAAGCATAAATCCACCGGATCTTACAAACAGAAGGAAGCCACGCTGGCAATCCGAGTTATCATTTCAGTATCTTATAACAGCCGTCAGATGTTCTCAAACCATCGGTGCATATTAAACCACAAAAAACACAAATCTGACGACCGCCAAAACAACCGCCAATCTGAAAAGTTGAAAAAACCCCGCTCTGCCCACTATATACCCCCAACAAATCTCACTTCGTTCACAAAAACTGGAAGTCTCTCCCTTTGGTTTCCGAGGAAAACTTTAAATTTTCCAAGAAAGCTCGCGTGGAAGATGTCTGGGAGAGGAAAAGGAGGAAAAGGGCTAGGAAAGGGAGGTGCAAAGAGGCACAGGAAGGTGTTAAGAGATAACATTCAAGGAATTACGAAGCCAGCAATTAGAAGGCTAGCAAGAAGAGGTGGTGTGAAGAGAATCAGCGGGCTCATTTATGAAGAAACAAGAGGAGTTTTGAAGATCTTTCTTGAGAATGTGATTCGCGATGCCGTTACTTATACAGAGCATGCTAGGAGAAAGACTGTGACTGCCATGGATGTTGTCTATGCTCTAAAGAGGCAAGGTCGTACTTTGTATGGGTTTGGGGGTTAGGGTTTTTTGTGTCTTGTGTTCAGTTTATATGGGTTTATTTTGCCAAGAAATCTATTTCTTTTGTGAGCTGTAACCAGAAATTTGAATCTAAAATGGAAAGATTTCGTAAATTCTGTCTTTTGTCTATTGTCTTATTTTTTTATTAATCAATTATCTTTATTTGAGGCCATGATTGTTTGCTGCATTTTAATTCAATTTGTTTGATGCTGCAAAATAAGCCCATGAAGTTGTTTCTGGTGAGATTTAAGAAACTGGGTTAAGAGGATTGATGGAGCATGAAAGAGAGTACGTAGTCAAGCTGTTTGACGTTTGGTCTGTGAAGGGATTTGGTTGAGGCAAATCATGCTTTCTACTTATTTTTCTAATTCCCTGCAGGTATGCTTACTGCACTTGGATCTACTTGCCACTCTAAATTTTGTAAAATGAATGCATTACTAGAATGCCGACACACCAGCCTTGTTCCTGTACTTTTTAATTTTAAGCTACTGTATGAAGATTCGCACGGCTTATGTGTTTTTGACAGGCCCATGCTTGTCGTCCCAAGTGGAATGCCCATAAAACTTAGATCGAACTACATGGGGCTGATTTTACATGCGTCGGTGCTATGTAAAAGAGTCGACCACTGAAGAACTCCTGACTAAGCTGGACAGGAGACTGACAACGAGAGCACTGTTGTAAGTGGTAGGTTCAGCTTGCATCCAGTTGTTTCGTGAGTCGATATAGGTTTCGTTTAGGAAGGGGCCACCAACCACTGCTCCAACAGCAACATTTGGATTGGGATTGATCGAGTCAAGCCACGTGAATCCATCCTTGCAGGTAGTGTTGGCGTCGACAGGAATTGAAGCTCCCCTATGATGTACATTTTGAGGGTAGTTACTCCCATACCCAACAAGGTAGCTGATTTTCATTGGATTATTTCCCAAAATATAATCTGCCTGAAAATATTTGCATTCCCGAGGCGATGAGTAATAAACAAGCATAAAATCCAGAAATTGTAGACATCTAATTTGAGGTGATTCAATGTTATTTAAGTAACATACCTGTGAAATGGCAAAGTTGCGCAGATCAGCTGGACTGTAGGATTTTCCATGGCAATATAGAGTTGAAATCTGGGCTGTGACCATGTAATCACCGAATAGAACAGCTAGAAATGCAGAAGCCATAGCATGTTGCAAGCAGTTCCATTTTGAGACCCATACCAGACCACCTGCATAGATAAAAGGACAGTGTTCAATGGATTAAGGATTCCACCGAAATGTTAATAGAATTAATATCCATAGAACAACAATAACTAGATAATTTTGATGACTTCACATGCATAATGACATGGTTTATCCATGTGCAGTGATATCAATAAGAAAATCACCTTTTGTTCTGCTAGATGTGGCTGTTGGTGAATCTGGAAGGAGCTCGCACATGATGGCCTCGGATGTTTTCCTGTACATCTGAAGGTCAAGGTTCTCCTCACTTGACATCCCTTTTGCACCAAAAATATTTAACCTGGACAACAGGACCTGCCTTAAAGTCGAAGCTATATTAGAATTGGTTTTCCTAATCAACATCACCACGTTAAATTACAACATTATTAACTTAAAGAGTGGCATTTTATGAATACACACATGAGTTCCAGCATGCTTGTCGTCCCAATTAAACCAAGTTGGATACCCCCAATTAGCAAATTGTTGACCATTTAATTCAGTTACATATTTGAGGTACGACAGGTCTTTGGATGCATGATAAAGCCAGGTTGCTGCCCACAAGAGTTCATCTTCATATCCTGTGGAGTTATAGTAGTTTTGCACTTGGGGAATGCTGACACTGTAAGAACCTCTATAAGCATCAGCAAAAGAAAAGAGTTGTTGGGCATGCTCAAGGAGTAGATTGGAATAAGAGGAGTCGATTTTCTTGAAAACAAGAGATGCTGATGCCATAGCAGCTGCCGTTTCTGCTGCAACCTCTGTCCCTGGGAAAGATGTGTTAACTTGCGTCAATGGCCTTATTCCTCTGATGGCTTCAGGTCTTTCCCAGCATTGGTGGTCCAGTTCAGGATCACCCACCTAAGAAAACATTTTACGTTGGAACAATTCAGAAATTTATATTTTTCCTCAACTAAAGACACCAATGACGGAAAATTGTTAGCTGATGGGATAACTTCTTTGACACCATCTTCAAAGTCAAGAGTAAGTAGGAAACCTGGATATAAAGCACATTCTCAGAAGGATGAGCATTGATGAGAAAATCAGTGATCCACTTCAGTGAATCCCGGGCATGTCCTAATTGCTTCACTGTCTTCATATTTTCTCCATATTCAAGAATTGCCCAAGACAACATTGTTGCAGTGAAAGACATAGGAAATCCAAACTTCATTAGATCCCCAGCATCATACATTCCTTTCGATAAATCCAAGTTCATTTCAATCCCATCGAGTAGCCCTGAATCCCCTCTCCACACGATCCTGTTATTCACCAACTTTCCAGCTGCAACAATAAATCAATAACATCAACATTTTCACCAAGAACAATCATTTAGTTCAGTTTCCTTTTTTTTTTTTTTGCCTGAAATTATCTGCCCCGTAACAAAATCAATAGCAGAGGAAGTAATTCTGTTAGGAAGTGACTTACATTTTTGCACATCGAAGAATTGCAAAGCAATTTCAAGAGCATCAGCATATTTTTTCACAATAGGTCCAGGATGATGTGAAGCTGAATCTTTCTTGGAGTCTTTTAAGTCCTCTATGATTGCGAGTACACCTGCTACTATGACAAGAATTGCAATCACTGAGACTAGCAAAAACCAACACCAACGAAAATTAGATTTTGTATCCTCTACCTCTTTAGCTTCCATCTAAGGTAGTACACACACTGTTATGTCCAGCAAAAAATTATTTATATCTCAGAAGACACAGAAATGCAGTGATTACATGCTTGAATTTGAACAATTGGGAGTGAGAATCTGAGAGTTTGCGAACCGTTGGATACAGGGGCATGCAGACGTGGAGGGTCAGGAAGTAGCCGAGAAAGATACTTGTTATTGAAAAAAGACGAGGTTGACATGGCAGGAACTAGGTTGAGAACGGCAGGGCGGCTTGTCGTTTGTTTGGAACTGAAAGAGACATTTCTGCAAGCGCTTTGTAATTTTAGCGTACTGAAAACAACAAGGATGGGATCATCTAGAACTAGAAGGTGACTGCTATGAATTTGTCATGTCTGTCAGCAACTACAGCAGTTGTGGTTTAATGGAAATTGCATTTCGTTAAGATTTATGATGATGCTTTTTTGTTGATACGTTACTTGAAAAGAAGATTCCATAAATGTAGTTACTTGGACACTTGACGAGGTTGGTGCCTTAAGGTTGACAGTCAATCTGTTTATCACTTGTAGTTTTGAATTATTTGAGGACAAATGTCTAAAGTGATAACTAATCTCCTGAAAGATTGTTTTTGTTTTAGGTTTTGCTGGTTGTGTGCTATTGATGATGATAATAAGACCAATCTCTACAAAACATGTAACCAAGGGATGTGCTCCCATGTATGTTGGTTATGTTATATTTCTGGAAACATATATAAACACAATAAAAATTATAAATTTAAATTTTTTTTAGAGTTTCATAATTTGAAGTTGTTTAAGATTTATATAAAGATTATATGAAGATTAGACATTCTTTTTATTTTTGAATAATTACTTTAAAATTGAGTTATCGTAAACCATAAGTCATTCATGTAATTCACACGAACAACCAGTGAGAAATCTCTTAAACCCTTTTAGAAGAAAATGATTGGTATATCTTTGAGTGCCAACTATTTTCTTTTGTATTTAGATGTTTTTGTATTGTATTGTTGTATCAGTATTATGATACGTAGAAAATAAGAGACATAACATTCTATTTATAAGAAAACCTAAAAACTCTATAAATAACAAAATATCTACATGTCCCTTAAGTGGTATCACATATATTATTTTAGAATAATTTTAGAAATTTATTCAATCAAGTCCATACTTGATTTTTTCTAGGTTTAGAATTGTAATTCCTTGTATTAATCATATTCTAGTTTTCAATTTCTAAATTTTATTTACAATTAAGTCACATTTGATTAATCATCCTATTTTAGTTTTTTACCAATGATTTTTATTATCTGTGACCCATTAGGTTTCCTAATAAGTTGACCCAAATATAAATCGTAATCCTAAATAAAATAAGATTAAATAATTTAATTTATTATCAATTAAAATTAATTGATTTATATTTGAAGATCAAATACAATATCTAACAACCTGTCATGATTATCTAAATTTTAAGAAAGTCATAAGTGATTTGATTTAATATTTTAGTAATAAGTTTCTTAGTGTAATTATTATCTCTTCATCAAGAATGTTCCAATTTAGACATTATAACATGGAGTATGTTTGTTTTGTTAAATTATTTTAGTTCTCAACACTATAGTAATTGATTCTTTGAAAAGGATTTTTCTTGTTAAATCTAATTCCATCTTGGTCAAGTATTTCACAATCTTTACTATTTGAGAACATATGAAATATTTTACCTAATTCACCTAGGTTGATGAATCCTCTCTTGATTACTCAAATATTTTTATATAATTTATGTTATGCGTAATATATGTCCGTTTGTTACCCTTGATTAGGATTTAGGACAACATGTGGTCATGATCAAAACATAACATTCTCTACATAAAATAACATTTTTATCTCAAGTTTAAAGATCACTTACACAACTATCACATAAGCCTTTCCATATACATAAGTGATCTCTTTATATGAAATTCTCTTGCGGATAAGTTTACTGTACATGTCATCTAACAAGTACTTGTATAGTAATTTCAGGTGTCCTTCATACCTCAGTTTATGAGAGCAGCTGCTTCATTTCATAAAGGAAGTAACCTAATATGTATTAGTCTCAACATCTCTAATTAATGTCCAGTCTTAATAGAATATTGACTTGAAATATATAGGAACAATGACTTAATACAATAAAAATTTCATAACAACTTTATAGTTTTTCATGAAAAATATTTTTATTTCACAGACTTTATCTTTACTCTAAATTTATTAATTAAATAAAAAAATCAATTTACTAAAAAATATATTACTAACATGTTGAAGATAAGTAGATCAAATTTTACAAGAAGTGGTGAATTCAGGTGTAGCAGTTAGATTCCAAATATATTAGCCAACAAAATTTTAAGAGCTCAATTAATAACACCTTTATTTAGGAGAACTAGACCATGTGATACACACTAGAATTTGAATGAATACAAACTTTACATGGACCTTCAATTCTCTGACGAGGTTTATAGTGCGTTTTGATTTTGGGATTGCATCTTTTATGGATATTATTTCTTGCATGGAGACATGGAGACATGGGCTATATGATGAGGGTAAATCTTGGGCCCATCATTGCTCCTTTATAAAGGAAGAACATATAATTAAAATATTTTTAAATCAATTTATATATATATTAAAAATAAATTAGTAGGTGGTTAAGTGGTAATAGTTTGAGATTAAGAGGTTTGTTCTCCATGTGGTCTTAAGTTCGAGTCATGTAACTGGTAATATGATGGCTACTGAAGGCTCAAATGATTGTTAACTTCAGGACCCATGAGATTAGACGATACGCACACAAATTAGCCCGGACATCCATATTAATAAAAAAATAAAAAAATAAATAAACAATTTTAATTTTAAATGAATCATCTTATTAATAAAAATAAAATAAAACTCAAGCGGGCTATGTTAAAGTAGAGCCCTGAATAATTAATATTCTTCAATCTCCAAAAGAATTTCCTTTGCTAAGCTAGGTTTAAGTGTAATGTGTGTAACAACAACAAAAAATTTTGTTCGTGTTTGGAACAAGTTATTTTTAAAAATATTTTTGATCTAAGAAAATATTAAGTTAATATTTTTTAAAAATTTAAAAATTTAGTTATGCTAATAATAAAAATAAATAAAAAGTGTATATATATATATATATTAAAAAAATTATTTTAAAAAATACTATACACCACATTCTTGAATACACTTTCTTCTACCTAGGTAATAAGCACTCATAGTGCATTGAGTTTAGTGATGGGAAATCATAACATTTCAGAGCATCAATGGCCTTGGATTCTCCTAACTAAAAATAGACAAGTTTGCAATAATTATTCACATCAAAAGAATATATTCAACATTGTGAGCAATCAGATCCTTTGTCCTTTTGACATTTATGAGAATGGATGCTCAGATTAATCTCAAGGCTAACATTTATTGTAAAATCTGTTATATCATTATATGTATTTTTGTCCTTCATAATTAATCTAATATAAAAGATTGAAAAAGAGATGACAGAGCCACAAGAAAAAAAGAAAAGAAAAGAAAAGAAAAGAAAAGCAGACCACTAATTATTATAGATTAATTTATTAATTATGTGTTGGGAGTTATAGGAAAGGCAAAGCAAATAAAGAAAGAGAGTGACAATCATTCTCTTTTCTTTTCTTAAACAATACCCAAAATTCACTCCTTCATCTATCAAGCTGTACGTGGTCAATCTCTCCTCGATTCGGCTCCCCAGGAAAAAAGCAAAAAGGTCTCTTTTTTTCTCTTAATTCTTGATCCATTTCCCTTATTCTTCGCTCACTATCTTTTGATTTGTACACATCCTGTGTTGTACCCTTTAAAAATCCCTGCTTTGTCTTTTAATTGTCTCTAATTTTGTATCATTCAATGCAAGTAAGAATCCCCTTTCCTGGTTTGGTGATTTATTTGTGAATTTTTGTATCTGGGTTATTGAGTGGTAACCCATATTTAATTGGGGGTTTCGTTAATAAGACTGTTTAAGTTCTTGATCAAGGTACCCTTTGGTTTGTTTTTAGAGAATTAAGTGTGCTTTTGCCATAATTGTACTGTTGTAGTTTTTTTTTTTTAAATTTTTTATATATATAGAAAGGCTTGATCCTGCTGCTTAATATTCTCTTTATGAGCTTGGCTTTGCTTTGTTCTTGACAAAGTTTGGTGCTTGTTAATTATCCTCAATGTGTTTATTAGTTTGCACTAGCGTTCTTGTCTTGTGATGCGGTATTATGTGTTAAAGCCGAGGGGTCTTGTATGTTGATATGGATTGGGTTTATGCAATCTAGAATTTGAATTTCTATCCTTTTCTTTTTTCTTTTCCATTTGCAACTTTTGGAAGCGTATGGCAGGAGAAGATGGTGACTTGCCGAGTTTGACGTTGCAAGTCAGTGAACCTCATGAAACGTGGAAGCAGGAGATGGAAAGGCGACAGTCCCAAGTGGATGTGTTACAAGTTAAGCTTATGGAGGTGAAGGCTTGTATGCAAGGGTCAGAGGGAGATGCAAAGAAGGAATTGGAGGTTCTTTGGCGAAGAGTGAAAACAACTGCGACATTGTTGACCTACTTGAAATCAAAAGCGAGAGTCATGGCTGTTCCTGATTTAGCACACACTTCATGTGGAATAAAGGAACTAGAAGGAGTGGGACTTGTTGATAGGAGTGGAACCCCACTGTCCAGCTGGTCCAGGAATGTTGATCTTCCTTCATTTGGTCCAGATGAAGAAGCATGTATGAGACTTGGACAGCAACAAGGAAGCTACGATGAACAAGATGAAGCTTATATTGGTGAATTACTTAAGTGTGTGCAGATGGTATCGAATGTGATGGAAGGCCTTGTTAAAAGAGTTATAATAGCAGAATCAGAAACTGCTGTTGAGAAAGATAAGGTAACTTTAAGCCAGGAAGAAAATAGAAGGAAAGCAATCCAAATTGAGAACATGTCTTCAAAATTAGAGGAGATGGAGCAGTTTGCTCTGGGTACAAATGTTATTCTGAATGAGATGCGGCAGAGGGTAGAAGATTTGGTTGAAGAGACATCTAGGCAGAGGCAGCGCGCAGCAGAAAATGAGCAAGAGCTTTGCCGAGTGAAAAGGGACTTTGAGTCTCTCAAATCCTATGTTAGCAGTCTTATTAGTGTCAGAGAGACACTTCTTTCATCAGAGAGGCAATTTCAAACTATTGAGAGGCTTTTTGAACGGTCAGTGTACTTTGATTTTTCTGAAATAAGATAATAAGCTTCATCACTACATGTTTTTCTTTTATAAGTGTAGTTCTAAGATTTTATGATAACTATAGCATGGGATTTGAACCTGCATTGTACTAACAGGGTTAGGTGGAGCACACACTGTCCTTCATGGTGACATGGCCAGCTGATACTGATGTTTACTAGAATTGTTTCTTGATCGTGCACTTTCATTAGTCACTTTTACCAAATTTGAAAACTGTGGTTACTATGGTTTTGTAAGTTTTTTCTTTGATAGCATAATTGTTGGCTATGGGTGATGATTCTGGTTGTTTAGAATTATAATGATGTCAATGTCAGCTCATGCATCATTGATTTGTATGGTTTTTTTGGGAGACGCATGTGCATTCTGGCTTATGATCAGTAGTCAACCTAAATAGATATGGATTTTTAATCAAATTTTGAATAGCCACTGACATGTATGTTTGGTGGTAATGTCTGTGTTTTCACTCTTCTTCATGGTCCAATTCCTCTACTTGAATTGTATGCTCTGACACTCTTGACTTTGTCTGCACTCAGTTCATAGGAATAGTTGGCAGGCTAGTTCTCTCCCTCTCCCACAGCATGGCATTATCCCTTTTTCGGTTTCTCCTTTGTAGCTGCTTTTCAGCTGGATTACTTATTTGTCTAGCATCTAATTTTGCTGCGAAGCAGGCTAGTTGCAAAAACAACACAATTGGAGGGCGAGAAAATGCAGAAAGAGACTGAAGTTCAAAAACTTATGGAAGAGAATGTGAGGTTGAGTGCCCTCCTTGACAAGAAAGAGGCTCAACTTCTGGCCATGAATGAACAATGCAAGGTAATGGCACTGAATGCTTCAAATATATGATTTGGTGTTGTTATCTTGTTACACACAAGCAGGTGGCTTGTGGTGAATGGTTGCTTCTTTCAAGATCGATGATCAATCCGCCAGAAGATTCAGAGATTGAGGAATTCTGAATAACGGAGCATCTCGGATCCCTTTTCCAAAATGTAACATTCGAAAGAGCATAGTGAACTTATTTACTAGTACCATTCTTGTGCTTTGTAAAATTGAAGCGACAAAAATATTGATCAAAATAGTTGTGTTGTGAGAACGAAATTTGTCCAACTAATCAAATTGTTAATGTGTTTCGCATCATTTAGATAACTATCTGGGATTTCACCTTTACTTTATGCCAGTGAATCTATTCCTACAATACTTTCTATTTGATTCCCTCGAAGTTACTAAACTCTTTGTTCTTCAGGTCGTTGTTATACTCTCAATAGAGCTGCTCCCTCCCCAAAGTAATCAAGTGATATAATGGTTTCAGGTTTCTTGCCTATTCTGTTTCCTTTCATTTTTGGATAGCATGAGGATTTAATGATGTTACTTTCTATCCACTTATTTTCCCACAGCTCTCGTGGGTGGCATTGCCTGTTGCGATTCGTATTGAGTTTTTAATAATAGATCATTTGAAGTCAAAGATGTGACCCAGATCACTCTCTGTGTTCTTAGAAATTATATTTAGTTCAGTTATTTTTCTCCACATTTTAGTTATTGTACTTGAGAGATGTTAGAGAAAGTCATTTGAAAATGGTGAAGAAGAGAGGATATTGTTAGTTGCTTATATTATATATATATAAAAAATCGATCTTGGTTAATAGATTCTATTAAATAAAAAAGATTTTTTTGAAGTATTTTTAAATTAGGATCTTCCAAGAAAATATAAATCTAGGTTGAGAGATAATTTTTTTCCCTGAATGATTTTGTGTTTTTTAGCTTTTTCGGGTTGATAAATTAGTTTTTTAAAGTTTTAATGGTATTTATTATTATTTTTTAGATTAAAATGGGTTGAAAATTTAATTTTTTTTTTAAAAAAACACTTTGATTTTTAGGTAAAAAAGCTGTAGTCCAGGGAGGCACACCTACTTGGGTTGGTAGGCCAATGTCCATGATTGCCTAACCATCATAATTGATTTTTCTGGTTTTATTCAATTGCTTTACTATATATTTTTTATTTTTTTATTATATAATTAAATAAAAAAATAATTATAAAAAATAAAGTTATCCTTAGATGAGTTTATAATCTAGATCATGAGTTTAGTAAGTTAAGTTGACTTGTGTTTTATTGAGATGTCGTGTCTTAATATTAAATAAAAAAAATAATATCTTAAAATTTTTTTAATCAAATCAAGTTTTGGCTAATTATTTAATTTATTTTCAGACATGATAAATTAACATGATTATATCAAGTTAAACCTAAATAATTTGATTTAAAATCTAAGCCGGCGTCGGGTTAGGTATCTCTATATTGGTATTCATTTCCAAAGAGTTTTTTTGCTGTCATGGGCAAGTGTTGTTTTATTTTAATGTTTTTAATATACTCATTTAAATTATAAAAATTATTTTTTTTTATAATTCAAACTTATTTTTAAAATAATGATAAAATATTGTTAAAAAAATTAAATGTTTTGGTAAAAAAATCTTAAAAATAATTGAGAACAGATATAGGAGTTTTAATTGGAGGGGTATCTTTTTTATCCTTATTATAAATCATCCAAGTTTCCTTTTGTTATATGTTATAATTACTTTTGATTTTTAATAAAAAAAGTTAGATTTTTTTTGTTAAAATTAATAATATTAATAAAAAAGGTTTTTACTATAAAATTAGTTTATTTTGATAGAGTTTTAATTATTACTTCTCTTAGAATAATTTTATGCCATATAATTAAATAAAAAAAATCTAAAGTTATTCTTGTATCCATAGTTTTAAAACCCGGCCCGGCCTGACGAATTGATTCGGGACCCGGTCGATCCGGGGCTGAAATCGGGCCGAGTTGAAGAAAAAATAGAAGAAAGAAAAACTCGGTATAACCCAGCAAGACCCGGTCAAAAACCCGGTTGTGACTCATTGACTTTTATTTTTTTACTAAAACGATGTCGTTTTGATTTTTTAAAAAAATTGACTTGAGCGACCGGTCAAAATCTGGTGACCTGGTCTTGGACCGGGTCGGGTCTGAAAATTATACTTGTATCATAAAATTAAATATTTTAATTTTTATATATTTCTCAGCTTTTTTGGGATAAATATATTTCTTAACTTATGAATTAACTTTTAGTCAGCATTAAAATCTCTTTTTAAAACTCATTAACACATTTAATTAATAATTTATTTTATTAAATATATAGAATGACATTTTTTCTTGCAACTAAAAAATATGTTAGCAATTTTTTTTATATTTAAAAATATCTTGATCGGACGCGCAACAAATCGTGGCCGATTATCCAGTTGAAAAAACTCCACGCTGGCAATCCGTATATCCTGTTTATCTCTGTAACCGTTGGATCGACCCCATAAACGGTGAATACAGGCAGCAACCCTCTTGACGCGGATTAACATTTTAAACCATGGATAAAGCAAAAATCCACCGGATCTTAACAAACAGAAGGAAGCCACGCTGGCAATCCGAGTTATCATTTCAGTATCATATAACAGCCGTCAGATGTTCTCAAACCATCGGTGCATATTAAACCACAAAAAACACAAATCTCGTGACCGCCAATCTGAAAAGTTGGAAAAAACCCCGCTCTGCCCACTATATATACCCAACAAATCTCACTGCGTTCACCAAAAATCGAAGTCTCTCCCTTTGGTTTCCGAGAAAAACTTTAAATTTTCCAAGAAAGCTTGCGCGGAAGATGTCTGGGAGAGGAAAAGGAGGAAAAGGGCTAGGAAAGGGAGGTGCAAAGAGGCACAGGAAGGTGTTAAGAGATAACATTCAAGGAATTACGAAGCCAGCAATTAGAAGGCTAGCAAGAAGAGGTGGTGTGAAGAGAATCAGCGGGCTCATTTATGAAGAAACAAGAGGAGTTTTGAAGATCTTTCTTGAGAATGTGATTCGCGATGCCGTTACTTATACAGAGCATGCTAGGAGAAAGACTGTGACTGCCATGGATGTTGTCTATGCTCTAAAGAGGCAAGGTCGTACTTTGTATGGGTTTGGGGGTTAGGGTTTTTTGTGTCTTGTGTTCAGTTTGTATGGGTTTATTTTGCCAAGAAATCTGTATCTTCTGTGAGCTTTAACCAGAAATTTGAATCTAAAATGGAAAGATTTCGTAAATTCAGACTTTTGTCTCTTGATCTTTTTCTTGTTAATCAAATGTTGCTATTTGAGGCCATGATTGCTTGCTGCATTTTAATTCGATTTGTTTGATGCTGCAAAATAAGCCCATGAAGTTGCTTCTGGTGAAATTCTTTTCGGTATCATCCCTGATTATATATAAATAAACCTAATAGAAATACAAGAGTAACATCTAATTAAGCAATGTTTTGTTTCTCTCTTGTTGATTTTTCAAATTTAATTCTAACAGTAGGATACACCACAAATTAAAAGCCAGCCTCTAGAAGAGCTCTACTGTGTAACCAAATAAATTTGGGCAATAGCGGAAACCATACACCATCAGTTCAGTTCTTATTGCCTTTAAAGCTAACAAAACCCAAAAGAATATTCAAGAAAGAAAAGAAATCACTTTTGAAGGTAATAGCTAAAAGTAGCTAGTTTTTTAATATTAATGATGTAGTTGGGTTTGTGATAATTATTTGTTATAATTAGTGATTTTGAATAATTAGATATGTGTTTATTGTAATTAAGATAAAAATTTATCATAAACAGATTATATAAATAGCTTAACAAATATATTTATAAATCAAGAGGGCCTATAAAAAATTTAATTGCACTAGATTAGATTGATGAGTCAAAATAACTATAATTTTTAATCAAATTATTAGACCACATTTAAATTTTTACGGAAATTCTTGGAGATTGTTTTCTTGAAATTAGCAATTTTTTAATGTTAGATCTTTATATTATCATGGAATCTTTAATATTTTCATAATTTTATGATTTTTTTTATAATTCAGTAGACTAGTTATACTTGCTATATCTAAATTTTTACTATTTCAATGAAACTTTTGGCTAGTATGTTAATTTTGCTTATTTATTTATTTATTATTATTATTTTGTATACTAATTACCCAATTTATCCGTAATTCTTGTACACCCAAGTCAGTCAGTCAGTCCTGCATATTTGCATTTAAAAATTAAGTGGTAAAAAAGGCCTCACACCACCACCACTCCAATACCCCAGAAAACAACCATCCATCCAAGTAGAAGATGTTGAGTCTGCTGCTCAACCACTACGCATGCATATCAAAGCCACTCATTATACGGATGACGAGGACGACGACGACAACAACAACCTGGCAAGTGGGGCGAATCTCCACCGTTCGAGTTATCCGAATGTGGTTGGGGCGAATTTGAAATTGGTATCTCCATACTTTTCCACGACGATGTCTGTGATAAGCACGTGGACTTTTGAGTAGTCGAATAGTTAATTTGGTGAGGGAGATTATCTTGCTAATGGTAATTTACTTTAGCTCTGTATGCCCCTTTAGGGTGAGGAGGAGTTAGCTTTGACCATCTGTCTCTCTGCTGCTTTCTGTTACAAGCTCCTTCTTGGTTGGTTGGACTTTTAAAGGCTATTGAAAAAAGCTAGGCTTAAGAAAAAGTAAATATTGGGTCTTGCGTGCTTATTCATGTTTTTTCATGGTCAGACTGCTTCAGTGTATAGAACTTGTCAGGATATCGTTTCTGATGGCATAATAAATATGATAGATGCAAGTTCACACTTCATATTCTTAAGCAGAGAAGACAATTGAAGATGCTAGATGGACCACCTCAACCATCAAGACTAGTTTACGGTATGATTTCTGAATGTACATTATCGTGAACTTGGATGGTGAAAGTCAAATCGCTAGTGGTAATTGGATGTAAAAAAGGTGTACTAGCCCACGTCTAGGGACTCTCTTTTAGTTTTAGTTTTAAAATTCTCTTAACTAAGTTGTGTAAAAACCAAAGTATTCTGCGAGAATTTTACGAAAGTGCATGGCTATATAGTATCTTGATGACCAGAGAAGAGAAATTACTTGCATAATTTTCTGTTCTGTTCTCATGTCTTGTGAAAGCAAACGGTTAGAAAGTTGCTTGACGGAAGCATGTCCTGGAAAAGGATGTCTGAGTAGAAAGCTGTTTCATGCCAGGCCGATTCCTTAAAATGGCAATTTCTTGAGCTTTCATAATGCTCTGGTGCTCTGATATCTGCACAATACCAAATGGTTTTGATCTAAGAATTCTCTGAAGTTGGGATTTTTCTTGATGGGAAGTTGAAAAATAATTTATAATTCAAGTATCCAGTCTCTGAGGTTGGCAAATATGTGGTTTCTCGGAGTCTTGCATCCTGCTAATGTCAGGCCTGCGACGTTGTGCTATTTTCTAAAAAGATTTTACACTTGCCAGTTTGTAAAGTATTTTTGCTGATTGTGCTAGTTTCAAAATAAAACTCGGATTTCGTTGAGCACTTTGTGGGTCCATGCTAACCCTCCATAACTTCTCATGCTCAACCTTACATAGCTTCTGTGACCACTAGAATTCTTGCACTGTGAGGTGTAAATGTGTATTTCTGGCAGTGAGCAAAAGATACCAGAATTCTTACCTCTTGATTTCTCCGAAGATCTCAAAGCATCAGCTTTCTCAGAAAGGGATTTATCAAGTTTTCCTTTTGATTCTACAGATGGGTTTAAAAGAGGGATGGGTTTGCTATTAACAGATGGAGCTTCTAATCTGCACTGTCATATCCAAACTTGATCTCTTACTTGTAAGAGATATAACCATTCTTCCTTTCCACCCTTTTGAACTGATTCTCTGATAACTTTTAAGAATGAGAGCTCTCTAAATTTAGAGAAATTGGGAAATTTCTACACATAAGGGAAAGGAATTTTGGATAAAGAGAGAAAAAAGAAATGTGTTTATAAAACTTTAGTTATTAATATACATGACATTTTCATCATTATTACAAACCAAGTGATGGCAATTGCATCCGTACAATTGCAGCTACCATTTTAGCAGCGCAACCTAAATTCACACTTCACTAACGGTGAGTTCCATCGCGGAGGAACGACGTCACAAGTCCATTTCCACCACCAGACATTTTCACTCATCAAGATTGAACATGCACAAACCTCGAGTTAACTTCTAAACAACCAGGTTATGTTGCGGAATGAAATTAAAGGTGGTTTGAAAAAATATATATTCGTGCTTGAATAAAAATTAATTCAATATGTTTAATTATAAAAATATTTTTTAAATTAAAATTATAAAATAACTAAAAAAATTGATAATTTTTAATTTAAATATTATAAATTTAATTAGTGTTATTATATTATAAAATAAATAATATTTAATATAAAATATTGTTTTTGATTCATTAAATTATATAAAAATCTGAACACTTAAAACTATAAATTGTTTTATTTTTTGTTATTTTTTTTTTCCAAAAATCACAGTTGTTTTTAATATGATTATTGTTAAGAATGTTATTTACTGCACTTCGAACCTTTCATTGGCTCAAACCTGGCATTGATATTGAAAAATCCTTGTCTTGGCTTCAGCGTGCCAAGTTTGACCGTAGTCGATCGTGGAAGATGCTGCCATCAATCAATTAATACAGTGAGGGAGGGGCCCTCTGCTTTCAACTTGAATGCATCTCCCCATCCCAAATCGCACTTCTTTTTGTCTCTATTTCAAAACTTTCAGACCATTTTTATCTCTCTTTTGCTCGATCTTTCTTCTTTGATTTCCCAGAGAAAACAAGAGAATATGGCAGTAGAGCTTCTTCTTACGTTTACCATGGAGGAGACTTTGACAAGGGTCAGTTCCATAGCTGCTGAAGGGATCAGACTTGCTTGGGGATTGGAGGGACAGCTGCGAAAGCTCAAGCAGTCCTTGATCATAATCAGAGATGTGCTCCAAGATGCAGCAAGAAGGTCAGTCACAGACGATTCTGTGAAGGGTTGGCTGGAGAAACTACAAGATGTAGCTTACGATGCTGAAGATGTTCTAGACGAGTTTGCTTATGAGATTCTCCGAAAAGACCAAAAGAAGGGAAAGGTACGTGACTACTTTTCACTCCACAACCCTGTCGCATTCCGTCTGAATATGGGTCAAACAGTTAAGGAGATCAATGGATCACTGGATGAAATTCGAAAAGATGCAGCTGTATTTCAATTGACATCTCTACATGTAGATAGAGCTCAAGAAGTTAGCTGGGATCAAGATCGACAGACAGATTCCTTCCTTGACAGCTCAGAAATTGTAGGAAGGGAGGATGATGTTTCTGTAGTTATGGATATGCTGACTAGCTTGACCAAACACCAACATGTCCTTTCGGTTGTCCCTATAGTGGGGATGGCTGGCCTTGGAAAGACTACTATAGCAAAAAAAGTTTGTGCAGTAGTGAGGGAGAGAAAACACTTTGATTTAACAATTTGGGTTTGTGTTTCTAATGATTTTAATCAAGTAAAGATTTTAGGAGCAATGTTGCAAATGATTGACAAAACTACGGGTGGGTTGAACAGTCTTGATGCAATTCTTTCAAACCTTAAGAAAGAGCTGGAAAATAAGACATTTTTTCTTGTTCTTGATGACGTGTGGAATGAAGACCATGGTAAGTGGGATGATTTGAAGGAGCAACTGTTAAAAATTAACAGCAAGAATGGGAATGTTGTTGTAGTTACAACCCGCAGTAAGAAAGTAGCAGGCATGATGGGGACTTCTCCTGGGATTCAGCACGAGCCAAGGAGACTATCAGCTGATCAATGTTGGTCCATTATCAAGCAAAAGGTGAGCAGGGGTGGACAAGAAACAATACCTTCAGACTTGGAGTCTATTGGAAAAGAGATTGCAAAGAAATGTGGAGGGATTCCATTACTTGCTAAAGTTTTGGGAGGAACACTGCGCCAAAAGGAGACGCAGGAATGGAAGTCAATTCTAAACAGTAGAATTTGGGATTCTCCTGATGGAGATAAAGCTTTGCGCGTATTGAGATTAAGTTTTGATTACCTGTCATCGGCAACACTGAAAAAATGTTTTGCATACTGTTCCATTTTCCCTAAAGATTTTGAAATTGAAAGGGAAGAGCTGGCTCAACTTTGGATGGCTGAAGGTTTTCTCAGGCCATCAAATGGGAGGATGGAAGACGAAGGCAACAAGTATTTCAATGACTTGCTTGCAAATTCCTTTTTCCAAGATGTTGACAGGAATGAGTGTGAGATCGTAACAAGCTGCAAGATGCATGATCTTGTGCATGATCTTGCATTACAGGTCTCAAAATCAGAAGCGTTAAATCTGGAGGAGGATTCGGCTGTTGATGATGCATCTCATATTCGTCATCTAAATCTCATATCTCGTGGGGATGATGAGGCAGCATTAACAGCGGTTGATGCTAGAAAATTGCGTACTGTTTTCTCAATGGTTGATGTAT
>Ga0325402_1000495_pt1 | contig 27621 bp, 14 predicted proteins | sample PopdelMetagenome_22_FD_207212 | JGI IMG/M metagenome (GOLD analysis project Ga0325402, IMG submission 207212) | Populus deltoides microbial communities from Bellville, Georgia, United States - Xylem-PdKOR-R3 | ecosystem: Host-associated > Plants > Phyllosphere > Stem > Wood/Secondary xylem... | reverse complement strand
AATCTTAAATATATCCTTGTCCCACACACCAACCACTCCAATTTAAAAAATATATAAACTTGTTTGCTGTTATGTCCAGCTGTAATCTTTTTCCTTCCGTTTTCTTTTTACAAGCAGTGAGCCTACTTTAATATCAGAACTACTGAAAATGATGAAGGTAAGACCAAACCCAGATGCCACAAATCCAACAAGAGTAATTCTTATGTTAATTGAAGCAGAAATCTCGTTATAATTTATTTTAAAAGAGAATAGAAGAACAATGTTAAGTCTGCAAACCAAACGAGGTTTGATCCTTGCAGTTATAAAATGACCAGGCTAATGAGAGATTCATACAATTGGAGATTAAGTTCTGAAAGGAAAAAAGAAAAGAAAAGAAAAGAAAAGTCTGCCACCACACCAGATCCGTTCTTTTTACTAGAGAAATTATTACATTTAAAAAAAAAAAAAAACCAATTCATATAGCTGGCACTTTAGAAGAACAGCAATGAGCCTGCCACCACCAAAGCAGGTGCGGCCCTTCTAATTAAGGAAGAATCTCTAAATTGATAAACCATTCTCTATAGAGAACTAAACCCACTTAGCATGCTGAATATTCAGTCCACTACTTACCAATTCTTTCAGGGCCTCGTTTCCTTGTCCCTCTCTTCTATTTTTTGTCTCACATGGTAGTAAAGCAGGTGCAATTGCATTTAGAATGCACAACCAAATCCCTTGACATGCAAGAAATTTTACTACTTTTCACCAGATGTTTTGCCCGGCGCAGATTAAAGAAACCAAATTCTCAAAATAACTGGTGTGTGGTACAAAAAAATATGGGATTCTTTCGACCTTCAACTTCTGAATTTAACGAGTGGATAAAAATAAACAGAAACATGACACAAAAAATTAAACAAATTCTCAAATTAATAGAACCACTAACAAGATAATGCATCCATGTGCCATTACCATGAATCTCCATTGAGGGACCATGTCTGCTGTACATGAGAGAGCATGAGAAGATCTTTTAACAAGTCCGAGCAATGATTAGAGGGAATAAGATCCCAAAAGAGCATTATTTCTACAAGTACATCCACCAGAGAGGCCAAAAATTAAATAATAACACGAGGCATTTGTCGGCAAGACAATTGTGGAGAATTGCAACTATCCACGAAACTGACCTCGGCACCATTGCATGTTCCTGGGCTCCTGGGCAAAAAATTGCATGCCCAATCCTGGTGAAACTAAACCAATTTGTACAGAATATCTGGACAAACGACTAGTGACATCATCATTCCAGGAATACGGGAAATTCAAGCTTTGCACCACGGCATTCATTTACCACCTCTTTCCCCAACAATCCTTATTTCATGGCAATTACCAAAAGATTTATGCAAGAGCACGACTAAATTTTTTAAATGTGTAAACATCATTGCTAAATCAGACTGCACATCTGTTCTCCCCACTTACTGGAAAAAATGATGGGGAACCCCAATTTCTCTCTAGACATTCAATTTACAAGTCCAGATTATATTTCTCAAGAATGACATCAATGGCCTACATCAAAAGATCTAACAGCCTCCGTTTTATTTCAGGAGGCAATCTAGCATCCAACCTCCTTCAACCCCGGTGTGTGGTCTATGGTGAGTAAAGGGCCAGTATATAGCTTAGGCGAAAATCGATCAAAGTACACAGGACGTGGAGAAATTGACCAAGAAGAGAGAATCAATTAATCAATTATCATAGTGAAAGACATTGTACCCTGTCAGGAAGATTCCTAGGCATGGGTAGAGCAGTGGCATATCTCTGAAGACAGGATTTCTGGGCATTTACAGATGCATCCGAGGATGATGAGCTCTCAGCCCCATCACCTTGAACCCGGCCGTGGAACTTCGCAAAACGATTGATAACAGAAAACCTCTCTAGATCTTGGCATTCCACTCTCAGTTCTGAAACTGATGCTCTTTTATCCAATCTGCATGATTGGTGGGCAAATAATAAAACTAATGAGCATATCTCTGTACCCTTAGAAATTCCTGCTACGGGAGATGCCAAAGAAGAAAGAATGAAAGAAAGAAAGAAAGAAAAGAAACACGGGTGAAACAAACTGCAATCATGCCCGCATAAAACCCAACATTAAGCAAGCTAAATCTACATCTGCACAATCAAGTTCAAGCATACTCAATGGTTCACATTCTAATGACCAATGTGCACTGAAACTTTTTTCAAGACGCAACATTCTAGACTGATAGAGCAAAACCTCTTTCAATTTTGTTCAGATTTACACATGATTCCTATGTCATTATTCATAGCATATTAAGTCTAAAGAAAGAGAAAATACTTGACAATTAGAGAAACATCAAAAATGTTTGAATCAGATAAGTAGACATACAGAGGAAGGGTATCTTAACATGTACCAGACACCAATACTATAAAGCAGAACAGAATTCAAAGGCAAGCAAAAATGAGATTACTGCTAAAGACACCAAAGTTTACCTCAACAAATCACTCTCCAGCTTCCTTGTTCTACTGATAAGGTCTTCCATGACTTTTGAGAAGTACTGATCACTAATCTTCTCAGATGATTTTATCTTCTCAGGCAGGCTTAGAAGAAAAAAGTTTCTTGTTATCATACAGATCGAAGAAAATTTCCCAGCAAAAACTATCAATCTTACAACCAGTAAAAAGCGTAATGAGAAAACAAAAGGCCCAGTGCATACTTATTGACCACCAAAATCAAGGTCCTTAATGGAGAATTTAGAGACAGCCCTAACGACTGCTCATAAGACTCAAGCTGCACCCTTACGGTTGCAAGCCCAAGAAATTTACCTTTGTACCAATAACACTCCCTAAAAACATGCTATAAAAACCTTAGATAATATGGAAGAAATTCTTACTGGTTTCCACTGTTGGAAGGCGCTGGAGTATCCCTTCCAGTACAAGAGAGTGAGCTGCATGCATCTCCAAGTGTTGATCTGGCAACAGAGTATGCAGCATTCTCATAATGCAAAACAGCATCTGAAGAGAGAATTGATGCCATGGGAGGGTGAAGGAGCATCTGCATAAGCTGTGTGGTCGATATAAGCCTCCTCTTTGATCTAAGAACTGGCAGACCATCGTCTACCATTTCAACTTCATCTTCAACCTGTTATCGTAAATTAATCCATTTGAACATGAGGTAACTGAAAGACAACTGCAAAAACAAAAATAATAAAGGATGAATATAGCTTGTAAAGCTCCTTTAGCCATGAGCAAACCTTCTCTGTCAATCTATTTGTTGCCTGTGCCCAGTCCACTTCAGCTACACTGCAAATAACAAAGTCCACATATGTTGTAATCACCAGGAAAAACAAGTATTAAATGAATCAAACAAATCCAGCAAATAAAATCAAAGGAAACGTATCAATGAACTTCTGCAGAGGGGAAAAAAGATAACTAAAACGATGCATCAGTTTCATCAAAAAGAAAGAAAGGCACTCAGTAAATGCATAGTTTATGCCAGCCACCTGATATTCTGAAGCCTTTGAGGACAATGCATCACTTCCTTATGCCATGTTAGAAGCTCAGATATGGAACTTTTACGTTTCTTTGGTCTCATAACCACCAGACTCACATCAGCAGAATCAGGCTGCAATGACTGAGGGGAAGAAAAATTCTCACAGGCTATTGATGGGCGGGTTGAACTCTTTTGGACTATACCAAAAAGACTAGCAGCAGCAGCATCTCCTTGCTCAATCAAACTATGAGCATGCAATGGATCATCAGGTCTTCCAGTGGTGAAAGGCAGTTCTGAAGTTTTCACGGTGACAGTTCTTTGAGCATCATGCATTCGTAATATCTGTCCATTTTTAAAGGTACCATACTGATCAAACCAGGATGGAGCCATCTGGGGACTAATCTGGGAATGTTCACCTCTGACAGAAACTTCACTGTTGCTATTAGCGGAACTCTGAGAATCATTCCGACCAAATGCAAGCACTTCCTTTGAGGGTGAATTCGTGTCATTAGTATCAGCTGTTTTTCCTGAAAAGCTTAGCATTTTGGAATCTCCAGGAGGTATTGAAGTATGATTTGCTGATGCATCTCTGACCATATTATTGAGTCCATAAAACTGCTGATCTCCCTGAGTAGCTACCAGCTGAGGATCCACATAACCATCAGGACTTTTAAATCTATTCAAACTTCTATTACCATGATTGAGCCCCACATTTTCCATGCCCTGCATTTGATGCAGTAGGGAGTAATTTTGATGCAAAGTATTGTTGGGTTTTAAAGATCTGCCAAAAGCTTCAATTTGTTTCCGAGTACTGGCCAGGTCTGAAAGAGATGTTTCAGTAAGATGATTCACAGTAGAGTCTTTATCATGTGAAGCACTCACTGTCTTCTGGGCCCGATCATTCTCAGGTGAAGCTTGCCGCAAGTGGTCTCCTTTTGGCAGTTGTTCTTTCTCAACAAAACTATGTGAATTCATCGAACAGACACCAGGTTCGGCTTGACTGCTCCCTCCAGTTTGCATAATTTGATCTTCTGGCTTCTGTGGTTGAGAGAAAGATGTGCCTGAACTGTTATGTGATTGAAGATTGGGTTTAAACATATTGGACAGAGCCTGAAACGGCTGAGAACCAAATGGACGTAGCTGAGTTGGAACACTGGTCCACATAGCAGGTGATGTTTTTGAAGAAACGGCGTCTTGTGATAAAGCATTGCGCTGAGGAGCTGGAGCTGGTGCAGCTTCCAGCACCGGGAATTGTTGAGCAGAATCTCTTGCATGGTTTTGGTTGTTGCTACTCGGCTGGGACATCTCAGAAGAAGAGGCATTATCATTATTTGAAGTATGCCTCGATGTGTCAAGCACCAATGGTATTGCAGATTGATTAGTTTGACCTCTCTCAGAGGACTCCGCCGTCTGTTTTGGTTGAGAAGAAAATCGATCAAAAGATTCATTAACAGATTCACTGGTTGTTGCTTGTCCACCTGTATCAGTCCTGTGCAGAGTGGAAAGATGACTTCTTGAGTAAGGGAAACCAGGGGGAAAGACAGCAGGAAACTTTCTTTGAGCACTACTGCCAGCATGTGTCGAGGTGCTGCAAATAGCATTCCTCAAATGTCCATGAGAAGTTTCATGTGGAGTTAAAGACTGAAAAGAGGGTGTAGGTGCCGACCATGTAGAATTCATCGCATTTGAGGGGTTCTGAGAAGGAAGGGCGTGCTCTGGAATGAGCAACTGTTGGGATGGAGGCGCAAGTTGTAAACCAAAAGCTTGAGAAGCAGAAGATTGATTCTTCTGAATGTGAAAAGATGCATCAAGAGTTTCAGTTTCAGGCATCTCAGTAGACTGGTTGCAGTCGAGAGAACTAAAGTGCATTTCATTTCCCTGTTCCCTTGATTGGTCCACCTTGTGAAGAAGCTCCAGCATATTTTGACTGCTATAAATTTGAACACAAACCATGTACCGGTCATGTCAATGATCAAAAAGTGAATCGACTACACATTTGACTGCTAGCATGAAAAGGACACCATACAATTGGATAGTGAAGTGATCGTACCACAAATGCTCAATGAGTTTTTCACCATCAAGATAAACAGCCAACGGCGACAAAATATATTGATCAACAACTTTCAAAATAACAATGAAGGACAATAACAGAATCCAAAACATGCAATACCTTGAAATGGTTTTATTTGGTGAGCAAACAAATCTGTCAAAGGGAGTAGACAAGCCAGGTGCAGAATCTGGAAGAATGCTTTTTGGAGGAATCTCATCTAAGCCTTTTGTTTCTCCTTGAAAGCCACATAAATGACCCTGTAAAGAAGTGTTGAAAGAGATATTATTAAATAGTATGTGGCTTGTTTTCATTCCATGGAGAAGTCAAACAACATGACCGAGAAAATTTTCTAAAAGTACAGCAGGAAAAATCTGGAATGGAACAAGTAGCGATCTCCAAATTACCTTCTCAATTTCATCAGAATCTCTAGCTACATGACTCGGAAAGTTTGGCCGCCCAGTATACTCTTGGTCAAGACCATTTAACCTTTGAGAAAACTGCTGATGCGTGAACTGTGAATTTGCAACATGTTTTGTTCCATATGAAGGTTCCATGTCAATATCCAGATCCCCCATGGGGTGATACTGAAATTTACGAATTCCAGATGGCTTTCGACCTATATTACTGGATGACTTTTGTTTTCCTCCAGACAAAGAAAAAGAATCATTTGCACCTAACCATGCATTTTCCCTCACACCAAAAGTGGAAGCCTGGTGGGTTGTACTGGGGAAGCTATCGGTTGTGTGTTCATCTGTATTTGAGCTCTGCATTTTGAGAGTTTCAACTGCCCCATTTGCTAAACTACTATTTCCTGATGACTCAAAGGGTTGATCATTCTTAACCATATGAGGTTGGTACTTTCCAGGAATTTCAGTTCCTTTATGGTTCACTGACAAACCAGCATGTTTCCAGATATCAATATTGTTACTTTTTGGAAGCTGTTGACTGCTTTCTGTATCAGCCCTCTCAGTGCTTGAATCTAGCAATGCAGCAACATTATTCCGGTTAGTATCTTCTTTGTTGACCAATGGGCTTCTCATGGAAGATTTTGCACATTCCAATTCAGTAATTGAATTAGAAACAGAAGTAGCCTTCCATTTATCAGAACCATGACTCATCACCTCAAACAAGGGACTTTTTTTATCAGCATTCTGAGAATCTTGGCATGATTTTTCGTTTCCCTGATTTTTCAAAGCAGCAGTTGTGATGGAAGATGCAGAATCCATGAAGTTCCAGCCACTTGGACTACGTAATGGTTGGCCACTGGAATTATAAGATGGCATGCTCTGTTGATTGGCCCAAGGGCCTTGAATGCTCTTTGCATTTAATTCTGCATCTGAAGAATGGGTAGCTTTTCCATAAAAATGACTGCCTTCAGCAGCTGCTTTTTGTAGGAGGCTCCTATCTGAACGCTTGGTTCCATCCCCTGGAAACTGTTGAATATGTCTATGAGGAGAACCAGTCTGCAACCTCTCACTGTGTTCATGTGAAGTATTGACTCCAGATTGATGAACCGCTGGTATATTATTATAACTCATACCTGTATTGGTTTTATGAGACACAGGGAAGGGTCGAGAGTTTAAGCTAGAGGCTGATTGCAAGCTATTATCAGCCCAATTTGACTGCTGTTTGCTACTATCATTTACAGTGGGAGTCTGCTGATTCCCAGCTGGAGGTTCATTATTTCGGCAAGTCAGACCACTCCACTCTTCTTTTTGCCCGGTATCACCACTAGAAGTTTCTGCTACAGCAGATTGCATAAGGGCACTCCAGCTCCCACTTTGAACAGAGGGCAATGTACTGAAAAAGTCTGTTCCATCCAGCATATTGTAACCTCCGGAACCCATGCTGGCACCCCTGCCAAAGGTATCCAATAAATTATCATCTGACCCAAACAAAATCATAGCTTCAGTTGGATCTAGGGTAGCCTTGTTCTGGGAAGGAGCAACCTGTACGGCTGTTTCCTCTTGTGATGTTTCTGATGGACCAGCCAGGTCTTGCCTCGAGCAAGTTTCTTGCACTAGCCCATTGCTTTGCTGGGGATTCACTTGCTGCTGCAATTTTTCCAAATTAAATCCACTATCTATACCATGACCATCAGAAGAAGTGATCATATTTTTTCCCTTATATCCCTGTCTAGAAACCAAAGTTCCATCTTGCACATTAACCTGCTCTGGAAATCCAGTATACTGATTGCTTGGTAAGGAGCTGCTGCTGCCTGATATCTGCTGCGTTGAAGGCTTATCCATTTGGACAGGAGAATACTGACTTGAACTGACTCTTGTTGCAGAGATAGGGACACCATAAAGAGATTGATCCACATGCTGTGGAACCATACCCATTAAGCATGCGGTTGCCTGGCCCTGTTCAGGGGAAAACATATGTCCTCTAAAGGATCCTTGCATAACTGGAGGCGCACCTCGCTGCGGCCAGTGTGAGCTAGCTGCCATAAGCTCAGGCTGCCATGAAAAATTCGATGTTTCATGAATAGGAATTCCATTGATCAAAGCCTGTGAGTTGCCAGCTGCCTGTTTTGCAAAAGCAGAAACCTGATTCACTGAATTCAGCTTCCTAGCATCTTGTTGCTTCTGAAGTTGCTGCTGCCTCTGCATTTCTTGCATTTGCTTGAGCATGAATTGTTGCTGTAGTAGCTGCATGTCACTAATCCCTGGCTGTTGTCTAGGAAAAGGTTGCAGCATGCCAGAATGCTGGCCACTGATTTGCTGCTGAGCTCTGAAAAAATCATAATTAACTGGAGATTCATTAAAATCCATCCTGGCTGAATTCTTCTTGAGAAAATCAGGACCATTTCCTAGCTGTGAATCAAGCATTGAAAAGCCTTTTGATGACATATTACGCCGATCAGATTCTATATCCACTCCCACAAAGTTTGCTTCATTCTGCCTTGACGGGAGAACTTGATGACCATGCATATAGCCATTCAAAGGTGGCTGTTGGCTTTCAGGCTGGCTTCTAGCAAACTCAGGCCCTGTATTTGAATGAGAAAAGTACATATCAAGCTGCACACTATTCACCTCCTCTCTCAGTATCAGCTTATTTCAAAAGAAAACAAGTGACAAATGACATAAAGCCTACAAACTTTAGCACGCACAATAACTTCAAACCATAATATCCATAATCTTGGATTATAAAATGGGAAAAACCACACCTGCTTTAATATGATATAACTCTACTGCAAACCACACAGATCACTGAAAAACAACAAACTACAATATGCATAATTAATACCTGGTTGATGTACATTGTCATTTTTTAAGTTAGAAATAAGAGATGTGCCAATCTGCCAGTGACTTCCAGCCCAGTGATTATTATTTAAGCCATTCCATGTCCCATCAACAGCCTGTGCTTGGTGCTGGCCCTGGGACCAGTTATCCTGCCCAAAGAAATTGTGGATCCTATCTCCAACTTCGTTGCCAGGCATAGATAACCCACCCCACCAGATATTCAGCAGCTTAAATTTTGTCAGAAGAAACCCGCTACCTAAAAGGAAATCAAGTTTAAATCTCTATATTCCAACAATTCAATTAAACAGAACTTTACTGCATGAAAAACTTTACAAGTACAACTATGTTAACACCTCTTCTCGGTTCATCAATTGTCACCTAAATAGCCACGTTCCAGTCACTCAAATCTCATTCTGCATAAAATCAAGATCTGAAGCATCACAATGAAGTAATGGAAACATGTGATGATAAGATTTGTGTGTTTGTGCATGTGTGCAGAGATCATTTTACAAATACATGCAGTCAACCAAACAACTTATTTGGGATTAAGGAGATGGTGAACTACTAACATTGAAGGTGAATAGCTGTACCATACAAATAGAGTCGGCCCTCAAAAAATACAAGATTTACATAATAAATTGCATAAACAATGATATCTCACAGTTAAAAATATACATAAATATTAAATTTAATTATCTCTTGTAGTTAATCTTTGCTTATCTACCCATAAGTAATCAAGGGAGCAGTAAATAATATTTTCTTTTAAGTTCAACAATATTGCCAACAACCATTTTTACTGGCATTTGAACTCTCGACTTTTACCCTACTTTTGTTTAGCAAGTAAGAGGTGCATCACTCAGTAAAACAAGCAGGTGCACAACACTGATCCCCTAGAATTAAAATATACCCAAATGTCCATTCTTTACAAGGATTATTACTAATAGTAATTAAATTTCTGGAATTAACATGACCTGCAAACAAAATGAGAAATGGAAGGTATGAATGAACACAACAACCTCAAGCTTATTTGCTGAAAAGGAACATTAGGACATTTCTTGTGGTTTCATGTAAATACAAATTTATGTCTTTTTTCTAGATAATTAGTTATGAAGCCTGTATTTTCTCCTCTGTTAGTAAATATTAAGACAGTAGTTGAGAATGCAAAATGAAACAAGAACCTAAACCATCATGAAAAACCAAGTGTAAAGATCTAGCAAGTAATGATCAGCCATTGAAGCATAACATTAATTGTCTCCGCTTATTTGAGTCTAAAGACCTGCATTGGATGCAATATCTCCACTTATTAGAGTCTATATGACCTACATTGGATGCTCATGCAATATCACTAAGCTTGAAAGGAAAAGAATGAGATTGATTTCTATAGCTCCATTTGTTTTCGTAGTGCAGTCTGCGAGATTTGAAAGTGTTTGGTTAATCACAGTCTGACTCTTGAAATTTTGGTTAAGAAAAAGCTAAATTTGTAGCTTTTCTTAAGCCTAAGTTTTCAAACAGTAGCTGCAAAAGCTACCACAATGCTAAACACACACTATGTGTCAAACAACATTTCTGAGCAAATATAAATCCATCTCAATCAAGAACTTAGTAATTCAAGAATACCATGTAGAATTAATATTGAACACAACCACATCCCTTTCCACCAATATGGAGTCACTAAACATGAAAAATTAATCAACTGCCAATGTTATGGCAGTTCAGAATAAATCCTCAGAGACACCCACATCCAATCTGAAGTCTCAACACAAGAAAAGTTGTCAGGCGCTTCAATCTTTCTCAAAACCTGTATGAATTTAATATTCCCTTGGTGTGTGTGTGCTTGCGCATGGGTGTGTAAAATAAAAAAAAAAAAAACTAAGTGAAAATCTCAGACATTGTCAACTAATCTAACTTCCAAAAGTCACTGCTAGCTTAAAGGAGAGCTCTATAAATTTCTAAGGCAATAGGGCATTCCTGCTACAGAAAAGTTCATTCAACCAACCTACAGAAGATATCCTTCAGCAGCAAGAAGCTTAAATTCAAATTGCAAGAACTTAAAAGATGAACCTCTTCTTTCTGTTGGTTCACGCTAGGAGATGCTTAAATTCAAATTAAAGATGAAATTAATTGGTGAGCTTCTTCTTTTCATTGATTTATAAGGGATGAATCTGCTGGAGGGAAAAGGACCTCTTCAACCAAGGGCCCTAGTAAGCAGAAACCTCCCAAATTCTAATCCCAGTAAACTTCATTGACATGGATGTCCTCCCCCCTCAGAATGCAGTTGTGCAGGCGAAGGGGGCAGGTGGAATAGAAAGCTTTCTGCCATGTGGCTTGATGCCAAGCATTCAATTGTAAAAGAGGGAGCAAAATCAGAGAGTTGTTAGAAGTTGGATTAGAGGATTTTCTTGTTTGTCAACCTTGAACTGGAAAACTTAAAGAAAGGGGGGGGGCAACAGGTGAGCAAGGTGTTGCTTGCAGTCCTCCCATAGTGATTACTGGCCTTCTCATAACTGAACCTCTTTTAAGTCACTTTCCAGAACACTGAGGCTGTCGATCAATATTTTTCCAATTATTTGAAGAAAGCAATTAGAAATGTCCACTTTAAGAAGCCAAATTTACCTCTAACTAATATTTTTCCAATGGCTTTGACGTTTATGTATACACAAGAAAAATTATGTATCAATGTTAGAAATCATAAAAGGTATCATAAGATACACAAATTCAGATCATAACAAACCAAATGAGATTGAAAATCCCTCTCTCTCACTCACTGGAAGACAAATGCTTACCAAACATTCAAAGCCCAAAGACAAAACAAGCAAATGAAAACATAAACCAGCAGGAAACGAAACACAAAAAACAATTCCCTCTTCTTCTATCAACAACCAGACAATGCCCGAAACCCTAAATTTAAATAAAAACCTCACATCTATAGCCAAATTACAAAAGATCGAGAACAAAACAACAAGACTTAAAGCTTAGATAATATTTTTTTTGCAAAAAACAAAGAAACAAGCAGCAATAGAGCTGCTCATCCGTAAAGCACCAAAACCTTAGCTCATATACGGACTCAGAATTTAAGAAAGAGAAAAAATAGGGTTTATAGAGAGAGAATTAGGATCGCACTTTCACGTTGACGCCTCAATTTGAGCTCCAAATCGATCCTCCAAGGGGTCGAAAGTTTCTTAATCTGGGGTTTTGAATCGAAAGAGAGATAGAGGGTTTAGGAATGAGAGAGCTCAGAGAGAGAGAGAGAGATAAAGTTATCAAAATAGTGAGCGAAATTTTCAACGAACAGAGGAACACAAAACCGAGGTTCGGGTCCGAGGCTAGGTTTGGAGTCCGAAGCTGAAGGCTAAGTAAAGGAAAGCGTTTTCTGGGAGAGGGAAGAAGAGAGAGCAAGTGGAAGTGGTTGAGGGTAGAGGGGAAATTAGGTGGTCCTGCTGTTAAAATCTGCCATGCGGCAAAATAACAGGTGGAGCCCACTTCTTTTTACTTTGATTTGCCATTTCGGTTTGATGGACTTTTATGATTAATTGATCTTGACTTTTTCATTTGGTGAAGGAAGGATTGCTTGTATTTAAACTTCTTCCTTCTTTTTGGTCCGTGGATTTGGTAGACCGTAAGAGGGAAAAAAAAATTTGAATTCCGATGGCGTTTGATATGGTCGAGTTCATCTGCATTTTATATGAAATATTCACATTCATCACCTTATCACATTTCTCGACTTGATTATACAGTGGATGAAAGAGGTTATACAGTGGATGAAAGAGGTCCTCTCCATGTATTAATTTGAAATACATGTTGATGATGCTTCCAAAAAAAACTAAGTAATTTAGGAGTAAGGTTTCTATGGTTTATATATTAGATAATTGATTAATCTTTTAATTCTAGCAATCTGATCCTTTCTTCTTGGTCAAGACGGCTAGTAGCCGATACCTATAAAAGGTCATCTCTTGTAGATTTGAGGACTCTTTGATACTTAAGTAAATATTGTTTTTAGAAAAAGAACAATGATATTTTAGAGAGACACTATAAAAATAAATATACGATAAAAAATAAAGATCGTAAACCTTTTTTAGCTGAAGGATTCATATAATAATTATAACTCATAAGTTTTATCTTTTTATAGAAAAGAGAGGTTAGAGAGTTATATTTTCCTGATAACATTAATGAGAGAAAATATCTCTGACACATGTATTAATATATGGATAAATATCTCTTACACATCATTGATGAGGGATAACTAACAAGTCCTGATAAGACTCTTATACACATAGGGGTACAGAGATGAGTATCATTAACCTTAACATTTCATGTTAAAGATCATGAGAAAAAAAAAACAAGTGGAATCTTATGTCTCAATATGGGATCTAAAAAGGTCATCACTAGTTCTCTATTTATTTGGGCTTGATATGATGACAAGTTCAAAGATGTTGGGTTTTGGCAGGGCTCAGCACGTAACTGAACCTAGGAAAGTTAGGTTTGGTAGCTCGCTAGACTCAAATATATGTGAGCTTATCTCAAAGCTAAGTCTAAGGATGTCGCGTCTAGCAGCTCACCAACCCACGTGTACTTGGGCTCAGCGCATAGTTGAGCTTAGGGATGTCTGGTTATCACCATGTCTTTGGTCCTTTTAAACACGTGTTTTAGGCCAAAAATAATAACGTATATAAAACATGTTGATCCATCAATCCCCCCTCCCCCAAGTCTTTACATATTAAACACGCAAAGATATTGAAAGAGTACCAACTTTAATGAAAAGCTTTTTACCTAAGAGTTTTATGACCCATCAATAAAAGACTTTTTACCTTCATCATAAGATTTATTTACCCCACGTAGAACTATTAGGATTCTTCATGGTCAGGTGGCTCATCCTTATTTGAAAGAGATGGTCAGATGGTCTATTTTCATCTAAAAAAAGTGTCGTCTCTTGGGTAACAAAATGGTGGTGTGCATTCAATGTAGTAATTGAATAGATTTCTAGATATTTAAGATGACATAAAAGGTCATTCATCTAATAGTGAAGGAGAAAAGTTTGTTTCATTTATAACCCTAATCGTTCTATATTCCATTTTTTCTTATACTTTCACTTTTATGTAATTTCTGAAAAACATCTTTGTTGAAAAATCCTCAAGCCAATTATGCTTTAAATTGAGGGGAAATCGTCATCTTATGTATTTTCCACCAAAAACTTCTTTTTTATTTTTTATTTTAAACAAAAAAATGAACCCAAAAGTAGTCAGATATGTCCTTGAGAATAAGGATCTTACTGCTTCTAGTGAAGAGTTTAGGTTCCAACCTGAAACTAAAAGAATCCACCTCTGGTAGGGAGGAGAGTAGTTCTCCCCTCATAAGAAGTTCTTCTCCTGCTATTACTAGGTAAACTCATGGGAGAGTGCCTCAAGCCCCCGAGGATGATGCCCTTGACACTCTATGTGTAGAGGATATGGAGTTTGTTAATGGTCGGTAACCAGGAGAGTACATAGTTCAAATGTCTGTTGAAGTTGAGTGTATTAGCCAACCAATCTTGAGCTTTGCCTGGGGTCACTTTAAAATTACAACCCCTTCTTTCATGTATTTGTTAGGGTATACCTTCTCTTTCCAAGGGTTTGTGAGGGAAGTTTTTAGATACTAATAGTTGGATCTGGGCTAGCTGCACCTAATCAGTGGATAATCTTATCCGTATTTGATAAGTTTCTTGGGCTTGTTGTAATCAAGCCTAGTGTTAATGTCTTTAAGACCTATTACCACCTAATCGCTAGCACCGATGATGGTAATGACATGCGTTGGTTATTTACCTTCATCAACAGACCCATAGGAGCCATGAATGGAATTCTATAGGGAAAGCTTGCTCATATTAAGAATTAAAAGGGGAGGTGACTGATAATGATGTATAATAGGCCAATCAGCCTCAGAGGTGGGATGCAACAGATTTAGGGTTGTTTCTATTATTAGGGAGTACCTCTCTCTGAGGTGAATAACATGCCTTACTGAGCTCAAATGAGGAGAAAACATGTGTTGCTTTAGCTTCGACCTCAACCGAGGATGACATTAACAAAATGGCTAGAGGGAATTACTAGGTCATGTTACAAAGTATGCAACTTCTTTATCCCTTGTTTTTTGTACATCTATGATCACTACTGACTTTGTTTTTGTGCAAGACTAACAGTTGAATGAGAAGGGGAAACTTTAGTAAGGTTTATAAAGGAGAGTTAGTTGAGGTAAAACTAGAGAAACAAATGAAGGACAACCCCATCATTATAGATGAACTCTCTATTCTTAATGACTCTATTCTTAAAAAAAAAAAAAACAATGATGAGAACCAAGACACTCGTAAAAATGAAAACTGGGGGTAGTTGTACTCCCATACTTGAGGGTTAAACAGATCTAACCCTCTTTAAAGTAATTGTGGGCGTCGATGCCCTGTTTAAGAGAAAGAGGGTCTTCACCCCTGTGAAGACTAGTGTTTTAGCCTTGACTATAAAGGTTCTTATGATGGCAATCCATCTGCCTCCACTTTCAACTTTTTTTTGTAGAGGCAACAATTATTGGGCCTTTTACCCAGGATAACGGTTTGAGGATATTTTTGCCAACCTCACTCTTAATCGAGCTCCTTTAGTTTTTCTATTTTACCTGAGAAGGAAAGATAGGTTATGAAGGCTATTGTTGGTGAAAGGTCAAACCTTAGAGAGACTGGCCTTGAGGTGGTAAGGTAGCTGGAAAGGATTCTCACCATTCCTTCAGACATTTTAATGGTGTCTGATGAGAGCTATAACCGTTATTTGACATTGAGTGGAAAAATAGCCTTTAATGTAAAGAATTTTCTCGTTTAACCTATATTTGATTTTATAACCATTATTTATAATAATTTTGTTTTTTTTATAGGCTTTCATTATGTGTGCCCATTCAAAAAGTCATGGATGGCCGAGAGGAACTAAATAAAGGAGGCCATTGCCAAATATAGGGCAAACCAAGCTACCCTTCAATGACTAAGGAAGGAGAAAACTAATGTTGAGGTCGAATTGAGGAGCATTAAGGTGACCTATACATCACTAAAGGAACAAATACAAAGTGTTGTTGATGCAGACCTCTTGATCACTTGGTTAAGCAACCCAAAACGAAGATGATACAACTCTTAAAAAGCCAAGAAATTAGGTTTTCCCCTCGTCTTACCTTCTTTCGACTCTTACAGGATTGGATCTAACACCAAATAAAACCAACTTGGTAGCACAATCCAAATAAATGTATACAACTCAAGAAGCAATAAAAAAACATGAAAACATGTAAAAATAAAATTACAATGATAGTCTCATGAGTAGTAAGTGAATCTATCCGAATTATGAATGAAACTGAATACTCGAATAAAAATAGTTGGGAAGTATGCAAAAACTATGGAACAAACACCCAAATATGTTATATTTGATGAATACATACTACAAGAATGAAAATAACATAAACAAAACAAGTTTCAAAGTTGATGCAAAAACATACTCATTTACGACAAGTTAAGTTTGAATCTAAAACCTAAGGTAAAAGATGTCCAAATGAGCTAAATTTTGATATATAGTGCGATTTCAAACCAAATAAACAAAATATTAAATTTGAGTAATTTATGATAAGGTTTGATATGTGGACGCAAAAACATTATAAATCAAATCTAATCAAATCTGGAATTGAAACCCTAAGAAAATGATATCCAATTGACCCCAAAATTAATATATAGTGCTATTAGGACCCTGATAATTATATTGTCTAGTTTGAGCTATTTTTAAGTTGATTTGATCTAATTTTTCCTTGTTTGGTTTTTCTGCGGCAGGAGTAAATAAATGTCTATTTGAACAACTATTTCTTTCTCTCTTTTTTTTTGAGTTTTTTATGCTACTGATATATTTTAGATGGTAAAAAAAAAAACAAAATAACAACTATTTGCTTATATGCTGCAAATTCAAAGAGAAGAAAAGTTTGAACACTGAGGAATTTTTTGCAGAATTAACAAGAAACAAAAATTTTAAAAGCATATAACCTGATTAATGGACCAAGTTCTGATACCAAATGATGCAAATCTCTTGATCATGTGGTCAAGAAACCCATATACTAAGACACCAATTCCCAGAAAGCTAAGGAAACCAGATTTAATATCTTTTATTTTCTTTATTAATTACGACAACAACTCTGAACATTTATTTTTATTTTTATTTTGGGCTTGTTTAATTAAGGGTTTGTGTTTAATTGTAAGGAGGTTTTATACAAGTACATAACTTGGGTCTATTAGGGTTAAAAGCTAAAGTTTTAGTATTTATAGCTTTCTTATCAGACATGAAGGGGTTAGACTTTTCAATAATAAACTTGTTATTTTTACCGCAAAATTTGTTTTATGTGTTGGTGAGATATTATCCCTTATTTGGTTTTCTAAAGCATTAAAAATGACTTATCAAAAAACAATTGACTTCGTGGCGTTATCCTTATATTTCTAATTCGCAAATCAATATTCATTAGGTAGAGGTTCGTTTTCAATAGTGCTGGTGTCTAGATATAGTGCTGGTGTCTAGATACAAGTTATTTTTATGTCACACTCTTATCAAATCTGATTTATTTGGCTTTCCAGAAATTGGTGTCTTAGCATGTGGGTTTTGACCATATAATCAAGAAGTTCCCATGACCGCATGATCAAGAGGTTCATCTTTTATTTTTAGTTTGGGGTTATTGATCTAAAGAGACCATATCAATCTTTATCAATATAAGTCGTGCAATCGCACTAGAAAGACTGAGTCAATCTCATCCTTGATGAATTGTGCAATCACATTGGAAATACCAAGTTTAATCTATGCCAAGATAAGTTGTGCAATCGTACTAGGGAGACTGAGTCAATTTCATCCTTGATGAGTTTAGGACTATTTTCCTAGGGAGATTAAGTTAATCACATCCTCGGTGAATTGTGCAATTGCACTGGAGATACCGAGTTTAATCTCTACTAAGGTAAGTTATACAATCGTACTAGAAAGACTAAGTCAATCTCATTCTTTGTGAGTTTAGGGAGAGGTCCCCGAGTATTACATAAAGAAAATGAAAACATCATCACTTTGAATAAATTAATTCATATATAAGAAACATTTATGCTTATCCATTGACTATGGTATATTTTTATTGCCTTATGAGGTAGTTAGCTTGATGGTTTGGGTATCCAATTTCTGCTAAGATCATAGTCTTAGTTCCATAGAGTTTCTTTAGTAGGTGTCTACATAGTTGACATACTTTTCCTTGGATAATTGCTAAAGAGACTTCACATCTTTTATAATTTAAACTAACATTCCATTTGTACTTGTTAAACTCTTTTAAGCTCTTAAGGTTCGAACGATATTTATAAAGTAGACAAAAAAGTGTAGACTAAATTTGTTTGTTTCACCAAGTCCCCAAGAAAAAATAGATAAATCATATTCTGACTTAGAGCAGCAAAAATATTGGATAGCCTTTTAATTCTCTTAAAAATAGTACATATCCAATATTTGCATTAGATCATACTTCTTAAGCTAATTTGGAATATTCTTAATCATTAAAGTAGTCTCTTCTATTAATGAACTTTATTGTTATCATTAACAAGATCATAAAAATGAACATTATTCTCCTAGTTGAGTGATGTTGCAGCTCTGAGAAGATTCTATTGGTTGGTATACTAATGCTAAAAATCTTTACAAATTTAACATAAAGGTCACTGAAAACCATGATAGAGGTTGGTTTTAGGTTACTGTATCAGGTTCGTCGGGCCTAACGAATCCCTTGAATAATTAGCACTACCTCAATGAGGAGTCGGACTTGATTGAGAAGTTATCGATGCTTTGATAAAATGGTTGAGCTAGCAGCCGCATGAAGGTCCGTGACACGTTCTATTCCAGGTGTGTCTAGATTATTTGTCTTTGATGATGATTAAGGATGTCAATAAATCAGTTCTGAAACAACAATCGATGACCTTTTTTTTTCATTATTTCTCACAGACAACGTCAATGATGACGGCCCAAAAAAATCCAAGCAACTTAGGAGCAAGGCTAGTTTGTTGGATAATCAGTTAATCTCTTGATTTTAACAATATGGTCCATTCTTCTTGGTCAATGTGTCTAGTAACCAGTACCTACAAAAGCTCTCATTTGATGGATTTAAGAACTCTTCAATGCTTAAGTAAATATCTTTTTTAGAAAAAAGGTGATGATATTTTAGAGAGAGACTCTGAAAAAATGCAATAAAGAATAGAGATCGTGAACCTTTTTTGGCTGAAGTATTCATAAGGTCTTTATAGTCCATAAGTCTTGGTTTTTTTATAGGAAGGAGGGGCTTGAGTATCATCTTGCTTTGATAACATTAATGAAAGAAAATATCTCTAACATATGCATTAATGATTGATAAATATGTACACATCATTAATGGGGGGTAAATATCTCTTACACATCATTAATAAGGTATAAGTGATAGGTTTTTAGAAGACTTTTATACTCCTAGGGGTGTAGAGAGATGAGTATCATTGACATTAATATTTTATTATAAGGACCAAAAGAAAAACATAAGTGGAGTCTTGTGGCCAAATATGAGGCCTAGAAAGGTCGCCAGTTCTATATTCATTTGGGCTCGACATGATGACAAGTTCAAGGATGTTGGAATTGTCTGCTCGTCAAACACACATGTACTTAGGTTCAATGTGTAGCTAAGCTCAATGATGTTAGGTTATCACCTTGCCTTTAGTCCTTTTAAACATGAGTTTTAGGCAAAAGATAATGTATATAAGCATGTTGATCTATCACATCCATACATTATAAACATTTTAATATTCAAATCCATACAACAAAAGAAATGTAAAGCACATTTTAATGAGTACAATAATCATAAGGAAATGTGATACTCAATTTTTTTTTCTTGTAATAACATAATATAGGTTAATGATTCATATTATAACACTTTATTTACAAAAATAGGAAGAGACAATGAATTTATTTCATCATCATTCTTTCTAAGGTTTTAAGAGTCTCTTGAACTTTTCCTTGACCATCACTTTTAATGGTAATGTTTTTTTTTCTCAATGTTTTCTTTCAATAATCCTAGATTTAGGTTTAATGCCTTTAGATCTTATGTTTTTTCTTTGCAATAACCAATTTAAATGGTTTTTTTTTTTTTACCATTATAGGTCTTTTATTTAAAGATTATGATTTCTTTCTTTTCTTTTCTCCCATAGAGTTTAATATTTGTATGAAGTCTGTGGAAATTTTAAAAGTAAATTTAATATAACTATGTTTGTTAATGTCGTGATGTGATGATATAATTTTTTATTCTAAATTCTTAGTATGCTTATTTTTAACATGTTCTATATGTGCTCCTTGAAACTAGACTGGCATAAACTATTTAGCTGTAGGATTTCCACATTTTATGATATTCATGTTACTTCTTAAGAAAATTTAATACACATAACTATTGAATATTCAAGGATTATTTATTTATTATGGTAAAGCTATAATAATGACTATGGATTCATTCTTTTCATTATCAATATGAAATTTTGATGTTTTATATTTTAAGTCCTTCAAAGATTGTATTGTAAAATGTTTTGTGATAATTTGATTTGAAAATATTTATGGATGGTTGTCATAACTCAATTTTGGGTTTTCCCTCAAAATTATCCTTTTCTTTTAAAACTAAAAACAAAAAAATCTAAAAAATAAAAATAAATTGGCAATTTGGCAGGTCGAGAAGAGTTTCAAATGTATGGAAGAACCAAACTGAGAGTTTGGACAAAATCAAGAACCTAGTTGTACCAAAGATTGAAAGACAATGCAGATTTAAGGTCAAATTAAATAATCATTAGATGACTTTACATAAAAATTAAGTCCGAGGACTTAATTAGACTTTTAGTATGCCAATTTGATTTAGTCACGAGTCCAATTAAAGAGTTAATTAAGTTTAAGAATTAATTTGAGTCAAATTAAAAGAATTAATTAAGTATAAAGACTTAATTAGACTTTTAACGGGTAAAATTGATTTTATTATGGACTTAATTGTAAAAAAATAAGTTTGAAAGCTTAATTTGAGCTTAATTGAGATTATTGAAATTTTAAAGGACCAAATTTATTTTTTCCAAACTTGATTTGGTGAAATCAAGGATAAAATTGTAAGAAAAAACAAAATGTAGAGGTCAATTAAGGGTCAAATTAAAGAAATTTAGAACCAGTGATTTTTTTGCAAAAAAAAATAGTAGTGCCAATGACATCTGACATTGTTCGTCATCTTCTACCTTTATACTAGAAAAAGTTCATTGTGAAGCCACTTTTGAAGGCCATTTAATGCTCTATCTCTCATCCAAACGAGACAAAAGACACATTATCCCACCCCCTGACTTTGTAGTACACCCCTAGTCATTTTCTACTTTGTTCGCAGCCCTGCAACTGCTGCAATAAACAACTAAAACGTCTAATATGACTAGTTTTTATAGTCTTGTTTTGTAGTACCAGATTGTTGGTTTCTGGCCAACAGTTGAGATCATTCCTAATAAAATCAATGGCCATAAACCATGCCAAAGAAACATTTCATATTCTTCTTTCATCTCTTATGAATAGGGATGAATTTCATGCTTCATGCAAATAAAAAAGAAAAAACAAAAACCAAAAAGACTTGCACTAGCCTAAAAAAAAAACCTTTCATTGCATTTTTCAGTTTGATTACCTCAATAAACAACACCACCACCACCTTGTAAGCACTAGCCATGCAGAATATGAAATAATTCATGTTTTACAAAGGCAAAACAACTTGGTCACTAGGTTGGGTTGTGACCAAATTATATGGGCTGGATTTATGCCCAACCCATATGGCTTGGTTGGGTCCTCAATAGATCTCACTTTTCTAACTCTAGAGAAAATAAGTTGAAACATAAAAAAAAAACATTATGGTTTGAATAAGTATCCTAACATGTAGAGATTTACACTACAAGTTGGTGATCGATTCCATCCTAAAGAACAATTAATATTTTTGTGAACCTACAATTCTCACTTATTATCTATACAATTAGGATTTCTCCAATGCATAGCTTTCCCAAATGCTATATGTTATGAATACATTTGGTCTAGATAGGATAATCTTCAACACTCTATAATAGGTACAGGAAGTATTTAAAGTAAAAGAGCACTTCTTTAAGAATTTTCAAATGAAAGATTTATTTCTAGTAATGAGACATCAAACAGGATTATTCATAGTAAAACTTGATACTCTTTTAGTTTTTTTTTTATTAATTGTTAATAATAATAATAATAATAATTTTAGTATAACTCATCTCTTTTATTTTTTTTCTCTTTCTTATTCCTTAAACCAATTTAGTCCAAGTTCATTCAATCTCTACTTCTCTTATGCTAACAAGTGTGACTGGTGAGTATAGCAGTTGATGGGTATCTTTATCTATTTTCTTTCATGGTTTATGTTGAAATGGCCAAAAGAGAGTTGGACAATGTAGTAATGAAACTAGTTTTGTTACCCACAATGCTGATATGAATTTAAGGTGGTAATAATGTTCCTAAGACCATAGTTTTGTTTTAATACAACAAGCGCAAACTTATAAAATAAAAAGTTGAAGCGGTTAAAACTTGATTTGATTGGACAAGATTATAAGACGATGTTGTTCGACTTTTTTAAAAAAATCACACGATGTTTTTTTAACATAAAAAAGGGTAAGGCATATGAACTCTTTGAAAGTGTCATTAACTCAGCCCCAATAGACAACCTTGAAACCTCTCGAGCTAATTTCTTACTTAGCTTGGGCTTCAAATTAAATTGTGTGGGAGAGTTATTACAATATGACCCAGTCGATTTGATAGGTCCAAAAATAACTTGGATGAATAGTAATAATTTAGTTTTTTTTTAAATCAAGATGATATCTTTTTTTTTAATATTGAGACAATGAAATATTAGATCGACCTCTATCAACCTGGGTTAACCCATTAAAGTCATAACTTGGGTCATAGACGTGACCACAATGAGCTAACTTGCTTGGCTATCTATCTCTGTCTTTTCTATTTCCTTTTTCTCTACCCAGATGGGCCTGTATTAGGCTAAGGTGAGATGAAATCCAAGATGAAACTAAAGCGCTATTAGAGAATTAGATACTAAATTAAAAAAAAAGGCTTGGCCTCAAGTCAAATAAAATTCAGGATCAAATTAAAAGAGTTATTAGAGAATTAATGACTAAATTGAATGAATAAATAAATAAATAAATGGTATGTGTATCATACGCTTCAGCTTATGAAGGGAGTCGTTGTATTAAGGAGGTGGATGTAGCTTCCTCAGACCTTCAATGATGACCCTCCTTAATGTTGTTGGAATTGTCTTGGCACATGCTTCCTTTTAAGGTGGTGTGCAGTAACAATGAAACTCTAGTATGGCTCCAGTAACCAATTCTTCTTTTCTTCCTTTTTTGTCTTTTCCTTTTGGTTTTCACATCTAGTTTCTTTTTTTTTTAAAAGAATATTACTACATTTTTTCCTCAATTTTAGTTTTAGTCCATCTATTTTTAGTCTTTTGTAAGAAATTAAATTAAATTATTTTTTTTGCAAAATCAAGTGTAAGCCCGATATTAGGATGTATTTTCAACACCACAAGACAATATATATTTTTTTAATATTAAGAAGATAATATATTGGATCTACCCATGTTAAACCAGGTTAATTTGTCTAATTTATGATCTGAGTTATAAAACTGTGATAACCCTATAAAAATAAATTAAAATAAATTATAAAACTCAATTCCTAATTAAACTATTGTTGAAGAATAAACATGACATAAAATTAAATTAAAAAAAGAATATAAAAAAATGACCCAGATCAAATTGAGTCAATCAACCAAATCAATGACCTAAGTCATGAGACTAAAATAATTCTATATTGAAGGATGAAATTAAAAAAAATCTAATAAAAAAAGGACAAAAAAATATTTCAAATCAATCGAGGTTAACCTTCCAAACCTGCAATTTAAGGTTTGAGACTATGATAACCCTATAGATATCAAATTAGAATAAAATTATGAAGCCCAATTCCCAATCAACCTAATGTTGAAGGATAAAATTAAAAAAAATTAAATAAAAAAGGAAAAAAAACTCAAATCAACTCAAGTTAACCCACCAAAAACGTGATTCGGGTCATGAAACTAGAATAACTGTAATCAACCTTATTTTTTAAGAAATGATGAAACTGAAAAGGAATCAATTAAAAAAGAAGAAAAAAAACAATGTTAACTTGGGTTAACCTACCAAACCTGCGACCTCGGGTTATGAAATCAGGATAACCCATAGAAAATAAAATAAACTAATTATGAAGTCCAAACCATAGTAAAACTAATATTGAGGATGGAATTAAAAATAAAAAAAATTAAAAAAAAATATTTTTCTAGTGAACTATGCTTTGTAAGGTGGTGTTTAATGAATTTACCTCCTCTTTTAGTTAGGCTACAAACTGGTTTCGATTTAGTTTTACTCGATGCTTTTTTATTTGACTCGGTTTTTTCTAACTTGGCTCTTTTTTTTTTAAGTTTGTCTCGGTTTTTTTATTTGACTCGATTTTTTTCCAGTTTGGCTCGGTTTGGTTTTTTCGGTTTCAGCTTTATAAAATTGAAACCGAACCGAACCGATCGGTTTTTTAAAAATTTTAATCGATTTTTTTTCAAGATTTGGTTTTTTTGTTATTTTTTTCCAGTTTTCTCGATTTAATCGGTTTTTCGATTTTTTTGCTCACCCTTAGTTATCCTAGTCTTATAGCCCATGAATAGTGTTTAATAGGTTACTCAATTTTACTCAGGTTGTTTTTTGTGTATTTTTTAATTGATTTTTTTAATTTTATCATTCAACAATAGGTTAGTTGAGAATTGAGTTTCATAATCTATTTTGATTTACTTTTTATGATAATATATTTGTCTCACGAGTTTGACATTTTAACCATGGTTAAATTAGTTTGTTTTTTTATTTTTATTTTTAAGAGGTTATATCGGTCTCATGACCCGGGTCATAGATCCTTCAACATTGGTTTTGCTTTTTATTGGATTATTCCCGTCTCATGACCTAGGTTGCAGGTTAACCCAATTGACTCATTTCTCTTTTTTTTTAATTGATTTTTTTTAATTTCATCAATTAATATTGTGTTTGATTGAGAATTAGACTTTATGATTTGTTTCAATTTGTTTTTCATTAGGTTATTCTAATTTAATGACCCATAAATAATGCTTAACAGTTAACTCAGGTTGCTTTGACTTATTTTTTATGTCAATTTTTTAATTAAGGTTTTTACAAATTTTATCATTTAACATTAAGTCCAACAAGGATGATTGAATCGAGTTTTATAATTTGTTTTGACTTTCTCTCTACGGGGTTATTTTAGTCTCAAGACCAAACTTACGGATTTGACATGTTAACCTGAGTTAAATCATGTCATTTTTTTAAAAATTTTATTCTATAAGGCTGTCTCGATTTGATGACCCGTGTAATCTGTTTGATGAATTGACTCAGATTATTTTTTTATGTTCTTTTTTAAATTAATTTCTTTTTTAATCTCATCCTTTAATATTGAAATGGTTAGGGATTGAAATAAAGTAATTTGTTTTAATTTGATTTTCATGGGGTTATCTCAGTCTTATGATTTGTGTTGTAAATTTGACATGTTAACTTATGTTATTTTTTAATTGATTTTTTTTTCAATTTCATCATATAATATTGAGTTGATTGAAAATTAGACTTTTATAATTTATTGTGATTTGCTTTTTTTAGGGTTACTATAGTCTCATAATCCGAGTTACTAATTTGACACGTTAATTCGAGTTGACCCATGTCAATCCAATATGTTATTATTTTAATATTAAAAAAAATCATCTTGAAATGTTGTTTAGTCAAATATTGTTTTTACAAATTATATATGTTGTTTTTGAATCTATAAAGTTAACCGAGTTATATTGGGTAAATCTTTATATGATTTTTTTCTGTTAGGAAAAAAATATTAACAATATTTAAATAAATTTTTTAATTTCAAAAAAAAATTTAACTTGATGTGTAGTGGGAAACAATCCTCTAGTGTTATATTATATATAATAATGTTTTTTAAACTAAATTTAAAATTAAATTAATTTAAGATATAAATTGTAATTTTTAAAGAAAATGAGACAAAATAAAAAAATAACTAAACTACATTTAAGAATATTAGTTACAAGGGAATTTATATTGAACAGTTGAGATTGCTCTAAAAATGATCCAAAGGCTTATACTTCATGCTATCTACATCTATTCTTCTGTGTTGCTGCTGCAGTTCGGTAGGGTTTACAATCAGAGTTCCCCAATCTGTGATTTTTAAACTAGAGAACTAAATTGGATTGGATTTCTCTGAATCTGAAATCGAACATCCCTGAAAATTAATAAAAAAAGAAAAAGAAAAAAATGTTGATTCAACTTCCTCGGCTGACAAGCTCTCTCAGAAGCCCATTCGACATCGACCAAGCCTATCTCCAGAGAAAAGTCCTCCTTCAAAACTACCTCAAGAAGCCTAACAAGTATATGCCAGTACTTTTTCCCCCTAAATTGAATTAATATTGTTTTAAATTTATGTTGATTTTTCTGTTTTCTTTTTTTTTTTGGCTTGATTAGTACTGCAAACTCGCTTCATGAATCAGAACTCGCGAGGAAGATTATTGATGGATGGGAAGAAGGTAGTGTTTGTCATATAAATATTTATAGGAATTTCTTGTAATATTTGATATAATAAGATGATTTTTAAAGTTGATTGGGAATTTATGGAGCAGCCTCAACCGAAGTGCGACAAGCGTACAGGCAATTTATTGGAGGAGTTGTGGAGTTGATAGATGGAGAGGTGCAATCAGAGGAGTTCCGCGAGGTGGCATTGAATGTGTACCGCATATTTGGGGAAGAGGAGAGTGCCGACAGCAACTTTACCCAAAAGAAGTAAGAACTTGATTCTCCAATACCAATAGAAACACTTTTGTTTTGTTTTTTTGAGTCTGTGGTGTGCATGAGTTGAGTGCATCGGATTTTGTTTATGCTTCCTAATGAGATAGTGACCGGAATTCAGCAATTGTTGTTACTCGTTCAAATGCAGGTCGAAATTGCAGAAACTTATTGGTCATGCAGTTTCAGATGCGAGGTTGCAGAAAGTTGCCGCTCTATCACAGAGGCTTTATGGTTTGCAACCAAGAAACTCTGGAGCTGCACTTATTGTAGAAAGTCATGTCAATGGGAGTGGGGATGATCTAGAGTTTGGTGCTGACCTTGCTTTCCAAGCGCCAGCTAGGTTTCTGGTGGATACTAGTTTGGAGGATGGTGAACTGTTGGGTGAGGAAAGTGCTGCTCCTCTTTCCATGTTTCATGATGGATGGTATGATCATGGTGACCCGGGACAAAATCATTCTACTACTGATGGTGGAAATTTCGATTTAAGTTGGTTAAGAGATGCATGTGACCAGATAGTTGGAGAAAGTACTTCACAGCTTTCCCAAGATGATCTTCCAATGGCTATATGCCGTGTACTTGATTCAGACAAGCCCGGTGAGGAGGTACTAGTTAATAGTTATTATGTTCGTAAGCTATGGATGTCGGTTTTAGCATGGCAACCTAATTCTTATTTACTTCTTTCCCCCTTTTAGATAGCCGGTGATTTATTGGATCTTGTCGGGGATAGTGCTTTCGAAATTGTACAAGACCTCATACTGGTATGCTAACTATTGCTCTAGTTTCGCATTACTATCCAGTAAATCATGAAATTACAAATTACAATTAAAAATTAAATTAATTAAAATTAAAATTAAAAAATAAACTAAAATGTGTTGTCATTTTACTGTTCATGTTCATG
>Ga0325402_1000488_pt1 | contig 27687 bp, 21 predicted proteins | sample PopdelMetagenome_22_FD_207212 | JGI IMG/M metagenome (GOLD analysis project Ga0325402, IMG submission 207212) | Populus deltoides microbial communities from Bellville, Georgia, United States - Xylem-PdKOR-R3 | ecosystem: Host-associated > Plants > Phyllosphere > Stem > Wood/Secondary xylem... | reverse complement strand
AAAGGGCTGTAACTTTTGATCCGACCGTTGGATCGACCTCAAATTTTTACAGGAGTTTCCGGACGCCGTTTTCCTTGCAGTAGATGTGGAATCGCTACTCGGTGAGGCGGAGGTCTCTTCGCTAGAGACGAGAGTACCGGTTCCAAAGCGCCGTAACTTTTGATCCGACCCTTGAATCGCCCTCAAATTTTTACAGGAGTTTCTGGACGCCGTTTTCCTTGCAGTAGATGTGGAATCGCTACTCGGTGAGGCGGGGGTCTCAGCGCTCTAGACCAGCGTACCGTTTCGAAATGCCCGTAACATTTGATCCGAGCGTTGGATCGCCCTCAAATTTTTACAGGAGTTTCCAGACGCCGTTTTCCTTGCAGTAGATGTGGAATCGCTACTCTGTGACGCGGAGACTTGGCGCTCGAGACCAGCGTACCGGTTCGAAAGGGCCGTCACTTTTGATCCGACCGTTTGATCGCCCTGAAATTTTTACAGGAGTTTCCGGACGCCATTTTCCTTGCAGTAGATGTGGAATCGCTACTCGGTGAGGCGGAGGTCTCTGCTCTCGAGACCAGGTTACCGGTTCGAAAGGGTCGTAACTTTTGATCCGACCGTTGGATCGCGCTCAAATTTTTACAGTAGTTTCCGGACACCGTTTTGCTTGCGGTAGATGTCGAATCCCTACTCGGTGAGGCGGAGGTCTCAGCGCTCTAGACCACCATACGGGTTCGAAAGGGCCGTAACTTTCGATCCGGTCGTTGGATCGCCCTCAAATTTGTACAGGAGTTTCCGACACTGTTTTCCATGCAGTAGATGTGGAATCGCTCCTCGGTAAGGAGGAGGACTCTGCGCTCGAGACCAGTGTACCGGTTCGAAAGGGCCGTAACTTTTGATCTGACCGTTGGATCGACCTCAAATTTTTACAGGAGTTTCCGAAACCTGTTTTACTTGGAGTGGATGTGGAATCGCTACTCGGTGAGCCGGAGGTCTCAGCGCTCTAGACCAGCGTACCGGTTCGAAAGGGCCGTGACATTTGATCCGACCGTTGGATCGCCCTCAAATTTTTACAAGAGTTTCCAGACGCCGTTTTCCTTGTAGTAGATGTGGAATCGCAACTCGGTGAGGCGGAGGTCTCTGCTCTCGAGACCGAGTTACCGGTTAGACAGGGCCGTAACTTTTGATCCGATCGTTGGATCGCCCTCAAATTTTTATAGGAGTTTCCGGACGCCGTTTTCCTTGCAGTAGATGTGGAATCCCTACTCGGTGAGGCGGAGGACTGTGCGCTCGAGACCAGCGTACCGGTTCGAAAGGGCAGTAACTTTGGATCCGGCCGTTGGATCGCCCTCAAATTTTTACAGGAGTTTCGGACGCTGTTTTCCTTGTAGTAGATGTGGAATCGCTGCTCAGTGAGGCGGAGGACTCTGCGCTTGAGACCAGCGTACCGGTTCGAAAGGGCCGTAACTTTTGATCCGACCGTTGGATCGCCCTCAAATTTTTACGGGAGTTTCGGACACTGTTTTCCTTGCGGTAGATGTCGAATCCCTACTCGGTGAGGCGGAGGTCTCAGCGCTCTAGACCAGCGTACCGGTTCGAAAGGGCTGTAACATTTGATCCGACCGTTGGATCGCCCTCAAATTTTTACAGGAGTTTTCGTAGGCCGTTTGCCTTGGAGTAGATGTGGAATCACTACTCGGTGAGGCGGAGGTCTCAGCGCTCTAGACCAGCGTACCGCTTCGAAATGGCCGTCACATTTGATCCGACCGTTGGATAGCCCTTAAATTTTTACAGAATTTTTCGGAGGCCTTTTGCCTTGGAGTAGATGTGGAATCACCACTCGGTGAGGCGGAGGTCTCAGCGCTCTAGACCAGCGTACCGTTTCGAAATGCCCGTAACATTTCATCCGAGCGTTGGATCGCCCTCAAATTTTTACAGGAGTTTCCAGACGCCGTTTTCCTTGCAGTAGATGTGGAATCGCTACTCTGTGACGCGGAGGACTCGGCGCTCGAGACCAGCGTACCGGTTCGAAAGGGCCGTCACTTTTGATCCGACCGTTTGATCGCCCTGAAATTTTTACAGGAGTTTCCGGACGCCATTTTCCTTGCAGTAGATGTGGAATCGCTACTCGGTGAGGCGGAGGTCTCTGCTCTCGAGACCAGGTTACCGGTTCGAAAGGGTCGTAACTTTTGATCCGACCGTTGGATCGCGCTCAAATTTTTACAGTAGTTTCCGGACACCGTTTTGCTTGCGGTAGATGTCGAATCCCTACTCGGTGAGGCGGAGGTCTCAGCGCTCTAGACCACCATACGGGTTCGAAAGGGCCGTAACTTTCGATCCGGTCGTTGGATCGCCCTCAAATTTGTACAGGAGTTTCCGACACTGTTTTCCATGCAGTAGATGTGGAATCGCTCCTCGGTAAGGAGGAGGACTCTGCGCTCGAGACCAGTGTACCGGTTCGAAAGGGCCGTAACTTTTGATCTGACCGTTGGATCGACCTCAAATTTTTACAGGAGTTTCCGAAACCTGTTTTACTTGGAGTGGATGTGGAATCGCTACTCGGTGAGCCGGAGGTCTCAGCGCTCTAGACCAGCGTACCGGTTCGAAAGGGCCGTGACATTTGATCCGACCGTTGGATCGCCCTTAAATTTTTACAAGAGTTTCCAGACGCCGTTTTCCTTGTAGTAGATGTGGAATCACACCTCGGTGAGGCGGAGGACTGTGCGCTCGAGACCAGTGTACCGGTTCGAAAGGGCCGTAACTTTTGATCCGACCGTTGGATCGCCCTCAAATTTTTACAGGAGTTTCCGGACGCTGTTTTCCTTGCACTAGATGTGGAATTGCTACTCGGTGAGGCGGAAGACTGTGCGCTCGAGACCAGCGTACCGGTTCGAAAGAGCCGTAACTTTTGATCCGACCATTGAATCGCCCTCAAATTTTTACGGGAGTTTCCGGACGCCGTTTTCCTTGTAGTAGATGTGGAATCGCTACTCGGTGAGGCGGAGGTCTCTTCGCTAGAGACGAGAGTACCGGTTCCAAAGGGCCGTAACTTTTGATCCGACCGTTGGATCGCCCTCAAATTTTTACAGGAGTTTCCGGACGCCGTTTTCCTTGGAGTAGATGTGGAATAGCTACTCGGTGAGGCGGAGGTCTCTTCGCTAGAGACGAGAGTACCGGTTCCAAAGCGCCGTAACTTTTAATTCGACCATTGGATTGCCTTCAAATTTTTACAGGAGTTTCCAGACGCCGTTTTCCTTGCAGTAGATGTGGAATCGCTAGTCGGTGAAGCGGAGGACTCTTCGCTCGAGACCAGCGTACCGTTTCGAAAGGGCCGTCACTTTTGATGCGACGTTGGATCGCCCTCAAATTTTTACAGAAGTTTCCGGACGCCGTTTTCCTTGCAGTAGATGTGGAATCGCTACTCGGTGAGGCGAAGGTCTCTTCGCTAGAGACGAGAGTACCGGTTCTAAAGGGCCGTAACTTTTGATCCGACCGTTGGATCGCCCTCAAATTTTTACAGGAGCTTCCGAAACCTGTTTTCCTTGGAGTGGATGTGGAATCGCTACTCGGTGAGGCGGAGGACTTTGCGCTCGAGACCAGCGTACCGGTTCCAAAGGGCTGTAACTTTTGATCCGACCGTTGGATCGCCCTCAAATTTTTACAGGAGTTTGCGGACGCCGTTTTCCTTGCAGTAGATGTGGAATCGCTACTCGGTGAGGCGGAGGTCTCTTCGCTAGAGACGAGAGTACCGGTTCCAAAGGGCCGTATGTTTTGATCCGACCGTTGGATCGCCCTCAAATTTTTATAGGAGTTTCCGGACGCCGTTTTCCTTGCAGTAGATGTGGAATCCCTACTCGGTGAGGCGGAGGACTGTGCGCTCGAGACCAGCGTACCGGTTCGAAAGTGCCGTAACTTTTGATCCGACCGTTGGATCGCCCGCAAATTTTTACAGGAGTTTTCGGACGCTGTTTTCCTTGCACTAGATGTGGAATCGCTACTCGGTGAGGCGGAGGACTGTGCGCTCGAGACCAGCGTACCGGTTCGAAAGGGCCGTCACTTTTGATCCGACCGTTGGATCGCCCTTAAATTTTTACAGGAGTTTTCGGACGCCGTTTTCCTTGCAGTAGATGTGAAATCGCTACTCTGTGATGCGGAGGACTCGGCGCTCGAGACCAGCGTACCGGTTCGAAAGGGCCGTCACTTTTGATCCGACCGTTGGATCGCCCTGAAATTTTTACAGGAGTTTTCGGACGCCGTTTTCGTTGCAGTAAATGTGGAATCCCTACTCGGTGAAGCGGAGGTCTCTACTCTCGAGACCGGGTTACCGGTTCGAAAGGGCCGTAACTTTTGATCCGACCGTTGGATCGCGCTCAAATTTTTACAGGAGTTTTCGGACACCGTTTTGCTTGCGGTAGATGTCGAATCCCTACTCGGTAAGGCGGAGGTCTCAGCGCTCTAGACCACCATACCGGTTCGAAAGGGCCGTAACTTTCGATCCGGCCGTTGGATCGCCCTCAAATTTGTACAGGAGTTTCCGACACTGTTTTCCTTGCAGTAGATGTGGAATTGCTGCTCGGTCAGGCGGAGGACTCTGCGCTCGAGACCAGCGTACCGGTTCGAAAGGGCTGTAACTTTTGATCTGACCGTTGGATCGACCTCAAATTTTTACAGGAGTTTTCGAAACCTGTTTTACTTGGAGTGGATGTGGAATCGCTACTCGGTGAGGCGGAGGTCTATGCGCTCGAGACCAGCGTACCGTTTCGAAAGGGCCGTAACGTTTGATCCAACCGTTAGATCGCCCTCAAATTTTTACAGGAGTTTTCGGAGGCCGTTTGCCTTGGAGTAGATGTGGTATCGCTCCTCGGTGAGGCGGAGGTCTCTGCGCTCTAGACCAGCGTACCGGTTCGAAAGGGCCGTAACATTTGATCCGACCGTTGGATCGCCCTCAAATTTTTACAGGAGTTTCCGGACGCCGTTTTCCTTGCAGTAGATGTGGAATCGCTACTCGGTGAGGCGGAGGTCTATGCGCTCGAAACCAGCGTACCGTTTCGAAAGGGCCGTAACGTTTGATCCAACCGTTAGATCGCCCTCAAATTTTTACAGGAGTTTTCGGAGGCCGTTTGCCTTGGAGTAGATGTGGCATCGCTCCTCGGTGAGGCGGAGGTCTCTGCGCTCGAGACCAGCATACCGGTTCGAAATGGCCGTAACCTTTGATCCGACAGTTGGATCGCCCTAAAATTTTTAAAGGAGTTTCCCAGGCCGTTTTCCTTTTAGTAGATGGGGAATCGCTCCTTGGTAAGGCGGAGGTCACTTCGCTCCAGCCAGCGTACAGGTTCGAAAGGGCCGTAACTTTTGATCCGACCGTTGGATTGCCCTTAAATGTTTACAGGAGTTTCCCGAGGCAGTTTTCCTTTTAGTAGATGGGGAATCGCTGCTCGGTAAGGCGGAAGTCACTTCTCTCCGGCCAGCGTACAGGTTCAAAAGGGCCATAATTTTTTATCCGACCGTTGGATCGCCCTTAAATTTTTCCATGAGATTCTGGAGGCCGTTTGCCTTGGAGTAGATGTGGAATCGTTACTCGATGAGTCGGAGTCCTCTTTGCTAGAGACCAGAGTACCGGTTCGAAAGGGCCGTAACTTTTGATCCAACCGTTGGGTCGCCCTCAAATTTTTACAGGAGTTTCCGGAAGCTGTTTTCCTTGTAATAGATGTGGAATCGCTACTCGGTCAGGCGGAGGTCTCTGCGCTCGAGACCAGCGTACCGGCTCGAAAGGGCTGTAACTTTGGATCCCACCGTTGGAACGCCCTTAAATTTTTACAGAAGTTTCCGGAGGCCGTTTTCATTGGAGTAGATGTGGAATCGCTACTCGGTGATGCAGAGGTCTCTCCGCTCTGGAACAGCGTAGCGGTTTGAATGGGCCATAACTTTTAATGCGACCGTTGGATCGCCCTCAAAGTTTTACAGGAGTTTCCGGAAGCTGTTGTCCTTGGAGTAGATGTGGAATCGCTACTCGGTGAGACGGAGGTCTCTGCGGTCGAAACTAGTGTACCGGTTCGAGAGGGCTACAATTTTTGATCCGACCAGAGGATCGCCCTCAAATTTTTACAGGAGTTTCCCGAGGCCGTTTTCCTTTTTGTAGATGTGGAATCGCTACTTGGTAAGGCGAAGGTCACTTCGCTCCAGCCAGCGTACAGGTTCGAAAGGGCCATAATTTTTTATCCGACCGTTGGATCACCATCAAATTTTTCAGGTGATTGTGGAGGCCGTTTTCCTTGGAGTAGATATGGCATCGCTACTTGGTGAGGCAGAGGTCTCTTCGTTAGAGACGAGAGTATCGATTCGAAAGGGCCGTAACTTTTGATCCGATCGTTGGATCCCCCTCAAATTTTTACAAGAGTTTCCGGAAGCTGGTTTCCTTGGAGTAGATGTGGAATAGCTTTTCGGTGAGGCGGAGGTCTCTGCGCTCTAGACCAGCGTACCGGTTCTAAAGGGCCGTAACTTTTGATCCCACCGTTGGATCGCCCTCAAATTTTTACAGGAGTTTCCGGAGGCCGTTTCCCTTGGAGTAGATGTGGAATCGCTACTCGGTGAGGCGGAGGTCTCTGCGCTCGAGACCAGCGTACCGGTTCGAAAGGGCCGTAATCTTTGATCCGACCGTTGGATCGCCATCAAATTTTTTCAGGAGATTTTGGAGGCCGTTTTCCTTGGAGTAGATATGGAATCGCTACTCGGTGAGGTGGAGGTCTCTTCGCTCCAGACCAGCGTACCGGTTCGAAAGGGCCGTAACCTTTGATCCGACCGTTGGATCGCCCTATAATTTTTACAGGAGTTTCCGGATGCCGTTTGCCTTGGAGTAGATGTGGAAACGCTACTCGATGAGGCGGAGGTCTCTTCGTTAGACACTAGAGTACTGGTTCGAAAGGGCCGTAACTTTTAATCCGACCGTTGGATCGCCCTCAAATTTTTACAGGAGTTTCCGGAAGCTGTTTGCCTTGGAGTAGATGTGGAATCGCTACTCGGTAAGGCGGAGGTCTCTGCGGTCGAAACTAGCGTACCGGTTCGAGAGGGCTACAGTTTTTGATCCAACCCTTGGATCGCCCTCAAATTTTTACAGGAGTTTCCCGAGGCCGTTTTCCTTTTAGTAGATGGGGAATCGCTACTCGATAAAGCGGCGGTCACTTCGCTCTAGCCAGCGTACAGGTTCGAAAGGGCCATAATTTTTTATCCGACCGTTGGATCGCCATCAAATTTTTTCAGGAGATTCTGGAGGTCGTTTTCCTTGGAGTAGATATGGAATCGCTACTTGGTGAGGCGGAGATCTCTTCGCTAGAGACGAGAGTACCGGTTCGAAAGGGCCGTAACTTTTGATCCGACCGTTGGATCGCCCTCAAATTTTTACAGGAGTTTCCGGAGGCTGTTTGCCTTGGAGTAGATCTGGAATCGCTACTCGGTGAGGCGGAGGTCTCTGCGCTCGAGACCAGCGCAGCGGTTCGAAAGGGCCTTAACTTTTGATCCCACTGTTGGATCGCCCTTAAATTTTTACAGGAGATTCCGGAGGCCGTTTCCCTTCGAAAAGATGCGAAATCACTGCTCGGTGAGGCGGAGGTCTCTTTGATAAAGACCAGAGTACCGGTTCGAAAGGGCCATAACTTTTGATTCGACCGTTGGATCGCCCTCAAATTTTTATAGGAGTTTCCGGAAGCTGTTTTCCTTGGAGTAGATGTGGAATCGCTACTCGGTAAGGCGGAGGTCACTTTGCTCCAGCCAGCATACAGGTTCGAAAAGGCCATAATTTTTTATCCGACCGTTGGATTGCCATCAAATTTTTGCAGGAGATTTCGGAGGCCGTTTTCCTTGGAGTAGATATGGAATCGCTACTCGGTGAGGCGGAGGTGTCTTAGCTAGAGACGAGAGTACCGGTTCGAAAGGGCCATAACTTTTGATTCGACCGTTGGATCGCCCTCAAATTTTTATAGGAGTTTCCGGAAGCTGTTTTCCTTGGAGTAGATGTGGAATCGCTACTCGGTAAGGCGGAAGTCACTTTGCTCCAGCCAGCATACAGGTTCGAAAAGGCCATAATTTTTTATCCGACCGTTGGATCGCCATCAAATTTTTTCAGGAGATTTCGGAGGCTGTTTTCCTTGGAGTAGATATGGAATCGCTACTCGGTGAGGCGGAGGTGTCTTAGCTAGAGACGAGAGTACCGGTTCGAAAGGGCCGTAACTTTTGATCCGACCGTTGGATCGCCCTCAAATTTTTACAGGAGTTTCCGGAGGCTGTTTGCCTTGGAGTAGATGTGGAATCGCTACTTGGTGAGGCGAAGGTCTCTGCGCTCGAGACCAGCGTACCGGTTCGAAAGGGCCGTAACCTTTGATCCAACAGTTGGATCGCCCTAAAATTTTTACAGGAGTTTACGGACGCCGTTTTCCTTGCAGTAGATGTGGAATCGCTACTCGGTAAGGCAGAGGTCTCTAAGCTCGAGACCAGCGTACCGGTTGAAAGGGCCGTAACTTTTGATCCAACCGTTGGATCCCCTCAAATTTCTACAGGAGTTTCCGGAAGCAGTTTTCCTTGGAGTAGATGTGGAATCGCTAGTCGGTGAGGCGGAGGTCTCTGCGGTCGAAACTAGCGTACCGGTTCGATAGGGCTACAATTTTTTATCCGACCCTTGGATCGCCCTCAAATTTTTACAGGAGTTTCCCGAGGCCGTTTTCCTTTTAGTAGATGAGGAATCGCTACTCGGTAAGGCGGCGGTCACTTCGCTCTAGCCAGCGTACAGGTTCGAAAGGGCCATAATTTTTTATCCGAACGTTGGATCGCCATCAAATTTTTTCAGGAGATTCTGGAGGCTGTTTTCCTTGGAGTAGATATGGAATCGCTTCTTGGTGAGGCGGAGGTCTCTTCACTAGAGACGAGAGTACCGGTTCGAAAGGGCCGTAACTTTTGATCCGACCGTTGGATCGCCCTCAAATTTTTACAGGAGTTTCCGGAGGCTGTTTGCCTTGGAGTAGATGTGGAATCGCTACTCGGTGAGGCGGAGGTCTCTGCGCTCGAGACCAGTGCACCGGTTCGAAAGGGCCTTAATTTTTTATCCCACTGTTGGATCGCCCTCAAATTTTTACAGGAGATTACGGAGGCCGTTTCCCTTGGAGAAGATGCGAAATCACTGCTCGGTGAGGCGGAGGTCTCTTTGATAAAGACCAGAGTACCGGTTCGAAAGGGCCATAACTTTTGATTCGACCGTTGGATCGCCCTCAAATTTTTATAGGAGTTTCCGGAAGCTGTTTTCCTTGGAGTAGATGTGGAATCGCTACTCGGTAAGGCGGAGGTCACTTTGCTCCAGCCAGCATACAGGTTCGAAAAGGCCATAATTTTTTATCCGACCGTTGGATTGCCATCAAATTTTTGCAGGAGATTTCGGAGGCCGTTTTCCTTGGAGTAGATATGGAATCGCTACTCGGTGAGGCGGAGGTGTCTTAGCTAGAGACGAGAGTACCGGTTCGAAAGGGCCATAACTTTTGATTCGACCGTTGGATCGCCCTCAAATTTTTATAGGAGTTTCCGGAAGCTGTTTTCCTTGGAGTAGATGTGGAATCGCTACTCGGTAAGGCGGAAGTCACTTTGCTCCAGCCAGCATACAGGTTCGAAAAGGCCATAATTTTTTATCCGACCGTTGGATCGCCATCAAATTTTTTCAGGAGATTTCGGAGGCTGTTTTCCTTGGAGTAGATATGGAATCGCTACTCGGTGAGGCGGAGGTGTCTTAGCTAGAGACGAGAGTACCGGTTCGAAAGGGCCGTAACTTTTGATCCGACCGTTGGATCGCCCTCAAATTTTTACAGGAGTTTCCGGAGGCTGTTTGCCTTGGAGTAGATGTGGAATCGCTACTTGGTGAGGCGAAGGTCTCTGCGCTCGAGACCAGCGTACCGGTTCGAAAGGGCCGTAACCTTTGATCCAACAGTTGGATCGCCCTAAAATTTTTACAGGAGTTTACGGACGCCGTTTTCCTTGCAGTAGATGTGGAATCGCTACTCGGTAAGGCAGAGGTCTCTAAGCTCGAGACCAGCGTACCGGTTGAAAGGGCCGTAACTTTTGATCCAACCGTTGGATCCCCTCAAATTTCTACAGGAGTTTCCGGAAGCAGTTTTCCTTGGAGTAGATGTGGAATCGCTAGTCGGTGAGGCGGAGGTCTCTGCGGTCGAAACTAGCGTACCGGTTCGATAGGGCTACAATTTTTTATCCGACCCTTGGATCGCCCTCAAATTTTTACAGGAGTTTCCCGAGGCCGTTTTCCTTTTAGTAGATGAGGAATCGCTACTCGGTAAGGCGGCGGTCACTTCGCTCTAGCCAGCGTACAGGTTCGAAAGGGCCATAATTTTTTATCCGAACGTTGGATCGCCATCAAATTTTTTCAGGAGATTCTGGAGGCTGTTTTCCTTGGAGTAGATATGGAATCGCTTCTTGGTGAGGCGGAGGTCTCTTCACTAGAGACGAGAGTACCGGTTCGAAAGGGCCGTAACTTTTGATCCGACCGTTGGATCGCCCTCAAATTTTTACAGGAGTTTCCGGAGGCTGTTTGCCTTGGAGTAGATGTGGAATCGCTACTCGGTGAGGCGGAGGTCTCTGCGCTCGAGACCAGTGCACCGGTTCGAAAGGGCCTTAATTTTTTATCCCACTGTTGGATCGCCCTCAAATTTTTACAGGAGATTACGGAGGCCGTTTCCCTTGGAGAAGATGCGAAATCACTGCTCGGTGAGGCGGAGGTCTCTTCGATAGAGACCAGAGTACCGGTTCGAAAGGGCCATAACTTTTGATTCGACCGTTGGATCGCCCTCAAATTTTTAGAGGAGTTTCCAGAGGCCGTTTCCTTTGGAGAAGATGCGAAATCGCTGCTCGGTGAGGCGGAGGTCTCTTCGATAGAGACCAAAGTACCGGTTCGAAAGGGCCATAACTTTTGATTCGACCGTTGGATCGCCCTCAAATTTTTAGAGGAGTTTCCGGAAGCTATTTTCCTTGGAGTAGATGTGGAATCGCTACCCGGTGAGATGGAGGTCTTGGCGCTCGAGACCAGCGTACCGGTTCGAAAGGGCCGTAACTTTTGATCCGACCGTTGGATCGCCCTCAAATTTTTACAGGAGATTCCGGAGGCCGTTTGCCTTGGAGTAGATGTGGAATCGTTACTCGGTGAGACGGAGGTCTCTGCGCTCGAGACCAGCATACCGGTTCGAAAGGGCCGTAACTTTTGATCCGACCTTTGTATCGCCCTCAAATTTTTACAGGAGATTCCGGAGGCCGTTTGCCTTGGAGTAGATGTGGAATCGCTACTCGTTGAGGCGGAGGTCTCATCGCTAGAGCCAAAAGTACTGGTTCGAAAGGGCCGTAACTTTTAATTCGATCATTGGATCGCCCTCAAATTTTTACAGGAGTTTCCGGAGGCCGTTTTCCTTGGAGTAGATGTGGAATCGCTACTCGGTGATGCGGAGGTCTCTCCGCTCCGGACCAGCGTAGCGGTTCGAATGGGCCATAACTTTTGATCCGACCTTTGGATCGCCCTCAAATTTTTACAAGAGTTGCCGGAGGCCGTTTCCCTTAGAGAAGATGCGGAATTGCTGCTCGGTGAGGCGGAGGTGTCTTCGCTAGAGACTAGAGTACCGGTTCGAAAGGGCCATAACTTTTGATCCAACCGTTGGATCACCATCAAATTTTTGCAGGAGATTCCGGAGGCTGTTTTCCTCGGAGTAGATGTGGAATCGCTACGCGGTGAGACGGAGGTCTCTGCGCTCGAGACCAGCGTACCGGTTCGAAGGGGCCGTAACTTTTAATCCGACAGTTGGATCGCCCTAAAATTTTTATAGGAGTTTCCGGACGCCGTTTTCCTTGCAGTAGATGTGGAATCGCTACTCGGTAAGGTGGAGGTCTCTGCGCTCGAGACCAGCGTACCGGTTCGAAAGGGCCGTAAGTTTTGATCCGACTGTTGGATTGCCCTTAAATTTTTACAGGAGATTCCGGAGGCCGTTTGCCTTGGAGTAGATGTGGAATTGCTACTCGGTGAGGTGAAGGTCTCTTCGGTAGAGACCAGAGTACCGGTTCGAAAGGGCCGTAACTTTTGATCCGACTGTTGGATCGCCTTTAAATTTTTACAGGAGTTTCCGGAAGCTGGTTTCCTTGAAGTAGATGTGGAATAGCTACTCGGTGAGGCGGAGCTCTCTGCACTCGAGACCAGCGTACCGATTCGAAAGGGCCGTAACTTTTGATCCGACCGTTAGATCGTCGTCAAATTTTTACAGGAGATTCCGGAGGTCGTTTGCCTTGGAGTAGATGTGGAATCGTTACTCGTTGAGGCGGAGGTCTCATCGCTAGAGCCAAAAGTACTGGTTCGAAAGGGCCGTAACTTTTAATTCGATCATTGGATCGCCCTCAAATTTTTACAGGAGTTTCCGGAGGCCGTTTTCCTTGGAGTAGATGTGGAATCGCTACTCGGTGATGCGGAGGTCTCTCCGCTCCGGACCAGCGTAGCGGTTCGAATGGGCCATAACTTTTGATCCGACCTTTGGATCGCCCTCAAATTTTTACAAGAGTTGCCGGAGGCCGTTTCCCTTAGAGAAGATGCGGAATTGCTGCTCGGTGAGGCGGAGGTGTCTTCGCTAGAGACTAGAGTACCGGTTCGAAAGGGCCATAACTTTTGATCCAACCGTTGGATCACCATCAAATTTTTGCAGGAGATTCCGGAGGCTGTTTTCCTCGGAGTAGATGTGGAATCGCTACGCGGTGAGACGGAGGTCTCTGCGCTCGAGACCAGCGTACCGGTTCGAAGGGGCCGTAACTTTTAATCCGACAGTTGGATCGCCCTAAAATTTTTATAGGAGTTTCCGGACGCCGTTTTCCTTGCAGTAGATGTGGAATCGCTACTCGGTAAGGTGGAGGTCTCTGCGCTCGAGACCAGCGTACCGGTTCGAAAGGGCCGTAAGTTTTGATCCGACTGTTGGATTGCCCTTAAATTTTTACAGGAGATTCCGGAGGCCGTTTGCCTTGGAGTAGATGTGGAATTGCTACTCGGTGAGGTGAAGGTCTCTTCGGTAGAGACCAGAGTACCGGTTCGAAAGGGCCGTAACTTTTGATCCGACTGTTGGATCGCCTTTAAATTTTTACAGGAGTTTCCGGAAGCTGGTTTCCTTGAAGTAGATGTGGAATAGCTACTCGGTGAGGCGGAGCTCTCTGCACTCGAGACCAGCGTACCGATTCGAAAGGGCCGTAACTTTTGATCCGACCGTTAGATCGTCGTCAAATTTTTACAGGAGATTCCGGAGGTCGTTTGCCTTGGAGTAGATGTGGAATCGTTACTCAGTGAGGCGGAGGTCTCATCACTAGAGCCAAAAGTACCGGTTCGAAAGGGCCGTAACTTTTAATTCGATCGTTGGATCGCCCTCAAATTTTTACAAGAGTTTCCGGAAGCTGTTTTCCTTGGAGTAGATGTAGAATCGCTACTCGATGAGGCGGAGGTCTCTGCGCTCCGGACCAGCGTAGCGTTTCGAATGTGCCATAACTTTTGATCCGACCTTTGGATCGCCATCAAATTTTTACAGGAGTTGCCGGAGGCCATTTCCCTTAACTTGTGATCCAACCGTTGGATCACCTTCAAATTTTTACAGGAGTTTCCGGAGGCCGTTTTCCTTGGAGTAGATGTGGAATCGCTACTCGGTGATGCGGAGGTCTCTCCGCTCCGGACCAGCGTAGCGTTTCGAATGTGCCATAACTTTTGATCCGACCTTTGGATCGCCATCAAATTTTTACAGGAGTTGCCGGAGGCCATTTCCCTTAGAGAAGATGCGGAATCGCTGCTCGGTGAGGCGGAGGTGTCTTCGCTAGAGACTAGAGTACTGGTTCAAAAGGGCCATAACTTTTGATTCGACCGTTGGATCGCCCTCAAATTTTTACAGGAGTTTCCGGAAGCTGTTTTCCTTGGAGTAGATGTGGAATCGCTACTCGGTGATGCGGAGGTCTCTGCCGTCGAGACCAGCGTACCGATTCGAAAGGGCCGTAACTTTTGATCCGACAGCTGGATCGCCCTTAAATTTTTAAAGGAGATTCCGAAGGCTGTTTTCCTTGGAGTAGATGTGGAATCGCTACTCGGTGAGGCGGAGGTCTCTGCGTTAGAAACCAGAGTACCGGTTCGAAAGGGCTGTAACTTTTGATCCGACCGTTGGATCGCCCTTAAATTTTACAGGAGTTTCCGGAGGCCGTTTGCCTTGGAGTAGATGTGGAATCGCTACTCGGTGAGGCGGAGGTCTCTGCACTCGAGACCAGCGTACCCATTCGAAAGGGCCATAACTTTTTATCCGACAGTTGGATCGCCCTTAAATTTTTACAGGAGATTCAGGAGGTCGTTTTTCTTAGAGTAGATGTGGATTCGGTACTCGATGAGGCGGAGGTCTCTTCGCTAGAGACTAGAGTACCGGTTCGAAAGGGCCGTAACTTTTGATTCGACCGTTGGATCGCCTCAAATTTTTACAGGAGTTTCCGGACGCCTTTTTCCTTGTAGTTGATGTGGAATTGCTACTCCTTGACGCGGAGGTTTCTTCGCTAGAGACTAGTGTACCGGTTTCAAAGGGTTGTAACTTTTGATCCGACCGTTGGATCGCCCTAAAAGTATTACAGAAGTTTCCAGAAGCTGTTTTCCTTGGAGTAGATGTGGAATCGCTACTCGGTAAGGCGGAGGTCTCTCCGCTCCAGACCAGCGTACCGGTTCGAAAGGGCCCTAATTTTATATCCGACCGTTGGATCGCCCTTAAATTTTTACAGGAGTTTCCCGAGTCCGTTTCCCTTGGAGTAAATGTGGAATCGCTACTCGTTGAGGTGGAGGTCTCATCGCAATAGCCTAGAGTACTGGTTCGAAAAGGCCATAACTTTTAATCCGACCGTTGGATCGCCCTCAAATTTTTACAGGAGTTTCCGGAAGCTATTTTCCTTGGAGTAGATGTGGAATCGCTACTCGGTAAGGCGGAGGTCTCTGCGCTCGAGACCAGCGCCCCGGTTCGAAAGGGCCTTAACTTTTGATCCCACCGTTGGATCGCCCTTAAATTTTTACAGGAGTTTCCAGAGCCCGTTTTTCTTGGAGTAGATGTGGAATCGCTACTCAGTGATGCGGAGGTCTCTTCGCTAGAGACGAGTGCCGGTTCGAAAGGGCCATAACTTTTGATCCGACTATTGGATCGCCCTCAAATTTTTACAGGAGTTTCCGGACGCCGTTTTCCTTGCAGTAGATGTGGAATCGCTACTCCGTGAGGTGGAGGTTTCTTTGCTAGAGACCAGAGTACCGGTTCGAAAAGGCCGTAACTTTTGATCCGACCGTTGGATCGCCTACAAATTTTTACAGGAGTTTCTAGAAGCTGTTTTCCTTGGAGTAGATGTGGAATGGCTACTCGGTGAGGCGGAGGTCTCTGTGCTCGAGACCAGCATACCGGTTCGAAAGGGCCGTAACTTTTTATCCCACAGTTGGATCACCCTCAAATTTTTACAGGAGATTCCGGAGGCCGTTTTCCACCGCATGAATATGGGTGATGGACATCATTGATGATGTCGATGCACTCATTTTCACAACCTGATTAGACGACGAGCTGAAAGGGATCCATTGAGAAGAGCATGAAGCCTACAATAAAGAGGTTTTTACTACAAGCTATAAAATGCATGTCTGGATGACTAGATAGTTTCCAAGAAGGCTGATGATAACATATACTTGAAGAGTATTGTTTCAACGGGAGGCAAGTTTGTGGTTGATTGGCAATCTAGGATGAGGATGACACTAGAAAACCTCTTGATGAATGTTGGCACGATGCACATAATCAAGGAGAGAACAATTCTCAAGAGAATCCAGAAGATGAATGATTGGTTAAGCTCATTCATGATGAATCAAGCAACACCACACTTGGGGGCACAATCATACGTGATAAACAACGAGAGCAGTAATCATCATGGATAGCCCGGAATGGGCACTACACTTACAATTGAGTGAAAGGCTAGCACACGGAAGAGCCGGTGAATCAGAAAAACAAAGAAGTCTTTGGAAGACACCTTATAATGATGGAGCATCGAAGAGGGGGGCCTATATTTCAAAACAAGGTATGAATGCATGCATGTCATCTAACCACAAAGCTTTACACATATATTTTGACTTTTTACAAAAAAAAATCCTCAATAAAATCCAGCAAGATTATGGACAAAGAAAGAATCCTTGAGTTGATTATAGAAACGAATCACAGTTTTGACCATGGAACGAGAAGAAGATGGCATGAACCCTACCATTAGGAAAATCTCAAAGATCAACCTTATCATCGAGAAAAATCCAGTTAATTGCAGTCATCAGGAAGGACAGATGTCAACCTACAATCAAGAAGCACCAAGTTTTCCAACCTTGTCATCGAGAAAAATCAAGTTAATTTCAGTCATCAGGAATGATAGATGTCAACCCTGCAATCAGGAAGGACTTATGTCAGTCCTGCAAAATCACAAAAGTCAAAAAAAAAAAAATCATCAAGTGAAAAAATTGATCATCCTTATCATCAAGAAGAAAAATGAGAAGAACCTTACCATTAAGAAATTCTCAAAATAAAAGAAGAAAGTTCAAACCTTGCCATCAGGAAGAACACATAGATATTGGTTCTAGTTAAAGAGGATCACTAGATGGGATCTCAGGTTAGCCTAACCATACCTAACCATGCAGATTTTGGTTTTGGTTAAAGGGGATCGTCGGATGGGACCTCAAATTAGCCCAACCATGTAGATTTTGGTTTTGGTTAAAGGGGATCGCCGGATGGGACCTCAAATTAGCCCAACCATGTAGATTTTGGTTCTGGTTAAAGGGGATCGCCGAATGGGATCTCAGGTTAGCCCAACCACGCAGCTTTTGGTTCTGGTGAAAAGGGATCGCCAGATAGGATCTCAGGTTAGCCCAACCACGTAGATTTTGGTTCTAGTCAAAGGGGATCGTCGGATGGGATCTTAGGTTAGCCCAACCACACAGGATTTGGTTCTGGTTAAAGGGGATCGTCGGAGAGGATCTCAAGTTAGCATAACCACATAGAGGATTTTAATTTGGGTGACTTCTCCAACTAGGGTTGTATGTTTGCGAGTATGGGTTATGATTGGGCCTTTGGAAACTATTTAAAGCATGGGCTTGTTCATGGAGGCATTCCCTAAAAGAAGACAAAGTTGGACAATCATTTGTTGAGTGTTCATTGGTTTCACAGATTTGACACATAATGTCTTGAACATATTTTAATTGACCACTCCTTTTCAATTCTAGTGCCTCAACTTTTCTAGCTACAGATGCAAACTTGGCTTGGAGGTCATGATCTTCCCTAAGGTTGTACATTCCTCCACTAGATGTATGAGGTTGAGTTTTACTTGGTGCCTCGTAAGTGCCTGTAGTGTCCTAATTTTGAGCATTTTCAGCTAGCAAGTCTAGGTACTCCATTGTTTCATCAGGGTCTTTATTTTCAAAAGTTCCATTGCACATAAATTCCATCATTTGTCTATCCTTAGGTGTTAACCCTTCATAAAAATGTGAAACCAATCTCCATGTTTCAAAACCATGATGAGGGCAAGTATTAAGCAAGTCTCGATACCTATCCCAACATTGGTAAAATGTATCCCCTGGTTTTTTAGTGAAAGTGGTGATTTGTCTTTTGAAAAAGTTTGTTCTGTGAAACGGAAAAAACTTCTTTAAAAATTGTTGTTGCATTTCATCCCAAGCACGAATGAATCTAGACCTAAGATTTTATAGCCATGTTTTAGCTTTATCTTTTAATGAAAAAGGAAAAAAACTTTAATCAGATGGTGTTCATGCTACAATTTAAGTCATTATAGGTGTTACAGACCTCCTCAAATTCTCTCAATTGCAAGTATGGATTTTCTAGATCGCCATGAAAAGAAGGTAAAAATTGCATAATGTCTGGCTTAAAATTAAAATGAGATGCATTAGGGGGGGAAACTATGCATGAGGGTGCACTTGTTCTTGTGGGATTCATGTGGTCTCTAAGTGTTCTAACACGGTTATTCTCATTATTCTCATTATGAAGGACTAGTTATCTTCTTCGGCCATATTTTCTGAAAATGATGAGGATACCCTACAAAGTCTACCACTTAATGTACGTGACCAAACTCTCATGCATGTGTAGGAAGAGAATAAAAGGAAGAAAAGAAAAGAAAAGGAAACAAAACAAAACAAAACAAAACAAACAAAAGTTAGATACAAGAAAAGTGAAAAGTGAAAGTAAAAAGAAAAAATAAAATAAATATTGTAATTTATACAAGAATTTACCTCCCCGTCAACGGCGCCAAAAACTTGACACAACCAAAGAGTTGATGTCTTCTCTCAAGTGTAGGAGTGTCAAAGTAATAAATAACCCAACAAGACCGGAGTCGAACCATAGGGAGATTAACTGTATAAACTACAAATAAAGAAATAGATAATAACAAAAAAGGAGCTGAAGAGAGCTTTAAGATGTGATATTGATATAAGGATTAAAAAAGGATAAAATAATTGTTAATGGTATTTCAAACAAGTATAGTATAAACTCTTTTTATTACTCAACTAGAAACCACACACAAAGGAGGTTTCAATCGGATTATAAATTGTTAACATGATTACATTAGTTATCTTATTCGAATAATGCTAATACTTGTAAATGTTGTCAGATATTCATGATTATAACTTATGCTAACAACAAATTAAGTTCCTCTCATAGCACAAGTGTCGGTTATACCATACGGTTGGGCTATGAAAGTGCCATGTATTTGTTATACCAAGGGTTATACAACATAAATCTAGATTAACCATTTAACAAGCAAAGTATTAAAAGTGAACAAGATAACAAATACAAAACATGTTAGTATCAAACATTAAAGTCTATGTTGAGTTTATACTATACTTATTCTTACGCAATTAGTGTAACATTTTCACCTTGACATAATAAGCTTAACTAAACATAATGAAAGAGAGAAACATAAATACAAGATATAAGTTAACTAAGTAAAGGAAAGGAAATGAAAAGCATAAATAAGAGATTAATGAAAGTAAAACTTAAGCATTACAAAAATATAAAGAGAAAGAGCAAGAATATAATCTTGATCTGAAAACCAAGATGCCTAAATGCATGGCAAATACCTCCTTTTATACGCCAAAATTTGGAACTATTGATTTGATGACTAATTGTTGAGTGGGTGGTCATATCTTGACTTGGTGACAATCCTTATCTTCTTGTCTGAACAAAACATCATTGCTCATGTTAGAATTTGAACAGATAGTCCACATGAAAGTTCTAGGAAATTGTCTTAGCTTTACAACCAAAAATGAATTGGTGCATTTGGACTTTTAGAACTCGAGATATGGGCTGAACACTGAGCAATGTCTGGGCTGCAGGACAAATTCTGACTTCTCCGTTGTTGCTAAGATTTGGACTTCTAAATAGCAAAATTGAGTCTTGGACTCCCATGAATGTTTTAGGCCTATGTCTTAGCTTTCTAGCCATATAAACCAAATTGAAATCCAAGATCTACAGCTCCAGATATGACCCAATGACTGAATAGTGTTCTAGTTTGGACTGAACCAACATTCTTTTCTAAGCTTAACCCTCTCTTTGTCTTCTCAATTTCAGTAGTTAAACTCATCAATCAATCCTTTGATTTATGTGATAGGCCTGCATGAACATTTACTATAAATTAAAGGTATCTTATAATATTAGACTTGTTATTATAAAACATGCTTTAGTTAAGGAGTTATTGATACTTTAAGTGCAAAATGATGATATAAAACCTTGATAAAAATATACTTTTAAGTACTAATCACGGAGGCTGTTTTTCTTGTGGTAGCCATGGAATCGCTAATAGGTTAAGAACAGGTCTCGTCGTGCCCGACCAGGATAACGGTTCAAAAGGGCTCTAACTTTTGATACGATCGTTGGATATTGTTCAAAGTTTTACAATAGTTTCTGGAGGCTGTTTTCCTTGTGGTAGCAGTGGAATCGCTAATTGGTTAAGAGCAGGTCTCGTCATGTCAGACCAGCAAAACAGATCAAAAGCGACTTAACTTTTGATCCGACCTTTGGATCACTCCCGATTTTTTATAGGATGTTTTCCTTGGGGTAGGTATCGAATCACTACTCGGTGAAGAGGAGGTCAAGTTGCGCGAGACGAGAGAAACGACTCAAAATCGCTTTAACTTTTGATACGATCATTGGATCGTGCTCAAAGTTTTACAATAGTTTTTGGAGGTTGTTTTCTTTGTGGTAGCAGTGGAATCGCTAATTGGTTAAGAGCAGGTCTCATCGTGCCAGATCAACATAACAGATCAAAAGCGACTTAACTTTTGATTTGACTGTTGGATCACTCCCAAATTTTTACAGGAGGTTCTGGAGGATGTTTTCCTTGGAGTAGGTATGGAATCGCAACTCGATGAAGAGGATGTCAGGTCACGCCAGACGAGAGTAACGGCTCAAAAAGGCTCGAACTTTTGATCCGACAGTTTGATCGTGCTTAAATTTTTTAGTAGTTTCCAGAGGCTTTTTTGCTTGTGGTAGCTATGGAATGGCTACTTGGTGAATAGCAGGTCTCGTCGTGCCATACTAGTATAATGGCTCAAAAGCGCGTTAACTTTTGATCCGATTGTTGCATCACTCCCAAATTTCTACAAGAGTTTCTTGGAGTGGAGTAGGTATGAAATCGCTAGTCGGTGAATCGAATGTTTGGTCGCGCCGGACGAGAGTAACGGCTTAAAAGGATTCCAACTTTTGATACGACCGTTGGATCATGCTCAAAGTTTTACAATAGTTTATGAAGGCTGTTTTCCTTGTGGTAGCTATGGAATCACTAATAGGTTAAGAGCAGGTATCATCGTGCCAAACCAGCATAACAGATCAAAATCGACTTAACTTTTGATACGACTATTGGATCATTCCCAAATTTTTACAGGAGGTTCTAGAGGATGTTTTCCTTGGAGTAGGTATAGAATCGCTACTCGGTGAAAAGGAGGTCAGGTCGCGCCAGACGAGAGTAACGGCTCAAAAGGGCTCGAACTTTTAATCCGACTGTTAGACCATGCTCAAATATTTACAGTAGTTTGCTGAGGCTATTTTCCTTGTGGTAGCCATGGAATCGCTACTAGGTTAGGAGCAGGTCTCGTCGTGCCCGACCAGCATAACGGCTCTAAAGGGCTCTAACTTTTGATCCGACCATTTGATTGTGATCAAATTTTTTAGTAGTTTCTAGAGGCTTTTTTCCTTGTGGTAACTATGGAATCACTACTTGATGAATAGCAGGTCTCGCCGTGCCACATCGGTATAATGACTTAAAAGTGCGTTAACTTTTGATCCGACCGTTGCATCACTCCCAAATTTGTACAGGCGTTTCTTGGAGTAGGTATGAAATCACTACTTGGTGAATCGAATGTTCGATCGCGCCAGACGAGAGTAACGACTCAAAAGGACTCCAATTTTTGATACGACTGTTGGATCATGCTCAAAGGTTTACAATAGTTTACGGAGGCTGTTTTCCTTGTGGTAGCAGTGGAATTGCTATTTGGTTAAGAGCAGGTCTCGTCGTGCAAGACCAGCATAACGCCTCAAAAGCGCTTTAACTTTTTATCCGACCTTGGATCACTCCTGAATTTTTACAGGAGTTTATGGAGGATGTTTTCCTTAGAGTAGGCATGGAATCTCTACTCGGTGAAACGGAGGTCAGGCCGCGCCAGACAAGAGTAACGGCTCAAAAGGGCTCTGACTTTTTATTCGACTATTGGATCGGTCTCAAATTTTTGTAGTAGTTGGCGGAGGCTGTTTTCCTTGTTGTAGCAAAGGAATCGCTACGCGGTGAAGAGCAGGTCTAGTCGTGCCAGACCAACGTAGCGACTCAAAAGCGCCTTAACTTTTGATCCAACCGTTTGATCATTCCAGAATTTTTACATGAGATTATGGAGGATGTTTTCCTTGGAGTAGTTATGGAATCGCTTCAGGTTGCACCAGACTAGAGTAATGGTTCAAAGGGGCTCTAACTTTTGATCCGACTGTTGGATCGTGCTTAAATTTTTACAATAGTTTGCAAAGGTTGTTTTCCTTATGGAAGCAATGGAATTGCTACTACGTTAAGCGGAGGTCTCATCGTGCTAGACCAGCATAACGACTCAAAAGCGCCTTAACTTTTGATTCGACCGTTGGATCACTCCTGAATTTTTACAAGAATTTCTTGATGATGTTTTTCTTTGGGATAGGTATGGAATCGCTACTCGGTGAAGAGGAGGTCAGGTCGCGCCAGACTAGAGTAAGGGCTCCAACTTTTGATCCGACTGTTGGACCGTGCTCGAATTTTTACAGGAGTTTGCGGAGGCGGTTTTCCTTGTGATAGCCATGGAATCACTACTAGGTTAAAACCAAGTCTTGTCGTGCTCGACCAGCATAACGGCTCTAAAGTGCTCTAACTTTTGATCCGATTATTTGATCGTGCTTAAATGTTTTAGTTGTTTCTAGAGGCTTTTTTCCTTGTGGTAGCTATGAAATAGCTACTAGGTTAAGAAGAGGTCTTGTCGTGCCAGACCAGCATTAAAGCTCAATACTGCATTAACTTTTCATCCGACGTTTGATCACTCTTGAATTTTTACAGGAGTTTCGTGAGGATGTTTTTCTTTCAGTAGGTATGGAATCGCTACTCGGTGAAGAGGAGGTCAGGTCGCGTCAAACCAGAGTAACAGTTTAAAAAGGCTCTAACTTTTGATCCAATAGTTGGATCGTGCTCAAATTTTTACAGTAGTTTGCATAGATTGTTTTCCTTGTGGTAGCAATGGAATTGTTACTAGGTTAAAAGGAGGTCTCGTTGTGTCAGACCAGCATAACGACTCAAAAACGCCTTAAGTTTTGATCCGACCTTACATCACTCCTAAAATTTGCTAGAGTTTATGGAAGATGTTTTCCTTAGAGTAGGTATGGAATATCTACTCGTTGAAGAGCAGGTCAGGTCGCGCTAGGCTAGAGTAACGGCTCAAAAGGGCTCTAACTTTTGATCCGACTGTTGGATCATGCTCAAATTTTTACAGTAGTTTGCAGAGGTTTTTTCCTTGTGCTAGCAATGGAATTGCTACTAGGTTAAAAGAAGGTCTCGTTGTGCCAGACCAGCAAAACGACTCAAAAGCACCTTAACTTTGGATTCGACCTTGGATCACTCCTGAAATTTTACAGGAGTTTATGGAAGATGTTTTCTTTGGAGTAGGTATGGAATCTCTACTCGATGAAGAGGAGGTCAGGTCGTGCTAGACCAGAGTAACGGCTCAAAAGGGCTCTAACTTTTGATCTGATTGTTGCATCGTGCTCAAATTTTTACAGTAGTTTGCGGAGGTTGTTTTCCTTGTGGTAACAATGGAATTGCTACTAGGTTAAGAGAAGGTCTCGTCGTGCCAGACCAGCATAATGACTCAAAAGCGCCTTAACTTTTGATCTGACCTTGGATCACTCCTAAAATTTTACTGGAGTTTAAGGAAGATGTTTTCCTTGAAGTAGGTATGGAATCTCTACTAGATGAAGAGGAGGTCAGGTCGCGCTAGACCAGAGTAACGGCTCAAAAGGGCTCTAACTTTTGATCTGATTGTTTAATCGTGCTCAAATTTTTATAGTAATTTGCGGAGGTTGTTTTCCTTGTGGTAGCAATGGAATTGCTACTAGGTTAAGAGAAGGTCTCGTCGTGCCAGACTAGCATAATGACTCAAAAGTGCCTTAACTTTTGATCCGATCTTGGATCACTCCTGATAATTTACAGGAGTTTAAGGAAGATGTTTTCCTTGGAGTAGGTATGGAATCTCTACTCGGTGAAAAGGAGGTCAGGTCGCGCCAGACCAGAGTAACAGTTCAAAAAGGCTCTAACTTTTGATCCGACTGTTGGATCGTGCTTAAATTTTTACAGTAGTTTGTGGAGGTTGTTTTCCTTATGGTAGCAATGGAATTGCTACTAGGTTAAGAGGAGGTCTCATCGTGCCAGAATAGCATAATGGATCAAAAGTGCCTTAACTTTTGATCCGACCTTGGATCACTCCTGATATTTTACAGGAGTTTAAGGAAGATGTTTTCCGAGGAGTAGGTATGGAATCTCTACTCGGTGAAGAGGAAGTCAGCTCGCGCTAGACTAGAGTAACGGTTCAAAAGGGCTCTTACTTTTGATCCAACTGTTGGATCGTGCTCAAATTTTTACAGTAGTTTGTGAAGGTTGTTTTCCTTGTGGTAGCAATGGAATTGCTACTAGGTTAAGAGGAGGTCTCGTCATGCCAGACCAGCATAATGACTCAAAAACGCCTTAACTTTTTATCCGACCTTGGATCACTCCTGAATTTTTACAGGAGTTTGTGGACCATGTTTTCCTTGGAGTAGGCATGGAATCTCTACTCGGTGAAGCGGAGGTCAGGTCGCTCTAAACTAGAGTAACGACTCAAAAGGGTTCTAACTTCTGATCTGACCATTGGATCGTACTCATATTTTTACAGTACTTTTCGGAGGCAGTTTTTCTTGGAGTAGCCATGGAATCGCTACTTGGTGAATAATAGGTATCGTCATGCCACACCACCATAACAGCTCAAAAGCGCATTAATTTTTTATCAGACCGTTGTATCACTCCCCAATTTGTACAGGAGTTTCTTGAGGATATTTTTCTTGGAGTAGGTATGGAATCACCACTCGATGAATCGAATGTTCGACCACGGCAGACCAGATTAACGGCTCAAAAAAGCTCTAAATTTTGATACGACCGTTGGATCGTGCTCAAAGTTTTACAATAGTTTCTAGAGGCTATTTTCCTTGTGGTATCAATGGAATCGCTACTAGGTTAAGAGGAGGTCTCGTCATGCCAGACCAGCATCACGGCTCAAAAATGCCTTAACTTTTGATTCGACCGTTGGATCACTCTCGAATTTTTACAGGAGGTTCTGATGGATGTTTTCCTTGGAGTAGGTATGGAATTGCTACTCGGTGAAGCAGAGGTCTGGTCGTGATAGAACAGAGTAACGGCTCAAAAGGGCTCTAACTTCTGATCCAACCATTGGATCGTACTTATATTTTTACAGTACTTTCAGAGGTAGTTTTTCTTGGAGTAGCCATGGAATTGCTACTTGATGAATAGCAGGTCTCGTCATGCCACACCAATATAGCAGCTCAAAAGCGCGTTAACTTTTGATCGGACCGTTGCATCTCTCCCTAATTAGTACAGGAGTTTTTTGAGGATATTTTTCTTGGAGTAGGTATGGAATCACTACTCGGTGAATTGAATATCCAGTCGCGTAAGACCAGATTAACGGCTCAAAAAGGCTCTAACTTTTGATCCGATCATTGGATCGTACTCATATTTTTACATTAGTTTCCTGAGACTGTTTTCCTTGTGGTAGCAAAAGAATCGCTACTAGGTTAAAAGGAGCTCTCGTCATGTCAGACCATTACAACGACTCAAAAGCACCTTAACTTTTGATCCAACTGTTGGATCACTCCTGAATGTTTACAGTAGTTTATGGAGGATGTTTTCCTTGGAGGAGGTATGGAATCGCTGCTCGGTGAAGCGGAGGTCCGGTTGCGACAAAACAGAGTAACGGTTCAAAAGGGGTTAAAGTTTTGATCCGACCGTTGGATCGTGCTTAAATTTTTATAGTAGTTTTCGGAGGCTGTTTTCCTTGTGCTAGCAATTAAATTGCTAATTGTTTAAGAGTAGGTCTCATCATGCCAGATTAGCATAACGTCTCAAAAGTGCTTAAACTTTTTATCCGACTGTTGGATCACTCCCGAATTTTTACAAGAGTTTCTGAAGGATGTTTTCCTTAGAGTTGGTATGGAATCGCTAGTCGGTGAAGCAGAGGTCCGGTCGCGCCAGACGAGAGTAACGGCTCAAAAAGGCTCTAACTTTTTATCCTACCGTTAGATCGTGCTCAGATATTTATAGTAGTTTCCGAAGGTTTTTTCCCTTGTATAAGCAATGGAATCGCTAATTGGTTAAAAACAGGTATCGTCGTGCTAGACCAGCATAATGGCTCAAAAGCGCCTTAACTTTTGATCCGACCATTGTATCACTCCTAAATTTTTATAGGAGTTTTTAGAGGATGTTTTTCTTGGAGTAGGTATGGAATCGCCACTCGGTGAAGCGGAGGTCTAATTGCGCCAGACTAGAGTAACGACTCAAAAGGGCTCGAATTTTTGATTCGACCGTTGGATTGTCCTTAAATTTTTACAGTAGTTTCTGGAGGTAGTTTTCCTTGTGGTAGAAATGGAATCGCTAATTGGTTAAGAGCAGGTCTCATCATGCCATACCAACATAACGGCTTAAAAGCGCCTTAACTTTTTATCCGACTGTTGGATCTCTCCCAAATTTTTACAGGAGTTTCTGGAGGTTGTTTTCCTTGGATTAGGTATGGAATTGCTTCTCGGTGTAGTGGAGGTCCGGTCATACTAGACCAGAGTAACGGCTCAAAAGGGCTCTAACTTTTGTTTCGACCATTGGATCGTGCTCAAATTTTTACAGTAGTTTCCAGAGGCTGTTTTCCTTCTGGTAGCCATGGAATCGCTACTAGGTTAAGAGCAGGTCTCGTCATGCTGTGCCAGCATAACGCCTCAAAAACGCTTGCATAGAGTCCCTAAAGTATTGTATCTGATCATGATGCAAAATTCCTAAGCCATTTTTAGAAGACTCTTTGGAGGAAGCTTGGAACGAAACTATTATTCAATATAGCATGTCATCTGCAAACTGATGGACAAATAGAGGTAGTGAACCGAACTCTTTCTTCTTTGTTGCGAGCTATTATAAGTAAAAATTTAAAGAGTTGGGACACTCTCTATTGTAGAGTTTGCTTATAATCATAGTATGCATGGAGCTGTAAAATTTTCACCATTTAAAGTTATGTATGGTTTTAACGCTTGTGTTCTTATTGATCTGGGTTCTGTTCCAATTAATGAGAGGACTTCTATGGATGGGGTTAAAAAGGAAGAAATGATGAAAAAACTCCATGAATAGGTTCGATCTCATATTGAGGAGAAGACGACAAAGTATACCAAGCATGCTAATAAAGGGCGAAAAATGGTCAGGTTTGAGCCGAGAGATCTTGTTTGGATTCATCTTAGCAAAGGTAGATTTCCAAGCAAGTGAAAGTCCAAATTGATGCCGAGAGTTGATGGAACATTTTGGGTTGTCGAAAGGGTGAATGATAATGCTTACAAGGTTGACCTTTCTAGTGAGTACAATGTTTCAACTACTTTTAATGTAAAAGACTTGTCACCTTACTTGGAAGATGTTGATGTTTCTGATTTGAGGACAAATCACTTTCAACCCAAGGGTGATGATATGCATCATGATTCTAACATGGAAGGGGTTGATTCTAATGTGTATGGGCATTCAGATGGTCCAATAACAAGTGATGTAACCATATTATTCGATAGTTTCACCCACATGTAACTAGTGTTTTGCCTATGTTTTATATATTAAATGCCTTGATATTCTTTGTTTTATGTTTTGAAGGCACCTTTAGATGAAAGATGCAAAAAGGAGTAAATTAGAGGTAATTGGCAAATTTGACCCTTAGTCGATGTTTTGTGCAGAGCGTGAGTTCTAGAAGTCGAAATGAAGTGATTCCAGTGGAATTAGAAAGCTAACATCCATACCTTTCTGGAAATATAAGTCAAGAAAAATAAAAATACAAACACCATG
>Ga0325402_1000487_pt1 | contig 27689 bp, 4 predicted proteins | sample PopdelMetagenome_22_FD_207212 | JGI IMG/M metagenome (GOLD analysis project Ga0325402, IMG submission 207212) | Populus deltoides microbial communities from Bellville, Georgia, United States - Xylem-PdKOR-R3 | ecosystem: Host-associated > Plants > Phyllosphere > Stem > Wood/Secondary xylem... | reverse complement strand
AAACACTCAAAGAAAACTGACTCGATGCCCAGTCAAAAATAACCCCTGCAACTCCTTGCACAGGTGATGAATGGATTCGTCTGCCCAGACATACCCTTTTGACTCATAAACAGTCACCAAAAACTCAGTCGGTGCCCTCACAGAAACGGTCCCTGAAACTGTTTTCACAGGTGATGAATGGATTCGTCAGACCACACAGCCCCTGTTGACTCATAAACAGTCAAGGAAAACTGACTCGCTGCCCATTTAGATATAGCCTCTGAAACTGCTTTCACAGGTGGCGAGTGGATTCGGCACCCCAAACAGCCCCTGGTGACTCCTAAACAGTCTAGGAAAACTGAGTCGGTGCCCTCACAGAAACGGCCCCTGAAACTGTTTTCACATATGACGAATGTATTCGTCAGCCCCCACAGCCCCTGTTCCCTTATTAACAATAAAGGAAAACTGACTCGCTGCCCATTCAGATATACCCCCTGAAACTGCTTTCACTTATGGTGAATGGATTCGGCAACCCAAACAGCCCTTGGCGATTCATAAACAGTCTAGGAAAACTGAGTCGCTGCCCACTCAGAAGCAGCCCTCGAGACTCTTTTCACATGTGACGAATGGATTCGTCAGCCCCCACAACCCCTGTTGACTCATAAACAGTGAAGGAAAACTGACTCGTTGCCCATTCAAATATAGCCCCCGAAACTGCTTTCCCAGGTGACGAATGGATTCGTCTGCCCACACAGCCCCTTTTGACTCATAACCAGTCACCAAAAACTGAGTCGGTGCCCTCACAGAAACGACCCCTGAAACTGTTTTCACAGGTGATGACTGGATTCGTCATCCCACACAGCCACTGTTGACTCATAAACAGTCAAAGAAAACTCACTCGTTGCCCATTGAGATGTCTCCTCCGAAACTGCTTTCACAGGTGGCGAATGGATTTGGCAGCCCAAACAGCCCCTCGTGACTCATAAACAGTCTAGGAAAACCAAGTCGCTGCCCCCTGAGAAGGAGCCCTCGAAACTCTTTTTACATGTGACAAACGGATTCGTTAGCCCCCACAGCCCCTGTTGACTCATAAACAGTGTAGGAAAACTGACTCGTTGTCCATTCAGATATAGCCCCCGAAACTACTTTCCCAGGTGACGAATGGATTCGTCTGCCCACACAGCCCTTTTTGACTCATAAACAGTCACAAAAAACTGAGTCGATGCCCTCACAGAAAGGCCCCTGAAACTGTTTTCACAGGTGATGAATGGATTCGTTAGCCCACACAGCCCCTGTTGACTCATAAACAGTCAAGGAAAACTAACACGCTGGTCATTCAGATATATCCCTCGAAACTGGTATCACAGGTGGCGAATGGATTCGGTAGCCCAAACAGCCCCTGGTAACTCATAAACAGTCAAGGAAAATTCAGTCGCTGCCCACTCAGAAGGAGCCCTCAAAACTCCTTCCACATGTGCCGAATGGATTCGTCTGCCCACACAGCCCTTTTTGACTCATAAACAGTCACCAAAACCTGAGTCGGTGCCCTCACAGAAAGGCCCCTGAAACTGTTTTCACACGTGATGAATGGATTCGTTAGCCCACACAGCCCCTGTTGACTCATAAACATTCAAGGAAAACTGACTCGCTGCCCATTCAAATATAGCCCCCGAAACTGCTTTCATAGTTGGCGAATGGATTTGGCAGCCCAAACAGCCCCTGGTGACTCATAAACAGTTTAGGAAAACTAAATCGCTGCCTCGAAACGTTTTTCACATGTGACGAATGGATTCGTCAGCCCCTACAGCCCCTTTTGACTCATAAACAGTCACCAAAAAATCAGTTGGTGCCCTCATAGAAACGGCCCCTGAAAGCTTTGTCACAGGTGATGAATGGATTCGTTAGCCCACACATCTCCTGTTGACTCATAAACAGTCAAGGAAAACTGACTCGCAGCCCATTCAGATATATCCTCCGAAACTGCTTTCACAGGTGGTGAATGGATTCGGCAGCCCAAACAGCCGCTGGTGACTCATAAACAGTCTAGGAAAAATGAATCGCTGCCCACTCAAAAGCAGCCCTCGAAACATTTTTCACATGTGACGAATGGATTCGTCAGCCCCTACAGCCCCTTTTGACTCATAAACAGTCACCAAAAACTGAGTCGGGGCCCTCATAGAAACGGCCGCTAAAACTGTTTTCACAGATGATGAATGGATTCGTCAGCCCACACAGCCCCTGTTGATTCCTAAACAATCAAGGAAAACTAACTCGCTGCCCATTGAGATATAGCCTCCGAATCTGCTTTCATAGGTGGCGTAAGGATTCGGCAGCCCAAACAGCCCCTAGTGACTCATAAACAGTCTAGGAAAACTGATTCGCTGCCCACTCAGAAGTAGCCCTCGAAACTCTTTACACATGTGACGAATGGATTCGTCAGCCCCCACAGCCCCTGTTCACTCATAAACAGTCAAGGAAAACTAACTCGCTGCCCTCTCAGATATAGCCCCCGAAACTGCTATCACAGGTGGCGAATGGATTCGGCAGCCCAAACACCCCCTGTTGATTCATAAACATTCTAGGAAAATTGAGTCGCTGCCCCCTCAGAAGCAGCCCTCGAAACTCTTTTCACATGAGTCGAATGGATTCGTCAGCCCCTAAAGCCCCTTTTGACTCATAAACAGTCACCAAAAACTGAGTCGGCGCGCTCATAGTCGGTGCCCACATGAGTCGAATGGATTCGTCAGCCCCTAAAGCCCCTTTTGACTCATAAACAGTCACCAAAAACTGAGTCGGTGCCCTCATAGAAACGGACCCTCAAACTGTTTTCACAGGTGATGAATGGATTCGTGAGCCCACACAGCCCCTGTTGACTCATAAACAGTCAAGGAAAACTAACTCGCTGCTCATTCAGATATATCTCCCGAAACTGCTTTCACAGCTGGCGAATGGATTCGACAGCCCAAACAGCCCCTAGTGACTCATAAACAGTCAAGGAAAATTCAGTCGCTGCCCACTCATAAGGAGCCCTCAAAACTCTTTTACATGTGACGAATGGATTCGTCAGCCTCCACAGCCCCTGTTGACTCATAAACAGTCAAGGAAAACTAACTCGCTGCCCATTCAGATATAGCCGCTGAAACTGCTTTCACAGGTGGCGAATGGATTCGGCAGCCCAAACAGCCCTAGGTGATTCATAAACAGTCTAGGAAAACTTAGTCGCTGCCCACTCAGAAGGAGCCCTCGAAACTCTTTTCACATGTGACGAATGGATTCGTCAGCCCCTACAGCCCCTGTTGACTCATAAACATTCAAGGAAAACTGACTCGCTGCCCATTCAGATATAGCCCCCGAAACTGCTTTCATAGTTGGCGAATGGATTCGGCAGCCCAAACAGCCCCGGGTGACTCATAAACAGTCTAGGAAAACTAAGTCGCTGCCCACTCAAAAGCAGCCCTCGAAACGTTTTTCACATGTGACGAATGGATTCGTCAGCCCCTACAGCCCCTTTTGACTCATAAACAGTCACCAAAAACTCAGTTGGTGCCCTCATAGAAACGGCCCCTGAAAGTGTTTTCACAGGTGATGAATGGATTCGTCAGCCCACACATCTCCTGTTGACTCATAAACAGTCAAGGAAAACTGACTCGCTGCCCATTCAGATATATCCTCCGAAACTGCTTTCACAGGTGGTGAATGGATTCGGCAGCCCAAACAGCCGCTGGTGACTCATAAACAGTCTAGGAAAACTGAGTCGCTGCCCACTCAGACGCAGCCGTCGAAATGTTTTTCACATGTGACGAATGTATTCGTCAGCCCCTACAGCCCCTTTTGACTCATAAACAGTCACCAAAAACTGAGTTGGTACCCTCATAGAAACGGACCCTCAAACTGTTATCACAGGTGATGAATGGATTCGTGAGCCCACACAGCCCCTGTTGACTCATAAACACTCAAGGAAAACTAACTCGCTGCGCATTCAGATATATCCCCCGAAACTGCTTTCATAGGTGGCGAATGGATTCGACAGCCCAAACAGCCCCTAGTGACTCATAAACAGTCAAGGAAAATTCAGTCGCTGCCCACTCAGAAGGAGCCATCAAAACTCTTTTACATGTGACGAATGGATTCGTCAGCCCCAACAGCCCCTGTTGACTCATAAACAGTCAAGGAAAACTGACTCGCTGCCCATTCAGATATACCTTCCGAAACTGCTTTCACAGGTGGCGAATGGATTCGGCAGCCCAAACAGCCCCTGGTGACTCATAAACAGTCTAGGAAAACTAAGTCGCTGCCGACTCAGAAGGAGCCCTCAAAACTCTTTTCACATGTGCCGAATGGATTCCTCAGCCCCCACAGCCCTAGTTGACTCGTAAACAGTCAAGGAAAACTGACTCGCTACCCATTTAGATATATCCTCCGAAACTGCTTTCACAAGTGGCGAATGGATTCGGCAGCCCAAACAGCCCTTGGTGACTCATAAACAGTCTAGGAAAACTTAGTCGCTGCCCACTCAGAAGCAGCCCTCGAAACGTTGTTCATATGTGATGAATGGATTCGTCAGCCCCTAAAGCCCCTTGTGACTCATAAACAGTCACCAAAAACTGAGTCGGTGCCCTCATAGAAACGGCCCCTGAAACTATTTTCACAGATGATGAATGGATTCATCAGCCCACAGAGCCCCTGTTCACTCATAAACAGTCAAGGAAAACTGACTCGCTGCCCATTCAGATATAGCCCCCGAAACTGCTTTCACAGGTGGCGAATGGATTCGGCTGCCCAAACAGCCCCTGGTGATTCATAAACAGTCTAGGAAAACTTAGTCACTACCCACTCAGAAGGAGCCCTCGAAACTCTTTTCACATGTGACGAATGGATTCGTCAGCCCCCCAGCCCCTGTTCAATCATAAAAAGTCAAGGAAAACTGACTCGCTGCTCTTTCAGATATAGCCCCCGAAACTGCTACCACAGGTGGCGAATGGATTCGGCAGCCCAAACACCCCCTGGCGATTCATAAACAGTCTAGCAAAATTGAGTTGCTGCCCCCTCAGAAGCAGCCCTCCAAACTCTTTTCACATGTGACGAATGGATTCGTCAGCCCCTACAACCCCGTTTGACTCATAAACAGTCACAAAAACTGAGTCGGTGCCCTCATAGAAACGGACCCTCAAACTGTTTTCACAGGTGATGAATGGATTCGTCAGCCCACACAGCTACTGTTGACTCATAAACAGTCAAGGAAAACTGACTCGCTGCCCATTCAGAAATATCCTCCGAAACTGCTTTCACATGTGGCGAATGGATTCGGCAGCCCAAACAGCCCCTGGTGACTCATAAACATTCTAGGAAAACTGATTCGCTGCCCCCTCAAAAGTAGCCCTCGAAATTCTTTACACATGTGACGAATGGATTCGTCAGCCCCCACAGCCCCTGTTGACTCATAAACAGTCAAGGAAAACTGACTCGCTGCCCATTCAGATATAGCCTCTGAATCTGCTTTCACAGGTGGCGAAAGGATTCGGCAGCCCAAACAGCCCCTGTGACTCATAAACAGTCTAGGAAAACTGATTCGCTGCCCACTCAGAAGTAGCCCTCGAAACTCTTTTCACATGTGACGAATGGATTCGTCAGCCCCCACAGCCCCTGTTCACTCATAAAAAGTCAAGGAAAACTGGCTCGCTGCCCTTTCAGATATAGCCCCTGAAACTGCTATCTCAGGTAGCGAATCGATTCGGCAACCCAAACACCCCCTGGTGATTCATAAACAGTCTAGGAAAATTGAGTCGCTGCTCCCACAGAAGCAGCCCTCGAAACTCATTTCACATGTGACGAATGGATTCGTCAGCCCCTACAACCCCTTTTGACTCATAAAAAGTCACCAAAAAATGAGTCGGTGCCCTCATAGAAACGGACCCTCAAACTGTTTTCACAGGTGATGAATGGATTCGTCAGCCCACACAGCACCTGTTGACTCATAAACAGTCAAGGAAAACTGACTCGCTGCCCATTCAGAAATATCCTCCGAAACTGCTTTCATAGGTGGCGAATGGATTCGGCAACCCAAACAGCCCCTAGTGACTCATAAACAGTCTAGGAAAACTGATTCGCTGCCCACTCAGAAGTAGCCCTCGAAACTCTTTTCACATGTGACGACTGGATTCGTCAGCCCCCGCAGCCCAGTTGACTCATAAACAGTAAAGGAAAACTAACTCGCTGCCCATTCAGATATAGCCGCTGAAACTGCTTTCACAGGTGGCGAATGGATTCGGCAGCCCAAACAGCCCCTAGTGACTCCTACACAGTCTAGGAAAACTGAGTCGCTGCCCACTCAGAAGCAGCCATCGAAAGGTTTTTTACATGTGACGAATGTATTCGTCAGCCCCTACAGCCACTTTTGACTCATAAACAGTCACCAAAAACTAAGTCGGTGCCCTTATAGAAACGGCCCCTCAAACTATTTTCAGAGGTGATGAATGGATTCATCAGCCCACACAGCTCCTGTTGACTCATAAACAGTCAAGGAAAACTGATTCGCTGCCCATTCAGAAATATCCTACGAAACTGCTTTCACTGGTGGTGAATGGATTCGGCAGCCCAAACAGCCCCTGGTGATTCATAAACAGTCTAGGAAAACTTAGTCGCTGCCCACTCAGAAGGAGCCCTCGAAACTCATTTCACATGTGACGAATGGATTCGTCAGCCCCTACAGCCCCTGTTGACTGATACACATTCAAGGAAAACTGACTCGCTGCCCATTCAGATATAGCCCCCAAAACTGCTTTCATAGTTGGCGAATGGATTCGGCAGCCCAAACAGCCCCTGGTGACTCACAAACAGTCTAGGATAACTGAGTCGCTGCCCACTCAGAAGCAGCCCTCGAAACGTTTTTCACATGTGACGAATGGATTCGGCAGCCCAAACAGCCCCTAGTGACTCATAAACAGTCTAGGAAAACTGATTCGCTGCCCACTCAAAAGTAGCCCTCGAAACTCTTTTCACATGTGACGAATGGATTCGTCAACCCCTACAGCCCCTGTTGACTCATAAACATTCAAGGAAAACTAACTCGCTGCCCATTCAGATATAGCCGCTGAAACTGCTTTCACAGGTGGCGAATGGATTCGGCAGCCCAAACAGCCCCTGGTGACTCCTACACAGTCTAGGAAAACTGAGTCGCTGCCCACTCAGAAGCAGCCATCGAAAGGTTTTTCACATGTGACGAATGGATTCGTCAGCCCCTACAGCCCCTTTTGACTCAAAAACAGTCACCAAAAACTCAGTTGGTGCCCTCATAGAAACGGTCCCTCAAACTGTTATCACAGGTGATGAATGGATTCGTGAGCCCACACAGCCCTTGTTCACTCATAAAAATTCAAGGAAAACTGACTCGCTGCCTTTTCAGATATAGCCCCCGAAACTGCTATCACAGGTGGCGAAAGGATTCGGCAGCCCAAACGCCCCCTGGTGATTCATAAATAGTCTAGGAAAATTGTGTCGCTGCCCCCTCAGAAGCAGCCCTCGAAACTCTTTTCACATGTGACGAATGGATTCGTTAGCGCCTACAGCCCCTTTTGACTCATAAACAGTCACCAAAAACTGAGTCGGTGCCCTCATAGAAACGGACCCTCAAACTGTTTTCACAGGTGATGAATGGATTCGTGAGCCCACACAGCCCCTGTTGACTCATAAACAGTCAAGGAAAACTAACTCGCTGCTCATTCAGATATATCCCCCGAAACTGCTTTCACAGGTCGCGAATGGATTCGACAGCCCAAACAGCCCCTCGTGACTCAAAAACGGTCAAGGAAAATTCAGTCGCTGCCCACTCAGAAGGAGCCCTCAAAACTATTTTACATGTGACGAATGGATTCGTCAGCCCCCATAGCCCCTGTCGACTCATAAACAGTCAAGGAAAACTAACTCGCTGCCCATTCAGATGTAGCCGCTGAAACTGCTTTCACAGGTGGCGAATGGATTCGGTAGCCCAAACAGCCCCTGGTGACTCCTAAACTGTCTAGGAAAACTGAGTCGCTGCCCACTCAGAAGCAGCCCTCGAAATGTTTTTCATATGTGACGAATATATTCGTGAGCCCCTACAGCCCCTTTTGACTCATAAACAGTCACCAAAAACTGAGTCGGTGCCCTCATAGAAACCGACCCTCAAACTGCTATCACAGGTGATGAATGGATTCGGGAGCCCACACAGCCCCTGTTGACTCATAAACAGTCAAGGAAAACTAACTCGCTGCTCATTCAGATATATCCCTTGAAACTGCTTTCACAGGTGGTGAATGGATTTGACAGCCCAAACAGCCCCTAGTGACTCATAAACAGTCAAGGAAAATTCAGTCGCTGCCCACTCAGAAGGAGCCCTCAAAACTCTTTTACATGTGACGACTGGATTCGTCAGCCCCCACAGCCCCTGTTGACTCATAAACAGTCAAGGAAAACTGACTCGCTGCCCATTCAGATATAGCCGCTAAAACTGTTTTCACAGGTGGCGATTGGATTCGGCAGCCCAAACAGCCCCTGGTGACTCCTAAACAGTCTAGGAAAACTGAGTGGCTGCCCACTCAGAATCAGCCCTCGAAATGTTTTTCACATGTGACGAATGTATTCGTGAGCCCCTACAGCCCCTTTTGACTCATAAACAGTCACCAAAAACTGAGTCGGTGTCCTTATAGAAACGGACCCTCAAATTGTTATCACAGGTGATGAATGGATTCATGAGCCCACACAGCCCCTGTTGACTCATAAACAGTCAAGGAAAACTAACTCGCTGCTCATTCAGATATATCCCCCGAAACTGCTTTCACAGGTGGCGAATGGATTCGGCAGCCCAAACAGCCCGTGGTGACTCAAACAGTTTAGGAAAACTAAGTCGCTGCCCACTCAGAAGGAGCCCTCAAAACTCTTTTCACATGTGCCGAATGGATTCATCAGCCCCCACAGCCCCGGTTGACTCATAAATAGTCAAGGAAAACTGACTCGCTGCCCATTCAGATATGTCCTCCGAAACTACTTTCACAGGTGGCGAATGGATTCGGCAGCCCAAACAGCCCCTGGTGACTCGTAAACACTCTAGCAAAACTAAGTCGCTGCCCACACAGAAGCAGCCGTCGAAACGTTTTTCACATGTGACGAATGGATTTGTCAGCCCCTTTTGACTCATAAACAGTCACCAAAAACTCAGTGGGTGCCCTCATAGAAACGGCCCCTGAAAGAGTTTTCACAGGTGATGAATGGATTCGTCAGCCCACATAGCCCCTGTTGATTCCTAAACAGTCAAGGAAAACTGACTCGCTGCCCATTGAGATATAGCCTCCGAATCTGCTTTCACAGGTGGCGAAAGGATTCGGCAGCCCAAACAACCCTTAGTGACTCATAAACAGTCTAGGAAAACTGATTCGCTGCCCACTCAGAAGTAGCCCTCGAAAATCTTTTCACATCTGACAAATGGATTCGTCACCCCCCACAGCCCCTGTTCACTCATAAACAGTCAAGGAAAACTGACTCGCTGTCCTTTCAGATATAGCCCCCGAAACTACTATCACAGGTGGCGAATGGATTCGGCAGCCCAAACAGCCCGTCGTGACTCATAAGTAATCTAGGAAAACTGAGTCGCTGCCCACTCAGAAGCAGCCCTCGAAACTCTTTTCACATGTGACTAACAGATTCGTCAGCCCCCACTGCCCCTGTTGACTCATAAACAGTGAAGGAAAACTGAGTCGTTGCCCATTCAGATATAGACCCCGAAACTGCTTTTCCAGGTGACGAATGGATTCGTGTGCCCACACATCCCCTTTTGACTCATAAACAGTCACCAAAAACTAAGTCGGCGCCCTCACTGACACAACTCCTGAAACTGTTTTCATAGATGATGAATGGATTCGTCAGCCCACACAGCCCCTGTTGACTCATAAGAAGTCAAGGAAAACTGACTCGCTGCCCATTCAGATATATCCTCCGAAACTGCTTTCACAGGTGGCGAATGGATTCAGCAGTCCAAACAGCCCCTGGTGACTCATAAACAGTCTAGGAAAACTGAGTCGCTGCCCACTAAGAAGGAGCCCTCAAAACTCTTTTCACATGTGCCGAATGGATTCGTCAGCCCCACAGCCCCTGTTGACTCATAAACAGTCAAGGAAAACTGACTCGCTGCCCTTTCAGATATACCCTCCGAAACTGCTTTCACAGGTGGCGAATGGATTCGGCAGCCCAAACAGCCCCTGGTGACTCATAAACAGTCTAGGAAAACTGAGTCGCTGCCCACTCAGAAGCAGCCCTCGAAACGTTTTTCACATGTGACGAATGGATTCGTCAGCCCCTTTTGACTCAAAAACAGTCACCCAAAACTGAGTCGGTGCCCTCACTGAAACAACTCCTGAAACTGTTTTCACAGGTGATGAATGGATTTGTCAGCCCACACAGCCCCTGTTGACTCATAAGGAGTCAAGGAAAACTGACTCGCGGCCCATTCAGATATATCCTCTGAAACTGCTTTCACAGGTGGCAAATGGATTCGGCAGCCCAAACAGCCCGTGGGGACTCATAAACAGTCTAGGAAAACTGAGTCGCTGCCCACTCATAAGGAGCCCTCAAAACTCTTTTCACATGTGCCGAATGGATTCGTCAGCCCCCACAGCCCCTGTTGACTCACAAACAGTCAAGGAAAACTGACTCGCTGCCCTATCAGATATACCCTACGAAACTGGTTTCACAGGTGGCGAATGGATTCGGCAACCCAAATAGCCCTTGGTGACTCATAAACAGTCTAGGAAAACTAAGTCGGTGCCCTCACAGAAACGGCCCCTGAAACTGTTTTCACATTTGATGAATGGATTCGACAGCCCACATAGCCGCTGTTGACTCATAAAGAGTCAAGGAAAATCGTCTCGTTGCCCATTCAGATATATCCTCCGAAACTGCTTTCACAGGTGGCGAATGGATTCGGCAGCCCAAACAGCCCCTGTGACTCATAAACAGTCTAGGAAAACTGAGTCGCTGCCCACTCAGAAGCAACCCTCGAAACGTTTTTCACATGCGACGAATGGATTCGTCAGCCCGTTTTGACTCATAAATAGTCACCAAAAACTGAGTTGGTGCCCTCATAGAAACGGCCCCTGAAACTGTTTTCACAGGTGAGGAATGGATTCGTCAGCCCACACAGCCCCTGTTGACTCCTAAACAGTCAAGGAAAACTGACTCGCTGCCCATTTAGATATAGGTTCCGAAACTGCTTTTACAGGTGGCGAATGGATTCGGCAGCCCAAACAGCCCCTCGAGACTCATAAACAGTCTAGGAAAACTGAGTCGTTGCCCACTCAGAAGGAGCCCTCGAAACTCTTTTCACATGTGACTAATGGATTCGTCAGCCCCTACAGCCCCTGTTGACTCATAAACAGTCAAGGAAAACTGACTCGCTGCCCTTTCAGATATACCCTCCGAAACTGCTTTCATAGGTGGCGAATGGATTCGGCAGCCCAAACAGCCCCTGGTGACTCATAAACAGTCTAGGAAAACTAAGTCGCTGCCCACTCAGAAGGAGCCCTCAAAACTCTTTTCACATGTGCCGAATGGATTCATTAGCCCCAACAGCCCAGTTGACTCATAAACAGTCAAGGAAAACTGACTCGCTGCCGATTCAGATATATCCTCCGAAACTGCTTTCACAGGTGGCGAATGGATTCGGCAGCCCAAACTGCCCCTGGTGACTCATAAATAGTCTAGGAAAACTGAGTCGCTGCCCACTCAGAAGGAGCCCTCAAAACTCTTTTCACATGTGCCGAATGGATTCGTCAGCCCCCACAGCCCCTGTTGACTCATAAACAGTCAAGGAAAACTGACTCGCTGCCCATTCAGATATAGCCCCCGAAACTGCTTTCATAGGTGGCGAATGGATTCGGCAGCCCAAACAGCCCCTGATGACTCATAAACAGTCTAGGAAAACTAAGTCGCTGCCCACTCAGAAGGAGCCCTCAAAACTCTTTTCACATGTGCCGAATAGATTCATGAGCCCCAACAGCCCAGTTGACTCATAAACAGTCAAGGAAAAGTGACTCGCTGCCGATTCAGATATATCCTCCGAAACTGCTTTCACAGGTGGCGAATGGATTCGGCAGCCCAAACAGCCCCTGGTGACTCATAAACAGTCTAGGAAAACTGAGTCGCTGCCCACTCAGAAGCACCCTCGAAACTCTTTTTACATGTGACGAACAGATTCGTCAGCCCCCACTGCCCCTGTTGACTCATAAACAGTGAAGGAAAACTGACTCGTTGCCCATTCAGATATAGACCCCGAAACTGCTTTCCTAGGCGACGAATGGATTCGTGTGCCCACACAGCCCCTTTTGACTCATAAACAGTCACCAAAAACTAAGTCGGTGCCCTCACTGAAACAACTCCTGAAACTGTTTTCACAGGTGATGAATGGATTTGTCAGCCCACACAGCCCCTGTTGACTCATAAGGAGTCAAGGAAAACTGACTCGCTGCCCATTCAGATATATCCTCCGAAACTGCTTTCACAGGTGGCGAATGGATGCAGCAGCCCAAACAGCCCCTGGTGACTCATAAACAGTCTAGGAAAAGTGAGTCGCTGCCCACTCAGAAGGAGCCCTCAAAACTCTTTTCACATTTGCCGAATGGATTCGTCAGCCCCCACAGCCCCTGTTGACTCATAAACAGTCAAGGAAAACTGACTCGCTGCCCATTCAGATATAGCCCCCGAAACTGCTTTCAGAGGTGGCGAATGGATTCGGCAGCCCAAACAGCCCCTCGTGACTTATAAGTAGTCTAGGAAAACTGAGTCGCTGCCCACTCAAAAGCAGCCCTCGAAACTCTTTTCACAGGTGACTAACAGATTCGTCAGCCCCCACTGCCCCTGTTGACTCATAAACAGTGAAGGAAAACTGACTCGTTGCCCATTCAGATATAGACCCCGAAACTGCTTTCCTAGGCGACGAATGGATTCGTGTGCCTACACAGCCCCTTTTGACTCATAAACAGTCACCAAAAACTAAGTCGGTGCCCTCACAGAAACAACTCCTGAAAATGTTTTCACAGGTGATGAATGGATTCGTCAGCCCACACAGCCCCTATTGACTCATAAGGAGTCAAGGAAAACTGACTCGGTGCCCATTCAGATATATCCTCCGAAACTGCTTTCACAGGTGGCGAATGGATTCCGCAGCCCAAACAGCCCCTGGTGACTCATAAACAGTCTAGGAAAAGTGAGTCGCTGCCCACTCAGAAGGAGCCCTCAAAACTCTTTTCACATATGCCGAATGGATTCGTCAGCCCCCACAGCCCCTGTTGACTCATAAACAGTCAAGGAAAACTGACTCGCTGCCCTTTCACATATACCCTCCGAAACTGCTTTCACAGGTGGCGAATGGATTCGGCAGCCCAAACAGCCCTTGGTAACTCATAAACAGTCTCGGAAAACTGAGTCGCTGCCCACTCAGAAGCAGACCTCGAAATGTTTTTCACATGTGACGAATGGATTCGTCAGCCCCTTTTGACTCATAAACATTCACCAAAAACTGAGTCGGTGCCTTCACTGAAACAACTCCTGAAACTGTTTTCACAGGTGATGAATGGATTCGTCAGCCCACACAGCCCCTGTTGACTCATAAGGAGTCAAGGAAAACTGACTCGCTGCCCATTCAAATATATCCTCCGAAACTGCTTTCACAGGTGGCGAATGGATTCGGCAGCCCAAACAGCCCTCGTGACTCATAAACAGTCTAGGAAAACTGAGTCGATGCCCACTCAGAAGGAGCCCTCAAAACTCTTTTCACATGTGCCGAATGGATTCGTCAACCCCTACAGCCACTGTTGACTCCTAAACAGTCAAGGAAAACTGACTCGCTCCCCTTTCAGATATACCCTCCGAAACTGCTTTCACAGGTGGCGAATGGATTCGGCAACCCAAACAGCCCATGGTGACTCATAAACAGTCTAGGAAAACTGAGTCGGTGCATTCACAGAAACGACCCCTGAAACTATTTTCACATTTGATGAATGGATTCGTCAGCCCACATAGCTGCTGTTGACTCATAAAGAGTCAAGGTAAATCGACTCGTTGCCCATTCAGATATATCCTACGAAACTGCTTTCACAGGTGGCGAATGGATTCGGCAGCCGAAACAACCCCTGGTGACTCATAAACAGTCTAGGAAAACTGAGTCGCTGCCCACTCAGAAGCAGCCCTCGAAACGATTTTCACATGTGACGAATGGATTCGTCAGCCCCTTTTGACTCATAAACAGTCACCAAAAACTGAGTCGGTGCCCTCATAGAAACGGCCCCTGAAACTGTTTTCACAGGTGAGGAATGGATTCGTCAACCCACACAGCCCCTGTTGACTCCAAAACAGTCAGGGAAAACTGACTCGCTGCCCATTTAGATATAGGTTCCGAAACTGCTTTCACAGGTAGCGAATGGATTCGGCAGCCCAAACAGCCCTTCAAGACTCATAAACAGTCTAGGAAAACTGAGTCGCTGCCCACTCAGAAGGAGCCCTCGAAACTCTTTTCACATGAGACGAATGCATTCGTCAGCCCCCACAGCCCCTGTTGACTCATAAACAGCCAAGGAAAACTGACTCGCTGCCCTTTCAGATATAGCCCCCGAAACTGCTTTCACAGGTGGCGAATGGATTCGGCAGCACAAACAACCCTGGTGACTCATAAACAGTCTAGGAAAACTTAGTCGGTGCCTAGTCATAAGCAGCCCTCAAAACTCTTTTCACATGTGACGAATGGATTCGTCATCCCCCCACAGCCCCTGTTGACTCATAAACAGTCTAGGAAACCTGAGTCGCTGCCCACTCAGAAGCAGCCCCGAAACTCTTTTCACATGTGACGAATGGATTCGTCAGCCCCCACAGCCCCTGTTGACTCATAAACAGTCAAGGAAAACTGACTCGCTGCCTATGCAGATATAGCCCCGGAAACTGCTTTCACAGGTGGCGAATGGATTCGGCAGCCCAAACAGCCCCTCGTGACTCATAAATAGTCTAGGAAAACTGAGTCGCTGCCCACTCAGAAGCACCCCTCGAAACTCTTTTCACATGTGACGAACAGATTCGTCAGCCCCCTCTGCCCCTGTGGACTCATAAACAGTCAAGGAAAACTGACTCGTTGCCCATTCAGATATAGCCCCCGAAACTGCTTTCCCAGGTGACGAATGGATTCGTCTGCGCACACAGCCCCTTTTGACTCATAAACAATCACCAAAAACTCAGTCGGCGCCCTCACTGAAACAACTCCTGAAACTATTTTCACAGCTGATGAATGGATTCGTCAGCCCACACAGCCCCTGTTGACTCATAACGAGTCAAGGAAAACTGACTCGCTCTCATTCAGATATAGCCCCTGAAACTGCTTTCACAGGTGGCGAATGGATTCGGCAGCCCAAACAGCCCCTCGTGATTCATAAATAGTCTAGGAAAACTGAGTCGCTGCCCACTCAGAAGCACCCCTCGAAACTCTTTTCACATGTGACGAACAGATTCGTCAGCCCCCTCTGCCCCTGTGGACTCATAAACAGTCAAGGAAAACTGACTCGTTGCCCATTCAGATATAGCCCCCGAAACTGCTGTCCCAGATGATGAATGGATTCGTCTGTCCACACAGCCCCTTTTGACTCATAAACAGTCACCAAAAACTAAGTCGGCGCCCTCACAGAAACAACTCCTGAAATTGTTTTAACAGGTGATGAAGGGATTCGTCATCCCACACAGCCCCTGTTGACTCATAAAGAGTGAAGGAAAACTGACTCGCTGCCCATTCAGATATGTCCTCCGAAACTGCTTTCACAGGTGGCGAATGGATTCGGCAGCCCAAACAGTCCCTCGTGACTGATAAACAATCTAGGAAAACTGAGTCGCTGCCCACTCAGAAGCAGCCCTCGAAACGTTATTCACATGTGACGAATGGATTCGTCAGCCCCTTTTGACTCATAAACAGTCACCAAAAAGTGAGTCGGTGCCCTCATAGAAACGGCCCCTGAAACTGTTTTCACATGTGTCGAATGGATTCGTCAGCCCCCACAGCCCCTGTTGACTCATAAACAGTCAAGGAAAACTGACTCGCTGCCCATTCAAATATAGCCCCCGAAACTGCTTTCACAGGTGGCGATTGGATTCGGCAGCCCAAACAGCCCTTCGCGACTCATAAACAGTCTAGGAAAACTGAGTCGCTGCCCACTCAGAAGCAGACCTCGAAATGTTTTTCACATGTGACGAATGGATTCGTCAGCCCCCACAGCCCCTGTTGACTCATAAACAGTCAAGGAAAACTGACTAGCTGCCCATTCACATATAGCCCCCGAAACTGCTTTCACAGGTGGCGATTGGATTCGGCAGCCCAAACAGCCCCTGGAGACACATAAACAGTCTAGGAAAACTAAGTCGCTGCCCACTCAGAAGCAGCCGTCGAAACTCTTTTCACATGCGATGAACAGATTCGTCAGCCCCCACTGCCCCTGTGGACTCATAAACAGTGAAGGAAAACTGACTCGTTGCCCATTCAGATATAGACCCCGAAACTGCTTTCCTAGGCGACGAATGGATTCATGTGCCCACACAGCCCCTTTTGACTCATAAACAGTCACCAAAAACTAAGTCGGTGCCCTCACTGAAACAACTCCTGAAATTGTTTTCACAGGTGATGAAGGGATTCGTCATCCCACACAGCCCCTGTTGACTCATAAACAGTCAAGGAAAACTGACTCCCTGACGAGTCAAAAATGGCCCCCGAAACTCCTTTCACAGGTGGCGAATGGATTCGGCAGCCCAAACAGCCCCTGGTGACTCATAAACAGTCTCGGAAAACTAAGTCGCTACCCACTCAGAAGGAGCCCTCAAAACTCTTTTCGCATGTGCCAAATGGTGCCAAATGGATTCGTCAGCCCCCACAGCCCCTGTTGACTCATAAACAGTCAAGGAAAACTGACTCGCTGCCCATTCAGATATAGCCCCCGAAACTGCTTTCACAGGTGGCGAATGGATTCGGCAGCCCAAACAGCCCCTGGTGACTCATAAACAGTCTAGGAAAACTAAGTCGCTGCCCCCTCAGAAGTAGCCCTCAAAACTCTTTTCACATGTGCCGAATGGATTCGTCAGCCCCCACAACCCCTGGTGACTCGCTGCCCATTCAAATATAGCCCCCGAAACTCCTTGCACAGGTGACGAATGGATTCATTTGCCCACACAGCCCCTTTTGACTCATAAACAGTCACTGAAAACTGAGTCGGCGCCCTCACAGAAACCACTCCTGAAACTGTTTTCACAGGTGATGAAGGGATTCGTCATCCCACACAGCGTCTGTTGACTCATACAGAGTGAAGGAAAACTGACTCGCTGCCTATGCAGATATAGCCCCCGAAACTGCTTTCACAGGTGGCGAATGGATTCGACAGCCCAAACAGCCCCTGGTGACTCATAAATAGTCTAGGACAACTGAGTCGCTGCCCACTCAGAAGCAGCCCTCGAAACGTTTTTCATATGTGAGGAATGGATTCGTTAGCCCCTACAGCCCCTTCTGACTCATAAACAGTCACCAAAAACTGACTCGCTGCCCATTCAGATATAGCCCCCGAAACTGCTTTCACAGGTGGCGAATGGATTCGACAGCCCAAACAGCCCCTGGTGACTCATAAACAGTCACCAGAAACTGACTCGCTGCCCATTCAGATATAGCCCCCGAAACTGCTTTCACAGGTGGCGAATGGATTCGACAGCCCAAACAGCCCCTGGTGACTCATAAACAGTCAAGGAAAACTGACTCGCTGCCTATTCAGATATAGCCCCCGAAACTGCTTTCACAGGTGGCGAATGGATTCGGCAGCCCAAACAGCCCCTCGAGACTCATAAACAGTCTAGGAAAACTGAGTCGCTGCCCACTCAAAAGGAGCCCTCGAAACTCTTTTCACATGAGACGAATGGATTCGTCAGCCCCCACAGCCCCTGTTGACTCATAAACAGTCAAGGAAAACTGACTCGCTGCCCTTTCAGATATAGCCCCCGAAACTGCTTTCACAGGTGGCGAATGGATTCGGCAGCACAAACAACCACGGTGACTTATAAACAGTCTAGGAAAACTTAGTCGGTGCCTAGTCATAAGCAGCCCTCAAAACTCTTTTCACATGTGACGAATGGATTCGTCATCCCCCCACAGCCCCTGTTGACTCATAAACAGTCTAGGAAACCTGAGTCGCTGCCCACTCAGAAGCAGCCCCGAAACTCTTTTCACATGTGACGAATGGATTCGTCAGCCCCCACAGCCCCTGTTGACTCATAAACAGTCAAGGAAAACTGACTCGCTGCCTATGCAGATATAGCCCCGGAAACTGCTTTCACAGGTGGCGAATGGATTCGGCAGCCCAAACAGCCCCTCGTGACTCATAAATAGTCTAGGAAAACTGAGTCGCTGCCCACTCAGAAGCACCCCTCGAAACTCTTTTCACATGTGACGAACAGATTCGTCAGCCCCCTCTGCCCCTGTGGACTCATAAACAGTCAAGGAAAACTGACTCGTTGCCCATTCAGATATAGCCCCCGAAACTGCTTTCCCAGGTGACGAATGGATTCGTCTGCGCACACAGCCCCTTTTGACTCATAAACAATCACCAAAAACTCAGTCGGCGCCCTCACTGAAACAACTCCTGAAACTATTTTCACAGCTGATGAATGGATTCGTCAGCCCACACAGCCCCTGTTGACTCATAACGAGTCAAGGAAAACTGACTCGCTCTCATTCAGATATAGCCCCTGAAACTGCTTTCACAGGTGGCGAATGGATTCGGCAGCCCAAACAGCCCCTCGTGATTCATAAATAGTCTAGGAAAACTGAGTCGCTGCCCACTCAGAAGCACCCCTCGAAACTCTTTTCACATGTGACGAACAGATTCGTCAGCCCCCTCTGCCCCTGTGGACTCATAAACAGTCAAGGAAAACTGACTCGTTGCCCATTCAGATATAGCCCCCGAAACTGCTGTCCCAGATGATGAATGGATTCGTCTGTCCACACAGCCCCTTTTGACTCATAAACAGTCACCAAAAACTAAGTCGGCGCCCTCACAGAAACAACTCCTGAAATTGTTTTAACAGGTGATGAAGGGATTCGTCATCCCACACAGCCCCTGTTGACTCATAAAGAGTGAAGGAAAACTGACTCGCTGCCCATTCAGATATGTCCTCCGAAACTGCTTTCACAGGTGGCGAATGGATTCGGCAGCCCAAACAGTCCCTCGTGACTGATAAACAATCTAGGAAAACTGAGTCGCTGCCCACTCAGAAGCAGCCCTCGAAACGTTATTCACATGTGACGAATGGATTCGTCAGCCCCTTTTGACTCATAAACAGTCACCAAAAAGTGAGTCGGTGCCCTCATAGAAACGGCCCCTGAAACTGTTTTCACAGGTGCGGAATGGATTCGTCAGCACACACAGCCCCTGTTGACTCCTAAACAGTCAAGGAAAACTGACTCGCTTCCCATTTAGATATAGATTCCGAAACTGCATTCACAGGTGGCGAACGGATTCGGCAGCCCCCACAGCCCCTGTTGACTCATAAACAGTCAAGGAAAACTGACTCGCTGCCCATTCAGATATAGCCCCCGAAACTGCTTTCACAGGTGGCGAATGGATTCGGCAGCCCAAACAGCCCCTGGTGACTCATAAACAGTCTAGGAAAACTGAGTCGTTGCCCACTCAGAAGGAGCCCTCCAAACTCTTTCCACATGTGCCGAATGGATTCGTCAGCCCCCACAACCCCTGGTGACTCGCTGCCCATTCAAATATAGCCCCCGAAACTCCTTGCACAGGTGACGAATGGATTCGTCTGCCCACACAGCCCCTTTTGACTTATAAACAGTCACTGAAAACTGAGTCGGCGCCCTCACAGAAACAACTCCTGAAACTGTTTTCACAGGTGATGAAGGGATTCGTCATCCCACACAGCGTCTGTTGACTCATACAGAGTGAAGGAAAACTGACTCGCTGCCTATGCAGATATAGCCCCCGAAACTGCTTTCACAGGTGGCGAATGGATTCGACAGCCCAAACAGCCCCTGGTGACTCATAAATAGTCTAGGACAACTGAGTCGCTGCCCACTCAGAAGGAGCCCTCGACACTCTTTTCACATGTGCCGAATGGATTCGTCAGCCTCACACCCCCTGTTGAGTCATAAACAGTCAAGGAAAACTAACTCCTTGCCGAGTCAAAAATGGCCCCCGATTCTCCTTTCGCAGGTGGCGAATGGATTCGGCAGCCCAAACAGCCCATGGTGACTCATAAACAGTCTAGGAAAACTGAGTCGCTGCCCACTCAGAAGCGGCCCTCGAAACGTTTTTCATATGTGAGGAATGGATTCGTCAGCCCCTGCAGCCCCTTTTGACTCATAAACAGTCACCAAAAACTGACTCGCTGCCCATTCAAATATAGCCCCCGAAACTGCTTTCACAGGTGGCGAATGGATTCGACAGCCCAAACAGCCCCTGGTGACTCATAAACAGTCTAGGAAAACTGAGTCGCTGCCCACTCAGAAGCAGCCCTCGAAACTCTTTTCACATGTGACGAACAGATTCTTCAGCCCCAGTGCCCCTGTTGACTCATAAATAGTGAAGGAAAACTGACTCGTTGCCCATTCAGATATAGCCCCTGAAACTCCTTTCCCAGGTGACGAATGGATTCGTCTGCCCACACAGCCCCTTTTGACTCATAAACAGTCACTGAAAACTGAGTCGGCGCCCTCACAGAAACAACTCCTGAAACTGTTTTCACAGGTGATGAAGGGATTCGTCATCCCGCACAGCGTCTGTTGACTCATACAGAGTGAAGGAAAACTGACTCGCTACCCATTCATATATGTCCTCCGAAACTGCTTTCACAGGTTGCGAATGGATTCGGCAGCCCAAACAGCCCCTAGTGACTAATAAATAGTCTAGGAAAATTGAGTTGCTGCGCACTCAGAAGCAGCCCTTGAAACTCTTTTCACATGTAACGAACATATTCGTCAGCCCCCACAGCCCCTATTGACTCATAAACAGTGAAGGAAAACTGACTCGTTGCCCATTCAGATATAGCCCCCGAAACTGCTTTCCCAGGCGCCGAATGGATTCGTCAGCCCCCACAGCCCCTGTTGACTCATAAACAGTCAAGGAAAATTGACTCGCTGCCCTTTCCGATATACCCTCCGAAACTGCTTTCACAGGTGGCGAATGGATTCGGCATCCCAAACAGCCCCTGGTGACTCATAAACAGTCTAGGAAAACTGAGTCGCTGCCCACTCAGAAGCAGCCCTCGAAATGTTTTTCACATGTGATGAATGGATTCGTCAGCCCCTTTTGACGCATAAACAGTGACCAAAAACTGAGTCGGTGCCCTCACTGAAACAACTCCTGAAACTGTTTTCACAGGTGATGAATGGATTCGTCAGCCTACACAGCCCCTGTTGACTCAAAGGAGTCAAGGAAAACTGACTCGCTGCCCATTCAGATATATCCTCCGAAACTGCTTTCACAGGTGGCGAATGGATTCGGCAGCCCAAACAGCCCCTGGTGACTCATAAACAGTCTAGGAAAACTGAGTCGCTGCCCACTCAGAAGCAGCCCTCGAAACTCTTTTCACATGTGACGAACAGATTCGTCAGCCCCCACAGCCCCTGTTGACTCATAAACAGTGAAGGAAAACTGACTCGTTGCCCATTCAGATATAGCCCCCGAAACTGCTTTCCAAGGCGACGAATGGATTCGTCAGCCCCCACAGCCCCTGTTGACTCATAAACAGTCAAGGAAAACTGACTCGCTGCCCTTTCAGATATACCCTCCGAAACTGCTTTCACAGGTGGCGAATGGATTCGGCATCCCAAACAGCCCGTGGTGACTCATAAACAGTCTAGGAAAACTGAGTCGCTGCCCACTCAGAAGCAGCTCTCGAAACTTTTTTCACATGTGACGAATGGATTTGTCAGCCCCTTTTGACTCATAAACAGTCACCAAAAACTGAGTCGGTGCCCTCACTGAAACAACTCCTGAAACTGTTTTCACAGGTGATGAATGGATTCGTCAGCCTACACAGCCCCTGTTGACTCATAAGGAGTCAAGGAAAACTGACTCGCTGCCCATTCAGATATATCCTCCGAAACTGCTTTCACAGGTGGCGAATGGATTCGGCAGCCCAAATAGCCCCTAGTGACTCATAAATAGTCTAGGAAAACTGAGTCGCTGCCCACTAAGAAGCAGCCCTTGAAACTCTTTTCACATGTGACGAAAAGATTCGTCAGCCCCCACAGCCCCTGTTGACTAATAAACAGTGAAGGAAAACTAACTCGTTGCCCATTCAGATATAGCCCCTGAAACTGCTTTCCCAGGCGACGAATGGATTCGTCAGCCCCTGTTGACTCATAAATAGTCAAGGAAAACTGACTCGCTGCCCTTTCAGATATACCCTCCGAAACTGCTTTCACAGGTGGCGAATGGATTCGGCAGCCCCCACAGCCCCTGTTGACTCATAAACAGTCAAGGAAAACTGACTCGCTGCCCATTCAAATATAACCCCCGAAACTCCTTGCACAGGTGACGAATGGATTCGTGTGCCCGCACAGCCCCTTTTGACTTATAAACAGTCACCAAAAACTGAGTCGGCGCCCTCACAGAAACAACTCCTGAAACTGTTTTCACAGGTGATGAATGGATTCGTCAGCCCACACAGCCCCTGTTGACTCATAAACAGTCAAGGAAAACTAACTCGCTGCCCATTTAGATATAGCCCTCGAAACTGCTTTCACAGGTGGCGAATGGATTCGGTAGCCCAAACAGCCCCTGGTGACTCATAAAGAGTTTAGGAAAACTGAGTCGCTGCCCACTCAGAAGGAGCCTTCGACACTCTTTTCACTTGTGCCGAATGGATTCGTCAGCCCCACACCCCCTGTTGAGTCATAAACAGTCAAGGAAAACTAACTCCCTGCCGAGTCAAAAATGGCCCCCGAAACTCCTTTCACAGGTGGCGAATGGATTCGGCAGCCCAAACAGCCCCTGGTGACTCATAAACAGTCTAGGAAAACTGAGTCGCTGCCCACTCAGAAGAAGCCCTCGAAACGTTTTTCACAAGTGACGAATGGATTCGTCAGCCCCGTTTGACTCATAAACAGTCACCAAAAACTGAGTCGGCGCCCTCACAGAAACAACTCCTGAAACTGTTTTCACAGGTGATGAAGGGATTCGTCATCCCACACAGCCCCTGTTGACTCATAAACAGTTAAGGAAAACTGATTCGCTGCCCATTCAGATATAGCCCTCGAAACTGCTTTCACAGGTGGCGAATGGATTCGGCAGCCCAAACAGCCCCTGGTGACTCATGAAGAGTCTAGGAAAACTGAGTCGCTGCCCACTTAGAAGGAGCCTTCAAAACTCTTTTCACATGTGCTGAATGGATTCGTTAGCCCCCACAGCCCCTGTTGACTCATAAATAGTCAAGGAAAACTGACTCGGTGCCCATTCAGATATAGCCCACGAAACTGCTTTCAAAGGTGACGAATGGATTCGGCAGCCCAAACAGCCCCTGGTGACTCATAAACAGTCTCGGAAAATTAAGTCACTACCCACTCAGAAGTAGCCCTCAAAAACCTTTTCACATGTGCCGAATGGATTCGTGAGCCCCCACAGCCCCTGTTGACTCATAAACAGTGAAGGGAAATTGACTCGGTGCCCATTCAGATATAGCCCCCGAAACTGCTTTCACAGGTGGCGAATGGATTCGGCAGCCCAAACAGCCCCTAGTGACTCATAAATAGTCTAGGAAAACTGATTCGTTGCCCACTCAGAAGCAGCCCTCGAAACTCTTTTCACATGTGACGAACAGATTCGTCAGCTCCCACAGCCCCTGTTGACTCATAAACAGTGAAGGAAAACTGACTTGTTGCCCATTCAGATATAGCCCCCGAAACTGTTTTCCCAGGCGACGAATGGATTCGTCTGCCCACACAGCACCTTTTGACTCATAAACAGTCACCAAAAACTGAGTCGGCGCCCTCACAGAAACAACTCCTGAAACAGTTTTCACAGGTGATGAAGGGATTCGTCATCCCACACAGCCCCTGTAGACTCATAAACAGTCAAGGAAAACTGACTCGCTGCCCATTCAGATATAGCCCCCGAAACGGCTTTCACAGGTGGAGAATGAATTTGGCAGCCCAAACAGCCCTTGCTGACTCATAAACAGTCTAGGAAAACTAAGTCGCTGCCCACTCAGAAGTGGCCCTCAAAACTCTTTTCACATGTGCCGAATGGATTCGTAAGCCCCCACAGCCCCTGTTGACTCATAAACAGTGAAGGAAAACTGACTCGGTGCCCATTCAGATATAGCCCCCGAAATTGCTTTCACAGGTGGCGAATGGATTCGGCAGCCCAAACAGCCCCTAGTGACTCATAAATTGTCTAGGAAAACTGAGTCGTTGCCCACTCAGAAGCAGCCCTCGAAACTCTTTTCACATGTGCCGAATGGATTCGTCAGCCCCCACAGCCCCTGTTGACTCATAAACAGTGAAGGAAAACTGACTCGTTGCCCATTCAGATATAGCCCCCGAAACTGTTTTCCCAGGCGACGAATGGATTCGTCTGCCCACACAGCACCTTTTGACTCATAAACAGTCACCAAAAACTGAGTCGGCGCCCTCACAGAAACAACTCCTGAAACAGTTTTCACAGGTGATGAAGGGATTCGTCATCCCACACAGCCCCTGTAGACTCATAAACAGTCAAGGAAAACTGACTCGCTGCCCATTCAGATATAGCCCCCGAAACGGCTTTCACAGGTGGAGAATGAATTTGGCAGCCCAAACAGCCCTTGCTGACTCATAAACAGTCTAGGAAAACTAAGTCGCTGCCCACTCAGAAGTGGCCCTCAAAACTCTTTTCACATGTGCCGAATGGATTCGTAAGCCCCCACAGCCCCTGTTGACTCATAAACAGTGAAGGAAAACTGACTCGGTGCCCATTCAGATATAGCCCCCGAAATTGCTTTCACAGGTGGCGAATGGATTCGGCAGCCCAAACAGCCCCTAGTGACTCATAAATTGTCTAGGAAAACTGAGTCGTTGCCCACTCAGAAGCAGCCCTCGAAACTCTTTTCACATGTGCCGAATGGATTCGTCAGCCCCCACAGCCCCTGTTGACTCATAAACAGTCAAGGAAAACTGACTCGCTGCCCATTCAAATATAGCCCCCGAAACTCCTTGCACAGGTGCCGAATGGATTCGTTTGCCCACACAGCCCCTTTTGACTCATAAACAGTCACCACAAACTGAGTCGGCGCCCTCACAGAAACAACTCCTGAAACTGTTTTCACAGGTGATGAATGGATTCGTCAGCCCCCACAGTCCCTGTTGACTCATAAACAGTCAAGGAAAACTGACTCGCTGCCCATACAGATATAGCCCGCGAAACTGCTTTCACAGGTGGCGAATGGATTCGGCAGCCCAAACAGCCCTTGGTAACTCATAAACAGTCTTGGAAAACTATGTCGCTGCCCACTCAGAAGTAGCCTTCACAACTCTTTTCACATGTGCTGAATGGATTCGTCAGCCCTCACAGCCCCTGTTGACTCATAAACAGTGAAGGAAAACTGACTCGGTGCCCATTCAGATATAGCCCCCGAAACTGCTTTCACAGGTGGCGAATGGATTCGGCAGCCCAAACAGCCCCTAGTGACTCATAAATAGTCTAGGACAACTGAGTCGTTGCCCACTCAGAAGCAGCCCTCGAAATTCTTTTCACATGTGACGAACCGATTCGTCAGCCCCCACAACCCCTGTTGACTTATAAACAGTAAAGGAAAACTGACTCGTTGCCCATTCAGATATAGCCCCCGAAACTGCTTTCCCAGGCGACGAATGGATTCGTCTGGCCACACAGCCCCTTTTGACTCATAAATAGTCACCAAAAACTGAGTCGCGCCCTCACAGAAACAACTCCTGAAACAGTTTTCACAGGTGATGAAGGGATTCGTCATCCCACACAGCCCCTGTTGGCTCATAAACAGTCAAGGAAAACTGACTCGCTGCCCATTCAGATGTAGCCCGCGAAACTGCTTTCACAGGTAGCGAATGGATTCGGCAGCCCAAACAGCCCCTGCTCGCTCATAAACAGTCTAGGAAAACTAAGTCGCTGCCCACTCAGAAGTAGCCCTCACAACTCTTTTCACATGTGCCGAATGGATTCGTCAGCCCCCACAGCCCCTGTTGACTGATAAACAGTCAAGGAAAACTGACTCGGTGCCCATTCAGATATAGCCCCCGAAACTGCTTTCACAGGTGGCGAATGGATTCGGCAGCCCAAACAGCCCCTAGTGACTCATAAATAGTCTAGGACAACTGAGTCGTTGCCCACTCAGAAGCAGCCCTCGAAATTCTTTTCACATGTGACGAACCGATTCGTCAGCCCCCACAACCCCTGTTGACTTATAAACAGTAAAGGAAAACTGACTCGTTGCCCATTCAGATATAGCCCCCGAAACTGCTTTCCCAGGCGACGAATGGATTCGTCTGGCCACACAGCCCCTTTTGACTCATAAATAGTCACCAAAAACTGAGTCGCGCCCTCACAGAAACAACTCCTGAAACAGTTTTCACAGGTGATGAAGGGATTCGTCATCCCACACAGCCCCTGTTGGCTCATAAACAGTCAAGGAAAACTGACTTGCTGCCCATTCAGATATAGCCCCCGAAACTGCTTTCACAGGTGGCGAATGGATTCGGAAGCCCAAACAGCCCCTGGTGACTCATAAACAGTCTAGGAAAACTAAGTCGCTGCCCACTTAGAAGGAGCCCTCAAAACTCTTTTCACATGTGCCGAATGGATTCGTTAGCCCCTACAGCCCCTGTTGACTCATAAACAGTCAAGGAAAACTGACTCGCTTCCCATTCAGATATAGCCCCCGAAACTGCTTTCACAGGTGGCAAATGGATTCGGCTGCCCAAACAGCCCTGGTGACTCATAAACAGTCTAGGAAAACTGAGTTGCTGCCCACTCAGAAGCAGCCCTCGAAACGTTTTTCACATGTGACGAATGGATTCGTCAGCCCCCACAGCCCCTTTTGACTCATAAACAGTCAAGGAAAACTGACTCGCTGCCCATTCAGATATAGCCCCCGAAACTCCTTGCACAGGGGACGAATGGATTTGTGTGCCCACACAGCCCCTTTTGACTCATAAACAGTCACCAAAAACTGAGTCGGCGCCCTCACAGAAACAACTCGTGAAACTGTTTTCACAGGTAATGAAGGGATTCGTCAGATCACACAGCCCCTGTTGACTCATAAGGAGTCAAGGAAAACTGACTCGCTGCCCATTCAGATATGTCCTCCGAAACTGCTTTCACAGATGGCGAATGGATTCGGTAGCCCAAACAACTGTTGCGATGTCGCGGTCGCACAAATTAGTTACCCTAGCTTCAAATACAACACTCAAGATAGTATAGAGCAAGCAAGGGGTCGATCCCACGAGGAAGTTTCAAGTCAGATTTTTATGTTGTACGTTATGTAATTGGGGGGATTTGGTTTGTGATTATCTAAACTATGACAGCAATTAAACTAGCAAACAAAATTAATTAAAACCGAAACTTATCAAGAAAACAAACCTTGGTCGCAAGCACACATCCACCAACGAAAATTAGAACCGATCCTTGAAACGAAAATTGCAGTTTATG
>Ga0325402_1000484_pt1 | contig 27713 bp, 12 predicted proteins | sample PopdelMetagenome_22_FD_207212 | JGI IMG/M metagenome (GOLD analysis project Ga0325402, IMG submission 207212) | Populus deltoides microbial communities from Bellville, Georgia, United States - Xylem-PdKOR-R3 | ecosystem: Host-associated > Plants > Phyllosphere > Stem > Wood/Secondary xylem... | reverse complement strand
GGTGAACCCGTGTAACATAAATCTTGGAGGATGTCATGAACCAGGCTACGTTATATCACTGTGGTCAAAGGTAAGGTTACATGTTTTATTATTTTTTTGTGATTTAGATTGTGGATCTTGATTTTTCATCGAAGAAGACATTGTCAAGAAGTGGAAAAGGGAGAAGAGGAAAGAAAGGAAATGAGAAGGTTTTCTTTTTTTTCTTTGTGTTTCCGTGTAATAATTTTTTTATTCACGTGAGGTCTCTCAACCAATTTGCGTGAGGTGTCTCAGCCAGTTTGCATGCATTTCGATTAAAAATTATTATTATTATTATTATTTATTAATGTGAATGTTCGGGTCAGTTTGTATGCATTTCGACTAATTCTATGGGTCCTGAAATTAACAACCATGTAATCTTTCAGTGACTCTAAAATTTATAAAACTTGAATTAGTGATTTCTAGAAAGCAAATCTAAAGATTTCCACTCTTTGTCAAGTTGTTGCTTGTCAAAGTCACTATGATCTGGCTAGTCAGAAATTTGTTAATTCAGGACACGATTCCAATCATATTCTATATCCAATTAGTGGATGTTGACTTGATGATGTTCAATTAACATGGTGAATTAAATAGAGGTCTCCTCTGACTGGTCATAACTGAGGTGAAATCTAGTTTTTTTTATAAAAAAATAAAAAGAATATAGTTTTAATAATTTAAAAAAAACTTTAAATAATATTATATTAAAGTAACTCTAGTAATTCAGGTTAACTCCATTTATTACTTGTTTCTTAAATCAAGTCATGAATTGGCTAGGTTTTATCACTAGGATCAAAGGTAATCTAAAGAGTTTTTTTTTTTTTTTTTTAAGTGTGCATGTGTTTTTTTTGGATTTTAATGATCCGGTGATGTTGTAGCTAGGATGGATGGAGTAAATAAGGTTAATTGTAATTATCATTATTGATTGATTAACAAATAACCTTATAAACTAAATTTGTAGATCAACATTACACCGTAGATCAAAATAATTTTTTTATTAATTTAAAAATAAGCTCAAGCAATACTATCCTGTTTAAAAAAAAAGTAAAAACTACTCAAGTACTCAATTTATAATATAGACTTAGCTAAAAAGACAACTAGAAAACTATTTAGCTATTTAGTTTATAGCGGTTGTTTTTCAAAGAGATTTTTACTTAATAATATATTAAAATAATTTTTTTTATTTTTAAAATTTATTTTTAACACCAGCACATCAAAACAATTTAAAATTATAAAAAAATTTAAAGAAAATTTTTTTTCAAAAATTATTAAAGGTATTTTTTAAATGCAAAAACAAATACACTCTAAGTAAGTCAACTAAGCTCTGCGACTCCAGATAATATGAATGAAATAACTCAATAGGAGATAAACCGAAAAAAAATTCCAAAACAACCTCATGCTAAAGGATATAGTATAAAAAATATTGATATTTTTAAATGATCCTAAAACACAACCAAGATAATCTAGAAAACCTCACGGTCTAAGTATGAGACCGAGATAAATAAATAAAAAAATTAAATAAAATCATAAATCTCAATAGAAAAAAACTTCAACTTGAAAGATGGAAATAAAAAAAAAAATTAGTTCAAAATTTATATTATTAAATCATCAACTAAAAAAAATCAACATATATAACATGCTAGAATGCAATAAAAAAAAAAGGTTTCGATGATTAAAAAAAAAAAAAACAGTAAAAATGAGAAGAAGCACAATACAAAGTGCTACGGTGAAATCAACATCTCTTTTAATATTTCTTATAACTGTAACTGTAAATATTAATCATATCTTGCATGTGGAGCTCTGTTCTTATTCTTCATGTGTGTTTAGTATTATAATAATTTCTATGATTGTGATTTGATAAAAAAATATTTTAAAAATTTAAAATTATAGTTTTTTTAAATTCAAATTTTTACCATAATTTAAAATGGAAAACAAATTTAAACAATAAAAATAAAAAAACTTTAAAAATGATAATCAGCCAAAAAGCATATGTAACTACACCCTATCATAATACCACATGGAGCTTTCATAGTTTCTGAAACACTTGCTTGTTCGAGTGTTTTGAAATGCGGTGTAAATTATATTTTTAAAAATTTTAATTTTTTAATTTAAAATAATTTATATATATATTTTAAAATTATTTTGATATACTGATATTAAAAATAATTTTTTTAATACATTTCTAAATAAAAAATACTTTAAACAACAACCATTATCAATCTACCACAATCCCAAACTTGATTTAAATGCACCGACCAAACCATGACCAACTGCTTCAAAGTTAGCCCAGTGCTCCTTGGATTAAATACTTTCTTAAAAGTATAATTATTTTAAAAAATATTAAAATAATTATACTTGAGCAGGCAAAGAACAAGCCTTTCAAAATGCGGTAACTTTTCTTTTAAATACTTTGTTAAAAGTATAATTATTTTAAAAAATATTAAATTAATATTTTTAAATAATTTTAATATGTTAATATTAAAAATAAAAAAACAAATAAATTATTTTAATGATGACAAATAAAAATGATGGAACTTGAATGAAGCAGGGGCCACACATGGGTCATATCCCGTCAATTACGGGGTCCAACACTTTCTGAACCAGACACGACACAGGTTCCATTTATTAGCGCCATAATTCGATCAATTTAATATTAAATCATGTTACTATACAATAAGTTTTTATTTAATTATAATCTTTTGTTTGTTAACAGCATTAATATTTAAGAGTTGGCCTATAAAATCTTCAATATCCGGTCCATATGTCGTGATTTTATTAGTGAATCAGTTTATATTAAATAAAAACTTTACTGTACAGAGAAATAAAATATGACATTATATTAATAAAAAGATTTAATAAAATATTTGACTAACTAAATCAAAATCCTGTTTTCTTTCCATCAATGCATCACATCTTCTATAGAATTATCACAAGGATAGAAGAAATTTACTTGGCATTATTTTGATTTTGATTTGACAAAGGAAAACAGGTAAGCGAAAATATCTATTGTTATCATTTGAGTACATATGGGATATTAATACTCAAATATATGCGATTTTCACATGCTAAATTATGTTTATTGTAATACTATCAAGTGTAACTCAAGTGATCGGATCTCGAATTTATTTTTTAAAAGTCACTAATTCGAGTATCATAAATTTCAGAACCACTAGAAGTTTACCTAGTCATTAACTTCAGAGCCTTAAAGAATTAGTCGAAGTGTGCGCAAGTTGACTAAGATATCCATGGTTCCAAAAATAAAATTATGCTTATTGTTTTTAAACTGACTTAAAGCAATGAGTTGAATAGTAACTCAACTAACCCAAGGTTTAAACTAGGGGTGTTCACGGTTCGGTTCGGTTTAGACTCAAAAAACCAACCGAACCGAATTACATTAATTTTGTGAAATATTAACCGAACCGAAAACCGGTTCAAACCGTACCGGTCCGGTTTGGTTAAATCTGGTTTTTTTTACAAAAAATCGGGAAACCTAATCCCATCATCTAGATTTTTCATATGGCAAGGAGAAAACACAGGCACAGAAAGAAGATGGATTTTACAGCACCTTTTGCATGAAAGGCACATAAATTCAAGACAGAAACTTTCTTGATGGAGCTAGATGAAGGATAATTATCTTTAATATCCAAAACAACTCCCCCATGGTTTCCATTGCCATTAGTCCCATCGATCTCAACCATTACCACCAATACTTACCACAAGAAAGATAGCTAAGAATGAAAAGGGAGGAAAGATAAAAACAAGAAAAAGATACAAGAAGTGACAAAGATGCACAAAGATATTGCCTTTGTGGTAGCTTTGTTCTTTTCCTGTGGAGTATATATAGCAAGTACAAGCTACTATAAATTTTCAAGTTACAGAAGGCTTATAAATATACATAAGCAAGGAAGAGAAACAATTGTTAACTCCTATTTTCTTTACTATGTTTTCGCTGAAGATCACTGGATATCAATTTTCGTATGTGAAGTTGAAAAATATGACCTTTGCATTGAAAGCTCATTCAACAAACCCACTGGAAAGGAAGATTGAGAAACGGGAAAGGAAGATTAGAAATTAATTGAGAGGAAGATTATAAATTAATTGGGGGGGGGGCGGCGGCTTTTTTGTGAGAGACAAGAAAGTTATATTAACTGTTAGGGTTAGGTTACAATTTAACTATTTATACCTCAGAGATTTGTGTAACTTTTGGTTTTTAATGGGTCCGGTTTGGTTTGTTCCGGTTTTTGGTTCAAAACCGAAACCGAACTGGATATGTTAAAATTTATGGTTTTGACAATTGGTTTAATCGGTTTTTTATTTTGGTTTGGTTTTTTCAATTAATTTTTCTTCGGTTTTATCGGTTTTCTCGGTTAATCGGTTATTTTGAACACCTCTAGTTTAAACCTAACCAAATTAATCATATATAACCCATTTAAAAACTAGGTTAGCTTGTGATCAAATCAAAACCATTAATTTTTTTAAATAATATTATTTTTATTTATATATATAAAAATAAATTAATGGATCCAGATGAGCTACTAATCAATGACTTAACACTTCCTCTAAGTTTATTCCAAACTTGTATTTAAAAACTATGATTAAGTTAACTATTGATGTGGATTCAATTTTTTTTATAAAAAAAAAGAGTTGCCAAAGCTGATAAATGACAATACTTAGAAGTTATCATAGTCTAACACAAGTCTACAAAAATTAAAGTGCTAATGATTAGCTAAAATAGAGATTAGATATACTTCCTAATTAAAAAAAAAGGATTGATTCTGAAAAGATATGAAGCTAAAGCAAAAATAACAATGTCAAGAAACCCATCCCATCTTCAAGAGAGGGAATGCGATGAAAGAAGATTTTATTGATATATTTTCATAAAAATATATTGGATTAAGAAATTCAATAAAGGTGCGTTGGGTTTGATGCTAACCAGATCTAGTCATAGATGAGCTCGACGGTGTGCCTAGCCCAAACACGTTGAGTGTAATACTAGCTAGACTTAAGAGATGATTAAGTTTAACACCATCAATTTTATAGATTTTTATATAAAATCGTAGATGAATTATTTCTCAACAATTAAACTTAATTAAACAGGTCTATACTCCACCAAGACCATTAGATGTATTAAAGTCTTTCATAGTCAATCATTTCTTTATCTTTTAGCTTGATTAAATGAGTGGAATACAACTCACAATATAACTCAAAATATCATACAAATAAAGTTACGCTTCAGCATCTTTTCTCTATAAAAAGACAAAACTCATGAGTTACAAATATACCGTGAAACTTTCAAAACAAAGATTCACAATTTTTATTTTTTATTGTATATATATTTTAAGAGTATCTTTCTCTAGAATATTATTGTATTTTATCTCTCTAAAAAAATATTTATTCAAGTATCGGAAAGTCCATAGCTCCATAAAAAATGACATTTTATAAATACTAGTCATAAGTCACCTTAAGCTACCAAACATCAAGTATAAACTATCAATTACTTTACTAAAATAAATAAATAATATTATTATAATTAATTAATTAACTAACTAATTATTCAAGTCAGGATTCATGTTCCTTGAGACCTGTTCAGAATAAAATTTCAACTACTCGATATGGAATCATACTATGATCCTTTATATGAAATACGGCCAAAATTATAGTGAACTTAAAGCATCCACAACCACTTACACCCCAACTCAAAAATATCTATCCTTGAAATATCTCTTCACATGTATTTCAGTGACCACTTATGGAAGACAAACTCTCTACTCCTCTGCTATCTATCTTCACGCAAAGCATTGGATGTGGGTAGGAGGACCATAGTTCTGATCAATTTGGTGTATTATAGCATTCTATGGTCCCAATTTTGGATAACTACTTGACTTTCTCTTATCCTTCTGATCAAGTTGATGCTTTGCTTGGAGTCTTTTATCGGATGGAATATATGCAACATACCTAGCTAGCTAGGTCCATATCTATAGTTACCTTGAACCAAAAACATAAAATATCTACCATAGCTAAAGCACATATTTTCTACAAAATTGAACCCTACCATGCTGCATGATCTTTCAAAGGAAGCTGCGACCTGACGGATCAAATCAAACAAGCCATGCAAACTTCGGTAGTATACCGCCCGCACCGCTTGCTCTTGGGCATGGATTCTGGTATGCCACCTGATAGCCATGGATGCGGGAATTCGAGTATCCTCAACAGTGATGAAAACAGCAACATGGTGATAGTTTTGGTAGCTTTGCTGTTTGCATTCTTATGTTCTCTTGGAATAAAGTCCATAGGACGTTGTGCTATAAGATGTGGCTATAGAATTGGCTTTGAGACTCCGCAGCAAGCTGCTTCACGCCTAGCTGCGGCCACTAATACAGGACTAATGAAAAGTGCACTGGGGCAGATTCCGGTGGTAACTTATGAATCAGGACTAAATATTCAGGTCACTGATTGTACAATATGCCTTGGAGAGTTTTCGGAAGGCGAAAAGGTAAGAGTGCTACCAAAATGTAGACATGGTTTCCATGTTAAATGCATAGACAAATGGTTATTGTTACATTCATCATGTCCCTTATGCCGACAAACATTAGCACTTGATCAGTCAGCAAATAATTGAGATGTAGATGAGCTGAATGTGAGAATCCCGGTCCTGGAAAATGGAACCGGCGGATAACTTAGCACAATACACATGTAGGTGGCGAAACTCAATAAGGGAGTTGGTTGCCGGCACCAAATTTCCTGCGAGGAGGTCAAGGCTTGTTTCTATGGAACATTCTGTTATTGTAGAATGGAGGACAAACAGTACGACCCTTTATTTCATTAATGTACATATAATTTCTTTTCTATGCTTAAGGTTGTGTTTAATTAATGTTCTAAAATAGAAGAGATAAATAACAATATATATATATATATATATATATTGTAAGTGTTAAATATGATATTATATATAGCATATTTATTTAAAAACTCTTATTTCATGGCTTTTGACTTCTGAATTTTAATTCAAATAGGTTTTGAAATGTTTCCAAACTTTTTTTATATTGGTTCTAATACAAATTAAATACACAAAAATTCTAAACATAAAAATTAAACACTATATATATTGCATATGGACTATATATATGCTTAATAGTGTTTATTTTATGTGACCAGTTTTTCATTACCAAGTTCACTAATTATAGAAAATTAAATCATCCCACATTTAATTAAACCACAGAATATTAGCAAATAAAAACAAATGATCAAGTACAAGAACAAACAAACATAAAGCATCCCGATTCATTAAGGGCCCTTCCTACAAGGGCAGCTGGTGATGTTTAGGAGTACTGTAAGGAGAATAAGGCGAGCTTGTAACAAAAGAAGGAAGATCTTGACTCATGCTAACACCTGCCTTATTGGAGGGCCTTGGAGGAGTCGACATAGGGTTTCTTGATCTTGAGGTCATGTTGCCATGGCCGAATGCTCTCTCCCCTGCCCTTCTCGGCCCCTTCTCAGCCCACCTGAGCTCTGCCTGCTTTACATCACTAGGATACCCCGAACAACACCCTACCATTCCTGCTCTACTAATGTATCTTTATAAAAAAATCAGACAAATTGTTAGAGTTAATTTGATATTTGGTTGCCACAGTAAATTATTTAGAGCTGTCCATCATTAATGATGAAAATCTGGCCCATAAATTAAGTCAATATAGCATCATGACTACGCTTTAAGCAAGGACAATCAAATAAATTAAGGTTAATGGTGAAAGATTAGAATTTAATCCAAGTTTATGGATCGAAGAAATTTCAGAGTCCCTTTCAATGCAAGGTCATCTACAGATTTAATGACAAATAAATTTAATTTAAATTAAGTTAATTTTGCATATTCAATACTTGTTAATTAATCAACCATGCATGAAAATATATAAGATAAATTAATTTGAAGGAAATATGCTTAGAGATGTTACCTTTGACTGAACCTTCTCCCTAAACAGTCGATGCACTTTCTTCCTTCTGTCATCTCTCCCATTCCTATGCTTACACAATTTCGGCAATGGACTCTTCCACAAACCTGTAGACAAAATCATCATTTCTTAGCCATCAATACAAGAATATAAATCTACAATACAAGTATTAAATCACCTCAAACATAACTTATAAACCACTATCGAAAGCATCTCTCTTTATCGAATCTGGGGCTTAGTTTTTTTAAAAGAAAGAAAGAAAGAAAGAAATTAAGAAAGAGGATTGGTTAGTATACTCACCAAACAACGATGCCGAAAAATATAGATGTAAGTAGAGCAAACGGTGCAAATATTGGAGTGAGGGATTCCAGGGCGACGAGGTCTTCCACTTCTTTCTTGGTACATAGAATCCATGCTCATAACACTCACATCATCAAATTCCCTGCTCCTCTCTGGTGCAAACCTTGATTTTGAAGGACCTTTTCTACCTATATTTGCATGACCATGATTGCTTTGATCATGATGATCTGATCCAATAGTGCCACACGGACTATGAGTATCATCATGCTGCAGGTTATGTTTATGGGATTGACCAAGTGGGTGCCCTTCAGCAAGATGACGAGGTTGTTGATGATTTTTGGAAGCCTGTAAACCTCTGTTGAAATCAAGGCTAGGCAACTTGGTTAGAGGAGAAACTTGTTTAGGGGTTTTGGCTTCTTGAATTGATTCTTTATTGGTGGTGGTGTTTATCTTCTCTGGTGTACTATTTTTGCTTTGTTTTACATGTATTGCTAGGTCTTGAAAAGTGAGATTGACTGAATCATCTGGGATTCCTGAATACAATTCTTCAAGCTTCATTCTTGCATTTGCCAACGTTTTCAAGTCCCCCATTTTTTAGCTTATCAAGCCTTTTTTTTTTCCTCGGAGAGAAATTGTGAGAGCTGTGGAAATTGGTTGAAATAGAGGTGGAATGAGTTCATTAAGTTTCATAGGAAATGTCGATGATTTTATACATAAATGGCTAACATCTAGCTAGGCCGGACATTAATCAAGCTGCTCGGAAAATCAACTTGGAATTTAGCCCAGGCCAAGTTTTTTTTTTAAAAAAAAAAACAGGTAGAAGTTAACTTGATCACACTACAACCATCCATTTGATTAAAACAAAACCTGATTTGAAGATAAAATATATTTTTTTTTAAAATATCATTTTAATATTTTAAAAATTTTCAAACGATATGATCTTTTCAGGGTAATTTATATCAACCCGTGATGCGTGACTCTCTACGTGGATTGAATCACTCTCTACGTGGATTGATCAACCCTAGCATGAAAAGAGACAAATACGAGGCCGGACTAATTATTAATTAGCACACTAATGACACGATTTTGGTGGTGTGGGTCAAATATATTTTGTCTCACTTGGGTTGGTACAAGAATGCTAGCTAACTTAATTAAGAAATGGTAATTAAGATAACTGATCTCCCATGTTAGCTAGCTAGAATATCAACGCGTAATTGACCACAATGGATGCCTTGTAGCTCTTCTTCTTCTTCTTCTTCTTCCACTACTAAGAAAGACTTGATCCAGCTACTGATATCATTTGAACAGTTCCACGCAACAAAAGACGTACAGTTGCCGACTAAAAAAGACTTGATCCAGCTACTGATCATTTGATCCATCCTTGACATATGGATTTTGATTTATAAGTTCTAATTAATTAAGCAGCTCTCTCTCTCTCTCTCTCTCTCTCTCTATATATATATATATATATCCAAAACCTTTTCTGGAAAATGTTGATGGAGAGGTTTTCGAGACGCAGTACTGAACCAACAAAACAGTAGAGCATGCTCTACGCATACTGAACACGAAAAGATCAATCATCAATATGGCCAAGAAATGGATTGGGCCGGTTGGACCTTCGGGAGGACCGGGCACAAACGTTTTTTTTTTTATTATATAATTAAATCAAGCAATCTTATTGGATCTAGTAAGAGTAATAACTCGAGATTATATTTTGTTTTTAATTTAAAACATGTTTACAGTGCTTGAATATCGGTTTTTTAAATAAAAAAAATCAACGTAACAAAGCACGGGCGAGCTGTATAATTATAAGTGAATCGAAGTATTAATGGAGATGGTTGACATTTTGAGATTGTAAGTAGTGTCCAAGGGTTCACGGGTTTCGCAGGATTTTATTATTTACACCTAGCTAACCATAAATGAGAATATTAATTGAACCCTAGCTATTTAATTTAAATTAACCAAAGGTTGATTAGTCCAAGGCTTAAATTCATAAGTGGTCTCTCCACTTTAAATTAATTTGATCAGAAAGAACCCCATTTCTTTATGCCCTGACGCAGGGAAGCGGCTATTTAATTTTTAAAGTGTTATTTTATTAAGAAATACATCAAAATAATATATATTTTTATTTTTAAAAAATTATTTTTAATATCAACAAATCAAAACGAAAACATAAAAAAAAATCAAAATTTATCCCACCCCTGTTCTGTTTTGTTCGTTAACGCAATACCAAACAAGGGCAAAGAGCATAAAATACCTGCTTCTTGTTAATAAACAAACCCTAAACCTAACCTAATTGCTTCTTGTTAGAAGGGAATTTAAGATCATCTTGTTCAATTATTTTGTATCACACAGTATTGATGTGGCTATTTAACTTATAATTCAGGTGGATAAAGGGCATCAAATATTCAATGTCAGTAGGAAATAGCGGGGTTAACTTGAGCCAAATTAAAGTGTAGGGTTTGAGATGAATTGATCAAATATAACAAGTACAAAAAACCAGGGATATGAACCTCCCATTACGATCGCAGTGGCAGGCAGGACTTCGAATGGAGCAACCACAGATTCTAACAGAGTAATATCAAGGGGAAGATGTTGTGTGAATGGAAAATTAAACATACAGCAAAATTGCATTTTCTATGACTGTGGAGATATGTATAGCACCACCCCTTTGGAGGGGACATTAAAAAAAAACGAAAATAAATTACACTATTCGAGTGAAGAAAATCGAACTCGTGAACTACCATATCAAGCCGATATAAATCGAATAGACAGCACCGTCAATCGCGTCTGCTCTCATGAGCCCATCCTATTGATGCAAGAAATGCTTCATCGGACAGGCGCCTTAGACTCTCTCCACTATGTTGAGCTTGACCTCCCTCTTGGTCCCACACCAAGCTTGAAAGACCGTTTTGCTTGATATAATTATCCAACGGTGTGTTGGCCAAGTCAACAAGGTTCATCGTGCTCAATCCTGGCATGTCCAGCGGCATGTCCTCCCTGTTAGGATGACAATTTAGGTCTATTTGTCCAGCACTAGTTTCTGGCTTCTCAGTTTGCGTTTTGCTTTGACCGACTTCAGTCTCCGGATTGTTTATAGGCAACACTTCATGACTCATTGCGCCATTCACTTCTGATTCCTTACGATCCATGTTGTCCTTCTGAGAAGTTTCTGCTTCGCGTTCTGATTGGCGCTTCTTCTTGCGCAGCATGAGGGTTTTAAAACGGCGCTTTACAGTCATGCAGACATTACATGTGCATGTGGGCTTGTGCTTGCCTTTCCCGCTTGGTGGTTGAATGCAAACGATGCAAGTGCAACCAGGGCGGTGACGGGGATGCTTTGTGGTGGCTCCAACTGATGGCTCACCTGAATCATCTAGATTGTCTCCTAAAACTGCAGCGCTAGCCAGAGCATCTAAGCCAGAAGGCTCACAGTTTTGGAACCGCTTTTGGCTTTCTAAAATCCTTCGCTTCTTGAAATCTGCTTTTACAAAGATTTACAGGTGGGTTTTCAAATCAAGGAGATGTTTTGAGATTCATCAATAATAAAAATCTTGCACTTCAAAGGAAAATCTCAATAATATAATATCACCATGATTATTCAACCCTATCTTCTACTTGATAGTAACTGAATTAGTGATGTATGTATCAGGTTATTAAGCTTACATTTTAAATTAAAATCTTCACTAAAAAACTATCAACAACAATTCAAATCCTGTGTTTTCCTGCATGTGTGTGTGTGTGTGTTATCAACCGACCTGCATTAATATGAAATTTTAAGTTGTCTAGTCATGGTGATTTCACCCACTTGTATTAGAAACTAAATCTAATGACACCGATAAAAACTCTCCAATGTATAAAAGCTTATGCAGAAAGCAGAAAGGGTCTATCATACCTTTGCTCCCTCTCAGAAGATTATCCAAATCCTTTGGAGTCATCTCTTCGGGTACAGAACATGCACACCTAGTAAAGTTGACCATAAAAATATGAATTGTGAAACCAAATATCAATCATGAATGATTTTTAATGAAATACCCTAAAGAACGAAAAACAATATTTCATAAGCAAAAAATGAGCAACCTGCTTGAATCCCAAGCATTCTCTGAACACGTCCATTTCGGGGGGAGAAGAGCATCCACAGGAAGCTTTCGCCATTTGGAACAATCATCACATTGAGCCCACTGTTCTTGTCTCCTGAAAGATTCAGTTATTGAGCATTAAAAGAACTGACATGGAGGACTTTACTACAAAAGCCCATTCATGCAGGTTAAGAGTTTCTACCAAGAACCTACATTACCCCAAACATGCTGCATAACCATAGAGCTACTTGATCTCTCTTGCTTCCCTTAATTAAAGGTAGTAAGGAGGAGGGAGCAAGCAAGCAGAAAAAACTGTGCCATCATCCATATCAAGGGCTATGGGATCACAACATGCCCTTTCTATTAAAAACTACCAGAGCCTTATTCAAAATTTGTGTTCGATGTACTGTAGGGAAACGTTGACAACATATAAATAATACATTGGACAAATGCTGAAAGAACTCCAAAATATCCTTCACCAACCCATTATGGTATGTTTCTTTTCTTAACACTATGCATATACAAGAATCCTTACCCAGGTGATCGAGAAGTAAATATGGTCCTCTTCCCAAAAACTGGAGGCTCCTAAATGAAATAAAGAAATTTTATCAAATAGTTTATCTAGAAAAAAATGGTCGAATTTAGAGCTTCAATGCACTGAATCCTTTAAAGCATCACTGCATATATAACTTGCAATGCATAGGCAAGAAAGAACATCAAATAAGAGAAACCTACATCGTATTCTTCAAATTCATGGTCCTCGATAGTGACAATGGTTGGTTTCACACTTGGGGGTGGACGAAGCAAGTCCTGCGCTTCCTCCCATGTTAGTCTTAGCTCCATAGCATCTTCACTATGCATGAGTAACCTCTTACTTTTAGGTCCAATATTTCGAGTCCTTTTCTTTTCTGTTGGTGCTGTTGTTTGCTGCAGTAGATCCCCATTTATCCCGCCCCCATGGTTCTCACTATTGTTCCAGCCAATATATCCATCAGCTAATTTCAAATGTTCAGACAGAGAACTTAGGTCAGGATCCCTGCTGCCTTTAATGATCTAAAAAGGACAGATTAACCACTTACTGCAAGGAGAGTCTCAACAGTACCAGATAAAGAAGTTTCCCCTGAAGCAGTGCCATCAGGAAGACCAGATGCCTGGGCGTCCTGTTCATTCAACAAGCATGTACAAAGTACATGTAAATCCGCCCACACATTAAAAAAGAGATATGGCATCTGAAAGTAAGAGGATTCAGAATGAAGTGAAAATGCCAATAAGGCTCAACCTGTATATCTTCATTGTTGTTTGTTGATTTGCGAAATCCCATGACAAGTTTGCCTCCAGGATCTATACGGCTAAATGTTACTGGAATAGGAAAAAAAAATAGCATTCATAAGATAACATTAGAGAGAAAGAGAAACACTTGAAATGAAAGTGATAATTACCTCCAAATTCCAATAGGTTAAAGGATGCAAAAATATGACAAGCATAATAGAACATACAATAATCAAACAAGGCAACATCAATGTGCTTTAGTTCTGTTTGAAAGAACTCAAATTTCATACAGATAGATAAGATTTAAAAAGGTAATGCAGCTGAGAACCTCTCCTTTCATGCCAAAACTAGTTATATTGTGTTCCATTAATTTAAACAGCTGTACTGCCATCTTAGTCCATATTGGTTTCTACATAAACCAAACCATTGTTACACGGCTTATATTTGAATGAAGCAATAAATATCCTAATAGCTATGTATTAACATCTTCCTTTAATCAAGAATAGAAATAAAAAATCAAGCACACAACCACCCCTGGCTAGGAATAGCATGAATTTTACAATAAAGCATCACAGAATATGATTCAATGTGCAAAAAATGTTGTGAGAACTCAGACATTAATATCTACTTTAAGCAAGAATGTAACCGAGCATACTTGTATCTCCCGCTTTTAATTGCATAGATTGTATGCAAGGGGTTACACCCTCCAACACATACATCCTACTGTTGTTGTTGGGCCAAAATCTGAACTGAAACGTCCATTCTCTCCCTTTTATATCTTGAATCTTTAAGGGAATGCCTTCAGATTGAGAAATAGGAGGAAAATATGCCTGCAATATTTTAAAGTTTATGCAACTACAAAAGCAAAGAAGGAAGCGGGAACAAAAAATGAAACGAAGAGAAAGGCACAGGCTGTATTACTTCTGCACATGCTTTTGGGAGAACCAAACGACCAATTCGACCAGCATCACTGGCACTGAGAATCTTCTCAAACAATGGCACAATATTGGAGTTCAAACTTTAAGATAACATACTTAAGGAAACCACTAATTCTGAATCCATTTATGATGAAAAAACAAATCACAAATGCAAATTTATCCAACGAATTAGACTTTAAAATAAAGGATACTCTCCAGATAGTTGCTGCAGCTCTTGGTCAGTGATCCTTGGCCAATACCGAGGAAGTAACTGATTCTTTCCACGCCCCTCAGCAGGTGGCCTTGCAATCCGTAGCTCAGAAGCTGCACCTTTATTATTTTCTGAACTTGACAAAAGGCCCGGTTTTGAGGGTTTAGGCAATATTGGTCGAGATCTTTGTCCCTGCTGAAAGGAAGAAGGTGTTTTGCCTTGTTCCCTTCCTTCAACAGCCCCACCAGGAAAGGGTGCAAAATTTGTAGTCCCGGATGGAGCTCCCAAAGCCATACTCAGAGATGGCTCAGAAAGTGAACAGTGCATATCTCTCATGTCTAACAATGAACTCATATTGTCTGGGTTGGTGAATTTAGATGATCCAACTGATGGTAGAGTCATGTTTGAGAAGCCTGTGCCAATATCCCCCATTGCATGCCTGATCTCCTCTTGTCTGAATTGCCCAAGACATCCATTAGCGTTGGCTCTCTCGGAAGGATGCAATAGGCTGGGTTCACTAGCCTCTATAAGCCTGCACAACTGAGCAAGTCCTCCCTCATCATAGTCATTAGCAGCCACTGTGCTTTCAACAGGAATGGACTCCAAATCACCAGCATTATTTCTTGTCAATGAGCCATACCCATTAGGAATATCATCACTTTGCATCTGCATGAACAAATAGAAAAACAAATGAATGAGCACATGATTAGAACCACTAAAAGCACACTGTCTTGCTACCAAATAAATGCCAAGAAAATACATTATCCTTTATACGACTACCATAACCATAAATTTAAGTCATGAAAATAAAATGTGAGCATGAGAATCTATAGGGACGTGCAAACATTATTAGCTAGAAATGCTTAAGGATAAGCTTCCACAACTATCTAGCTTTTTCACAAGAACACATTAATCATTTCTGTCACCAAATTGTATGTGACAAACAGTCAGCAATCCTGAAACTATTTCTGAAGAATCATCAAGACAACCAAAGTCTTCAAAGCCATAAACATGTGTAGCATGTAATTTATTGAGCCTCTATAACTATGTATAATTCATACTTTTGACGGAATGACCAGAAAAGGTAAAAAAGCAAAAGCAGTTGTTTAAACCAATCAAACTAATATTCAAGCATACTGCATACAGCAAATTAGAAATGCTAGAAGCAATTCATCTTACTGAATGAAGTCGAGAACTCCTTGCACAGCTACTACACTCAACACCCCCATAATCCAAGAGTTCAAGCAAAAATTTAGAGGCTATGCATCCACAATGGAGACGCTGCGAAACAATTTTCAATTAGACATTTTTCTCTTCTGTTCTTCTTCTTTTTGGAGGAGGGCCATAAGTTGATATAACATAACAACAAACAAAAGGAAGGATTTGGAAAAAGTAAAAGCCACCAGACCATTAACTTACCTTGGTGCATATATTGCATTCCCTCCATCCAGGTTCCTCAGAGTGGAAAGTATCACAGAAAAGGGAATCCTCATATGCAGATCTAAGTTACAAATAAAGATATAACCCACGTTAAATTAGCAAGGATTTAGTGAAAATAAATGCAAGTAAACATATGGACATCAATAGAATGATGAATCAGAAACATGATGTTTCTAAGTTAAAGGTAAAAGCAACTTGTAATGCACACACAAGGTCAGCCAGAGTAATTGTTAAAATGTTACAAAAACTACAAAAGTAATAAGGTGTCTCATGATTTCATGAAGCACATGGAAACTACTATGAGATTGGTATAAAGCTTCATGTATCGCATAAGTTCATTAAAGAAAAACCATGCATATCAAACTCAAAGAGCTGTCAAGTGAACCAGTTCAAATCAAGTGAACCAGTTCAAATCTTAACTACTAAGATTTGTCAAAGCATCTGAGATGGCAGCATCTCTGTCTAAAATTAACATTTGCTACAGTTGCATATCATGTGAGAATGGGTTATTCATTCAAATTGAAATTAAGGATCCATTACCAGCCAAATGCATGAGATAGGAAATAATTATTCATTCATTATCAAAACAAGCCAATTGTCCACATCAGAACAAAAGAAAAATCGAACATGCAAGGATGGGAAATAATTGTAGCTCAACCCCTTCCTCTGATTGTCCTTCTGCTAGTCAAACACAAAGTTTACTGATTTAGACTCTTTCTGCTAAAGATAAAATTTGATAGGTTCTCCTAGGACGGCCAGCAATTTTCTTCAGCTGGTTAATACCATCGACAAAATTCAATACATTGTAGCTGTGGGTGCAGAAACATACAGATTGAGTGATTTGTATCGTTGAGTATAAGCCATGATTAGCTGCTTACATGCTATAATTAAAGATCAAGACTTTCCATGATAAAATAACAAGTAGTTGCCCGTATATATAGATGGTTATACTCTAGTACTGATTATCTAAATATAGGCGTCTTAATAACAATAATCATAATGTCACCGATTCTTACAACAAAGTACTAAAACACTCCAGAAGACAGAATCTAGAAAAGTCAAAACCCAATTAGCAGAAACAACAAAGTGATGAACTTGAATCAAAACATCCCCAAACTGCTCTTTGAGAAGCTAAATAGCTACTAGCATTGGAAATTAAATCCACCACAAGGAAGAAGAAAAGGAAATTACCCGCAATTGAAGCAGAGAAGAGCATGACCACCAGATCGCAAAGGCCAACCTCTCTTCCATTCATGAGTCGTTGTAGTTTGACACGATGCATTCATGCAAATCTTGGTGCCCATTTCTTTTATTAAAAAAATAAATAAAAATCAACCCTTTCAACTAATAACAAACCAATCATCATCAACAACAAAACCCAATCATAAGAATCCCTAAAACCCCTTTTTGATCAAAACCCACAATTCAATTGAAACAAGAATCAAAACTTGTCAATCTCTCCACGCACAACATTATGAATAATTCCAAATCTCAACAACCCCTCAATAGTAAGAAATTATAGAAGAAAAGGGCCAAATCTTTAAGCAAAAAAACTAAAAAAGAAACAATTTTTTCAGCATATTTACCTTCATTAATGTCAGTGACTAGTACTGAGTGAAGAAGAAGAAGAGGGGTGAGTCAACGAGGAGAGTAACGGCGAGTTAATTTGTTTGTTTGTATTATTATGGGCAGAGACAAGAGACAAAGTGTGTGTGTGTGTGTGTTTTACAAATGAGAGAGGGAGAGAGAGAGTGCATGCAAATATGCGAAGGAAGGGGAGAGAGGAAAAAGGAAAGATGCATGCACGACACTTGACGCCGCTTTCCTAACAAACATAGAAAAGTAGGGGAAGGGTAGTCGAGTTGAGTCGAGTCTGGGTCGAGTGGGTTCGAGTTGACTCTTTTTCTTTCACTCACTCATTCGGACACTGACACCATCAAGCGGCGGTTTCGTGGGTTTTTGTGATCTGTTTCGTCCAATCTATTACTTCTATTATTAAGATTCGATCGGGTTGTATTTTTTATTTTTTTTATTTTTTTAATTAAATGATAAAAATATTGATATTTTTTTACACGAATGTAGGCTTTTTAAGTAATTTTCAAAATATATTTGGATTGAATAAATACCAATATTTTAGTTGTTTTTTGGGTTTTTTTAATGATATAATCATATTATTATACTATTAAAAATCATTAAAATATAGATATTGCTAGTTCTAGTCTTATAAACTTTAAAGTCACTGAAAATTTACTTAGTTGTTAATTTCAGGGCCCGTGAGAATAGTCGAGGTACACGCAAGCTGGCGTATATATTTCATCACCGACATTTAAATTGAAATTGAGATTGAGATGTTGATGTAAGTTTTTTCATTTTAAATAAGACAAATTAATATTTGAAAGAGGTTAATTATAAGTTTTTTATATAAAAAAATAAATCTTTATCTCTCTATTAAAGATATTTTAGAAACTTCTGCCGTAGAACAAATAGGTTTCACTTGCAATATCAACGCAATTATATTAATTACCCACTAACACAAATCTTGAGGGCTTAATTACCCACTAAAAAAATCCATTGAAATAATTAAATTAATTGCTTTCAAGGACTGATCATCCTGCCTTAATAAGATATATTTTTCATCTTTGGTTGATGAAAGCATTTGAAAATAATTGCTTGATGTTGCTCGGTGAGTATGAAAAATAAAAGATTAGTGTGAAGAAGGAAAAGACAAGACTTAATTAGTGGGGGAGCCAAGAATGTAATGGCAAAATTAGTTTGTAAATTAATTACTTTTAATATCTTCTTAATTTAATTAAGCTGGTTTAATTCCCTTAACCAAAAATTAATAATTTTATTCTATTCAAGTTCACATAGATGAACCAAGAACTTCCTTCTTGAAATTACATTAACATTATTTTACTAAAATGTAAAAGAACAAATCTTAGCAGAAATGTTTTCCTTTATAGTCTTACATTTCCAATAATGCGATGGCCAGTTTTGAATTTTACACTGACAGCAATAAATGACAGAGGCAATAAATATTAAAATGACACGTAAAAAATTAGGATTAAAGTATAAAATTAAAAATAAATAAAATTTTTATAAAAAAATTAAAAATTAAAAGACAAAGATTAAAGTTGAAATATCAACAACAAAGAGGGTTAAGCTGTAATTTCTATAGAAGAAAAGAGAGAAAGAAAAGATCCACCAACAATAAACCAAATTACCATCATCGACACGCGCTACACCACCATGAAAAGAAAAAGGTAACACTTCCAATGATATGATAAAATGATATTTTCAGACGTTGTTAGGTGCCTCCTACACATTAAAGAGTGCGCCACATGCACCCTAACCTTTTTATTTTTTTATATTTGGTTAAATATAAAATCTTTTTTTAGTTGATTTGATAATAACAAAAAAAAATCATGAAAAGACTAAAGAAACCCTTGAGGCCAATTTTAATTTGTTGGCTTTCAAGGTATTTTGATCATTTTATTGTATTTATTATTTTTTTTATATTTAATTAAATACTAAATTGCCCCTCATAACCACTAAAAAAACCCTTATTATCTACAAAAATGTCTCTTGACGCCAATATTAATTTTTTTTTGCTTCTAATAACTTTTTAATTGTTCTAGCATGCAATTAAAATAAAATAAAAAGTTAATTGTCATTGATTAATTTGATAATGATCGGGCTCTGTACTCATGGTATATTCAGTAGGAGAGGCAAAACTATGAAAATATTGTTCCGGTAACAGTCTTTTCACTCCCAAGCTACCACTACCATGCAAATCTCTGCCGAATGAGCTTTTATAAATTTGGTTTTAGTGTCCATACAGTACTATTTTTGATGAAAGATATTTCCATGTATTAAATTGCAAACCCATTGTAAATTCCAACTAGGGTTTTCATGTGCATGCAAGTGTTTTTGACCGACTCAGCGCTGAATCTTTTTCTTGTGATGACTAGCTCTCGCTGTAAGTTTGCTTAATTTGCAGTGACCACTGTCTGTATATATATATATATATATATAATGAAGAAGTAATTATATTTTAGCTTCCTTCGGCCCATCTTTTGAGCCACTCCACGCTTGCATGTCCCGTGCCACTTTTGTTTTATGGCCTTATAATTGTAAACAAGTAATTATTCTCTCTAACATACAGTCATTCATGTCGAGGAATAGCTAATAGTAGTTTTATATTCCGAAATATTTATTAATCGGCTTCAAAACATTTCGAGTTCGAGCCTTGCCTTGTTTTTAATTAAAAAAATATTTAGAAAATTGATTGATTGTTTTTAATGAGCAGTTTTGCATGGCGGAGCGAGCTGTTAGTTATAGGAAGCAGTTAGTTAGTTAGTTATCAATGAGGAATCAAACATCTGATTGATTAATTGTTAATTAGTAAAGAGATTAGCAGGGTACGTAGCAGTAGGCTGGACGAGTGAGGGATGAGTAATTGCAGACATCTGCATACTCTTTCTTCCTCTCGTTTCTTCTATTCTAGATCTCTTCATTTCTGGAACTTCTACTTGTTATGGTCCAGCCATAATAATTGGTATCGGAGCCATTTTCCAAGGAAAAAGAAAGGTTGTTTGTGTTCTTGAACAATCAAAATATGATAGAAAACAATAAAATCAAGGCTCTAAAGGAGCATGGTAGAAATTAAGGTGGATGAACAGATGCAGCACCTACAGAGAAGCATGGTAAAAAACTCGATTAGATCAGTTCATAACTGGAAGCTATAGTGGCTATGTTGAAAGCAAATTCAGGTAGTCAAGAAGCTGATAGAGTTAACACCTCAACTGAAGGTATTATTCCAAGTCAGATGATGAATCCACGAGGTGATGGGCTTATGAATAAAAAAAAAAGCGATTGGTCCGGTGGTCAAGCTGGCATATCACGGGTGGGGCACAATATGGCAATGCAAAGAATTGATCTGTCAAAGCTCCATGGAGAAAATCCTAGAAACTGGATAAGAAAATGCAAGAATTTCTTTAAGCTGAACTACAATATCCCAGTACAACAGTGGGTTGAGCTAGCATCATTGTACCTGGATGGCAAGGCAAAGATTTGGTTTGAAGGGTTTTTGTATGCAGGAGAAAATTTGGCAATTTGGGAGGAGTTTACAAGGGCTTTGTGTATAAGATTTGGTAATGGAGAGAATGTGGTGGAAGAACTCAATAAGCTGGCACAAGACAAAAGTGTGGATGAATATGTTGAAAGATTTGAAGAACTCAAGTCTTTAATGAATGCTTTGATTCCTTTTTAACCATAATCTTACTACATTTCAAGTTTTATAAGTGGACTTCAAGAGGATATAAGGCAAATGCTTAAGATTCTCCAACCTACAATGTCGATATATACAAGCTTTTGAACAAGCTAAGTGGCAAGAGGAATCCAATAATGCCATGACTAAGAAGAGCCTATTCAATCCAAGAACTGTTCTCTCATATAGCATGGATCGATAAACAAGTAAACCACCACCAAAGACTTTTAACCATTTAGAAAAAGAACGGCATCATGGTTCAAGACAAAACTCTAGAACTTATACGAGGAGAGGAGAGGCTGGGGCTATGTTTTAGATGTGGGAAGAAGTATGCACATAGACATCAACGTAGCATGAAGGAATATGATAGAAGAAGTGGCAGAGGATGGATAGGCTCCTGGAAGAAGGTAACAGTAATGGAATTACAGCCGAGGAAGGTTAGTTAGCTATTGATTAAGAAGTAAAAATATGTGATATATTGATTGTTAGTTAGAGTTTGCTAGTGAAGGTTAGCAAGGTAGCAGTTCGTTGCAGTGTGTATATAAGCAACGCAATAAGGAGTGAGGGATGAGTGATGAGATTTGTGAAATTGCAGAGTTCATTTGTTTTTTATTTGTTTTTAATTGTTGAAACGTTAGATCGTTGTGCTGCCGGTTCCATTGAGAAAAAGGATGCTATGAGAATTTGGTTGGAACTGAAACATAATGGATTTCTCTCGCCTTCGCCTGCCCCCATGCCAATGTCAAATCCAAATCCGAAGCCCGCTTCAATGCCAGATAAGAAACGAGAGAGGCACATGAATGATCAGTTTAGTGGAAAACCAGAGCTTGCAACGGTGCGGCGAGTTGATGGGTTGGCTAAGGTTGCTGCGTCTGCTTCTGGATTGCTGAAGAAAATTAACTGTGGGAATACTCCTTGCATTGTTATGCTGTCAATGCCAAAAAAGAACAATGAGATGCGCACGATTGGCGGGCCCAAGGGAGTATTGAAGGTTTTAGAGGTAGAACCGACCGGCATGTGCTCTCGTGTTGCTCAACCATCTGGGTTGCTTAATGACTTAAATCCAGAGATCATGAATCGGATGCGAAGCAGAAAACAGCTCTTTTCAGTTATTCAGGCTTTGGTTCGAAGAGATGCAATAGGAAATGTTGACATCCTGAGTAGGCAGGAAAAGAGATTTGGGGGAAATGATGTGAATGAATGTCCAAATGGTTCTTCAGGAAGTGACCAGCTGGAATTATGTTCAAAGGCTCCAAGTAGCCTTTTGTGTGTGAAAACAGAATATGAGGAAGAGATTGATGATTTGGGGATAGCTGTGAGAAGGGCAGACGATGAGGATGACAAAGATGATGTGAAGTTATTCCTATCTTCAATCTCAACTAGTTGTGGTATGTAAAGTGTACATTTTCAATTAATCTAGCTTTTTGGTTCCCAGATGCTACCGCAGCATCTCAAAGGTTGCAATGTCTTCGCAATGACATCACAAGGCATCTTGAAGGTGCGGTGCAAATCCTTTAAACTAATCTCTCTTTTTTTTGTTAGAGTATATACATGCTTGCATATCATGAAGCGTCCTATGTTTCCTTTATGTTGCCAGCATTAATGCTTAGTAGAATTAACTTCAAAATGTAATCCAGACACAGTTGCCTGCACTTATGCTCAAAGAATTTTCAGTTGACCATGAAACAGAGTTCTTTGCTGCCAAAAGCGCTGTTTCTATGAATCAATGTCCGTAAAGCAACTTGGAGTAATTAATTAGTTTGATCAGATGGATGAGGCACTCGATGAAGAGGCAAATCAACTGGGACGTAATTAAGCACATGGCTGAAGTCCTTTCAAGACATTAAAATGCTATTAATTTATACTGCTGAATCTGGACATCAACTCTAGAAACTCTGGTTGAACCAAGTAATGGAAATGCAGTCACAGAACCTTGAAGTTTTCTGTCGTCTCAATCGGTATACAGGATGTTCACCTGGAAGCATACAATGTTAGTTTTCAGTCATCAATGAAGATGAGAGCACGAAAGAGCATTTTATGCGAAAAGGCAACAGAATTTCCATGTGTCCTTCCACTCCGACACCTGCCAAATAGTGAAAAGAAGAGGTGTCAAGCAAAGATAAATGCCCCGGGGGGGGGGGGGGGGGGGGGGGGGCCCCCCCTTAAGAAATTTTTTTATTATTATTATTATTATTATTGGGTTATTAAAGCATTACTTTGTGACATCAAATAATTAAGACATTACTTTGGGTTATTATTGACTTTACTTTTGATTTCCTTTTAATTTACTCGATCTAGATAGAAAAAAATATTAAGGCATTTTTTTGTGAAATAAAAAACAAAATTATCAATTTATCCTAATATAAATCTTGCAACCGATCAAACAAAGAAATAAAAATACAAATCTCGAGCAAAATTTTTTTATAAAAAGATTGAAGCAGAGCCACTAATTAATTTATCTTTCATCAAACAAAATTAAGTAACTTAAATTTAAAATTTATATTTGTTTTGTTTTGAGCTATTTGTTAATAATTTGATGAGATGTTTTTATATTTCTACTATTTTTGCTCTTTTTTTTCTCAGATCTGCTAGTTCTACCAATTTTTTTTTGAATTCTTGTTATAGTGATTTTTTTCTAATTAATTAGATAAATTTTATTGGTTTTGTTTTGATTATGCTTTGATTTTTTTATGTTTTGTTTTTAGTAGAGCTACCAAAATTATCAATTTTTTCTTACGATATATGTTTTGATTTTAGATTGAACCATGAGCAAAATAAGAAGAATTGATTTTTTTTGAAAAAAATAGAAAAAATATTGATAACTTATAGCCTAATGAACCAGCTCCAATATGTAATGTTGAAGTTATGGTTGAGCAGTCCTAATATGCTTCACAAAGGTTATTATATGTTTGTAGCAAGTTATTTGTATAAAACTAAATTATACAGGTTTTGTTTTACAATTAATATATAATAAATTAAAATAAATATTATAATTTATTATATTAATTTTGGCTCCCCTAATAAATAATCATAGCTTCGCATGTTGCAGAGAAGGATTGGTAGATGAATCACACAGAATTTTCAGAACTTCCTGCATTAGTAGATCATGAATGTGGCTGATTCCTCTACCGTGGGCTTGCTTTGATGCTTCCCATTAGTGGGGTTTTGTTTTACACTTGTATTTGATTTTCCAAAGAGGTTATATTACCTAAATTTTATATTACTCAAAGATGATAGAAAAATTCTCTCTTTTCTATTTCTCCCTCTTCTTAATTTATACTTGTTTCACAAATATTAGTAGTTACGCCTGAGCTTCGGAAAGCCGAAACACACTTTCAAACACAGTCCACGTTCATCACCAAGCATAACCTTAGGCCTAGTAGTTGAATGCATACCATGCTTCCTCTTTTTTCTCCAAAGAAATTAAAACCCAAAGAAGAAAACATCATTCTTCTATAATCTTATGACTTATCCTGGTCAAAGATGGTGGCCATGCTACGGGTTACTTCACAGTTCACATGGAATCTAGTCTGAAAAGAATATCAATGGATTTGGAGAGGATAAGGTTAAAAAAAGGACAGGTCGATCTTGACAATCACATCTGAACTTGGTAAGCAAGCAACTTAGAACATCCCACGATACCATGAATAATTAGCATACACACATGTAACTAGACCTAAGCAATGACATCATATGGTGCTGATCATCATCTTTGATTACACTGTCAATCAGCAGCTATAAATAGTTGCTGCTACCCCATTTCCTTATTCACTACAACAGCTTAAGAATAGAGAGATCGGTTGAGCTAGGAAAAGATCATTGCTTTATTTGGAGATGGAGGACAGAGTGACTCTATTGGATTTCTGGCCAAGTTCATGGGCAACGAGAGTGAAGGTTGCCTTGGCAGAGAAGGGGATAGAATACGAGTCTAAGGAACAGAACTTGATAGACAAGAGCCCTCTGCTTCTTGAAATGAACCCCGTTCATAAGATGATTCCAGTTCTTATTCACAATGGGAAGCCCATTTGTGAGTCACTTAATATTGTCCAATATATTGATGAGGTGTGGAAGGACAAGTCTCCATTGCTACCCTCGGATCCTTACCAAAGATCCCAAGCCAGATTCTGGGCTGATTACATTGACAAGAAGGCGAGTATTTCAGTAGTTGTTAAATTTCGTTTTTTGTTTTTCTCGTGTGTGCGCGCTTATTGTTTATTTGAACGCAGATATATGACAATGCCAAGAAGTTATGGAAGGAGAAAGGAGAAAAGCAGGAAGAGGTAAAGAGGGAATTTATAGAAGGCTTGAAGACTCTTGAAGGAGAGCTTGGAGATAAGCTTTACTTTGGTGGTGAAAGCTTTGGATTTGTGGATGTAGTGCTTGTTCCTGTTACCAGCTGGTTCTACTCTCTTGAGATTTGTGGGAAATTTAGCATTGAGGCTGAGTGTCCAAGGTTCTCTGCATGGATCAAGAGGTGCATGGAGAAGGAGAGCGTGTCTAGTTCACTTCCTGATCCTCACAAGATCTATGACTTCGTATTGCTGCTTAAGAAGAAAATGGGTATAGAGTAGGCTTAATTTCAGGCTTTGAATAATGAGTGAAGGCATTCCTGATAGAATGTTGGAACCAAGAATGGGAAAAGGAATGAAGTTTGGGGATGAAGATAAGAGTGATGTTATGTAATAAGTTACAAAGTTTAGCAATCAATGCTGATAATCTTTGCTATGATTAGAATTTTAATCCATTTTAATTTGGAAGGTAATTAAGTGTCTGTTTCGAAACGAGGCGGTCTAGCTTGTAATTAGTATTTCCAAATAAAAAGCATCAATTTTAAGTGAAAAACAAAGCCTAAATTGAGTGCAAAACTTCCAAGCAATATGTAGATGGGCAGTGATTTCGAACAGAAACATGGAGTTACATGTGAAATCCAGATTAAGCAAAATTTATTGATTTTTCATTTAACGAAAAAATAGAAAAGAAAAGAAAACATCAGCTGAGCTTGACACAGTGGACATTTTCTTAGTCGCAATACTTGTGAATAAAAGTTGGACCTCGCCACTAGCCAGGGGTTGCCCTTGCCCTCTTCCCCACCAAAAGTTTTCAAATCCCTCAAAAATCTTAAGAGTTTTAGGGAATAATTCTTACAAAATGGCCCTCCCAGTCCCAGAATCAGAAGAACACATTCTAACCCTCCCAGCATTAGAACTTTGGATTCATCCTTGATACTTTTGTATACAAGAACTAAGCTCCTCGGTTTTGGCAGCTACATTAAGCAGTGAAGCAGATGAAGCAGCTTCGAGATTGGGCTGTTCGAATACAGCATACATATGGTGAAGGAAAACCGGTATGCATATTAACTTGCTAATATCATCTTGTTAAGAAAACAAAGTCCTCAGGACCTAATACACTCAAATATTATATTCAGATAAAATTAATCACTCTGATCCTCTCGAGATTTGAACGTTATTCAACTTTTCATTTATAGTTTCAGAAATTACAGAGGGAAAGTGAAACTACATTCAAGTTTTCGGAGGAGACAGTAATTTTTCCATATATATATATATTACATGTTGAGCCATCATCGGTGTATAATTAATTAATTATTAATTTGCAAGTGCATGTTTTAAATATAATTAAGGTACTGGTATAGGTTACAGATTAATGAAAATCGAATGATCACCAAGAGCCATTTGATTTCTTGCAGCTTCACAATATTATTCGATCATATTTTAGCCTTGTCAAAGATGGTGTCGTCACTTTCGTAAGCATGCATGCTGTTTTAGATGGCGACACAAATTATAAAGAATATGAAGAACTCTAAGGTGGAAAATGATAAGCTTAAAATAAAGAATAAGCAGCTTTCTCAGGGTTCCTTTTTTCTTCTTGTTGTTTTCATGACTCCTTAATTTTTTTATATTCCAAATTCTGAAGGTTGGATCTAAGCAATGAAGCCATGCCTGATTGTTTACTTGCTTATCAGCGCTGTACAGCTCGAGCTCAAATTTGTCAAAAAGATCAACCGCGGAAGAACTGGTCCTGCTTGATTTATGGGCAAAGCACTTAGGTACGTCTGGTTAGCATCTCAGGATATAAAAAAAATACACATAAAAATAAATAAATATATCTCTAAGAAAATTTTCTATCTTTATTATCTTCGTTTTCTATGAGACTTGGTTAATTACAAGTATACAGTAGGAGATTTGGTTAATTACCAAGCTGCTGCTTCTTGTTTGTTACCTTGTTGTAATGCATGAAGATATACAGGAA
>Ga0325402_1000483_pt1 | contig 27718 bp, 19 predicted proteins | sample PopdelMetagenome_22_FD_207212 | JGI IMG/M metagenome (GOLD analysis project Ga0325402, IMG submission 207212) | Populus deltoides microbial communities from Bellville, Georgia, United States - Xylem-PdKOR-R3 | ecosystem: Host-associated > Plants > Phyllosphere > Stem > Wood/Secondary xylem... | reverse complement strand
AAAAAAAAATGCTTTCATTAATTAGAATTCACTATTGAGATTTTAATTTAAAAAAAAAAAATTTCTGTTGATGGTGGATTTATGGCATTATATATATGGGAGGCATTTTTTTCTCATATGGTAAGAAAATTCTACCCTTCACTCCTTAATTGCTAAAGCTTTCTATACATAGAAGAAGCCTTCGACGTTCACCCCCTTGATCTGGGTTTGCTCTTCTCTATATATCTCTCTAGTCTTTCACAAGATTAATTCGTGTCCCTCAATGGAAGCAAGAACAGAATCCGAAAGAGAAGGGGGATGAATCGAAGAAGGAGGTGAAATGGGTTATGCCTGGCTCCCTGTATGCCACAAGCAAAGACCAATCTCTTCTGTCTTAGATTGGCTGCTGCTGGTGGCGTGCGAGGAGCCAAGCATACTCTCTCCTTTCTATCTCTATGTGAGCCTGTGTTGGTCATCATCACTTTATTCTTTGCATGTGCATATCGAGTCTAGCTAGAGAGCTAACACACTGCTTGCATTCAATTAAATGGAAGAATTATTTCTTAATTAAAGGAATTGGTGCTAGCTTAGAGCAGAGAAGTTGTTTCGTTCTTGCAACAAAGAATTATTTTATGTTTTTTTAAAGTTCTTGTACTCTCGAATTTAGAACACCCTATTTTCACGCATTCATTAGGCTCAACAAGCAACGATTGATAAACTTTACTAAGTTATTTTCCAAATAAATTGAATATTATCACCCGCATTGAGCAAGCTTCTTTTTTCTTCTTTTTTTGCGTGCGTGTGAGAGTATATTTCTTGATTTCATCTAATTGGAGGAGCAATGTGCATGTACTTGCTAGCTGGTAGTGTTTTTCTTCTTCAGGTTTCAGCTTTATGAGCTTGATCACCAGAATCAGTGGAGGATTATATTGGCGTGGCCTCTCTTCTTGCAAGGAAATCCCCCCATGAACTTCTGATTCGATTCCCACTTGGCTACCAATCTATGTAGCAGAGAAGCTTAAGGGCCATGCTGTGATCATGAACTACCTTCTCATGGAGAAGAGAGAACATCATTGCAATTTGCCAGCGATCAATGATTTTACTCCTCCGTTGTGGCCTTGTGGGTTAAGATAATGTTGCCTTGTTTTTCCTGAACTACGTACGTACATTGCCTTCTCTTTCTTGTGTCTGTGTGCTAATTTGTTGGCTCACATAAATCTGTATGATCAAATTATATGGACTGGGTTATATATATTTATCTCCTACTTAATTTCCTGTCATTGTTCATCGGTACTGAGGAGATATTACGGAAGCTCATCATGCATGAACCACATTCGATAATTCTGATACCGAAAATAAAATCATTAATTTAATGTTTTTCATCAAAAAAAAAAAACATCAAGACTCATACGTATCCATTCACAGGAAAAAAAAACATCAAGACTCATCCGCTAATATTTCTCAAATTAAATTCTGGAAAAATTCTCTTTTTTTTTTTACAGAAAGAAATATATGATATTGATAATGCGTGATCATAATGGATTTCAATCATATGAAATATTTCAAAGATTTGGTAAATATTTTGAATATAAAACGTGGGGCTCTGCCATGTTTCTCACCCTCGAAACGTGACAATTGATTGTGAATCAGCATTTTTCTCTTCTGCCCCAGTTTTAGATTTTACAGCAATGTGATGTTTGAAAAGAAGAGCACATAAAATTCCAGTCAAAAATGTCGTTCCGTGACTTGCGCACGTTCCTTCGACACAGAATATATATTTTAATTTTCTAAACTACCCATTCTATTTTTTTTAAAAATCGATTAGGGTGTTCATCTTCCCAGGATTTTTATTTGAAATTAACTGGGGTCAATCTAATTTTTTATTTTTTAAAATATTAATATATTTTTATAGAATAAATCAATTTTTTTATTGACTTAGTATTTATACAAGATCTTAAATCAACAGATCACTAAATTAATTTGTTGGACCGGATTTTATAACTATAGTTTTAACTGTTTTAGGTATGTATTATATTATCATTTTTTGTTATATTAAGATTAAGTTTACTTTAAGTATGATTAAGATAGGTCATTCACTTTTAAATCAGTGTGTTTATAAGAAGTCTTTTCTCTTTTTCCCCTGGGGAATTCACTTATTGTACGTCTTTTCTTGTGCTTTACAGGTTTTTTTTTCTTAAATGATAGCATTATGGTTTGAGATGGCAAGGGGGTAGTGTGATGGTAAAGGGTTTAACATCTGCACAGCAGGTCTCGAGTTCGAGTCAGGGCGTGCATCTCTTGTAAGAGCCTGGAACAGCCGGGGTTTTACTTCCTCACCTGGATCCACAAAGTGCGCTTTTCGGAAAATAAGATTTACTCGAATCCAAAAAAAAATTATAATAAAAAAATCAAGTTTTCAAATAACTTAACCCCAGTTAACCCCTGAATTGACTTGTCAATTCAGTCTTACAACTATTTTAGGTATTTATTATATGATTTTTTTTTCCACCCTTTTCTTATTTTGACTTTTGATTTTGCTTTCGTTTCACCCTTTTCTTTTCTTTTCTGTTCATATGTATCTATCATTATTACCATCTGAAAATATAATTAATATTGATATTTCCTTACTTTTTGACTTCTAAGTTCTCCCTTTGGCGAATAGGAAAATTAGACTAAAAAATCAGAGCAGTGTGATTTTCGTAGCTTTTTGGAGGTTAAATTATACTCAAATGTTATCTTGTATTACTCATAGAATTGGTGTATTAAATCATACAGCTTTCTTTTATTATTTTATTATTTTTATTTATTTTAAGCAAGAACTATGTTTCGTAGCTTATTATGATAAAAACAAAATCACCAATTATTCAAAAAAACATTTAAGTGTGATTTTATTCTTTCATAGCTCGATTTAAGTGATTGTGCTGCTACATAAGTACTCTTGTGCTTATATTCTCTTTTGTAAGGGCTTTTTTTACAGAGAATTATTACAAAATATTTTTCTAAAAAAACTTTTATGCAAAAGAAAACCCATCAAAATATTAATATTAAATTGTTAAAGAATAATATAAATTATTTTCTGGGACCTTATCTAACAATTTAAACTATTAGGTTGAGATAATTATTTGACATGGTATCAGAGCCTTAATGACCAAGCGATCACGAGTTTGAATCTCATCATCCATATTTATTTGATAAAAAATTAAGTGAACATGTATAAGTTTCAAGTCCAAAAGAGCTTTCATTTGAAGAAATGTATTAAATGATGCTTAAACATTAAAAAAAAAAAAAAACTTTAATTCTATGTCTAAGTAAAACCAACAATTTTCAAGGTCAAAATTTCTTATAAGAAGCTCAAATTCTTTTCCATGTCGCCATAAATGCCACTGCCTACCTACTTGTCTTGTTCTAAAGAAATTACGGTACATTACTGGCCAATTCTGTTAATTAAATCAATCCATACGACTTCTAGACAAAGACTCAAATACGAGATGAGTTTAGATTTGAATTTCATTATTAAAAAAAATTAAAGAATTAAATCTCTCACATGAAAAGAAAGGGAAAGTATCCAAAACTTCATTGCATGGCTCCAAATTTTGTGAATCGTCTTACGAGTCAAAGAAGAAGAAGTTTGAACATCCATTTTCTTATTCACACGATAATTTTCTAACGCTTCATCCAACATTTATTGCGATTTAACATGTCTTTAATATTTACTGTAGATTTTTCTTGCTTTTGTGAAGCCAATTTGATCATTTAAGTCTAAATTTGAGAGATCTATTGTAACAATTCTTTTTCAACAAACGAAATCCTTCTCAAGGGACTAAATTTTCTTAATTCGTGGTGAAATCGTTAAAAAACATTTAGATTGGATTTGAGATTTTCATGGTGGCCTCCTAGGTTCTGAGGCGTCTAGACCTAAATCGTTTCATGCTTTCTTGTAAAATTAAATTTTTTATCAAAATAGATGATCATCTAATTTTTAAGTTAATAAATGTACGAGGGAAGGAAAGTGCACCCAAGAAACCAAGAGTTCATGAGAGTGAATATGGTGATGATCGTGTGTTATTGTGTGCTATTCTCTTCTATTAAGTTATGTTCTTGTGTGATCTTTTTGTTTTGTGTTTTTATTTGATGACTCAAGGTAGTATTTATGATCCTTGATCACATGAGCTTATCTCATGCAAGCAGTGTAATGATGAAAAATAATTATTTTAATTCCTTACAGGTAATCTAAAAAGATGGATTGTGTTATTAATGAGAAAGGTTGGTATTTGCGGGTAATTGACAAAAAAGATTGCTGCCCTTTGAGAAGATAAATTAACAAGAGATATCCATTGGAAAGAAAGATAGGTGTCATCTTAGAAGACAAGTTGGTAGAAGATAGTTATTGACGATAAAGGTGGACACCCTTTAAGGACACGGGTTCACGAGAAAAGTAAGCGTCACAATAACAATTCATGTGAAAGCATAAGAGACTGTAGTTTAGTACTATAGATGCAGTAATATTGTATTGTGGTGTGTCCTAGTTACTAAACTTCCTAAGGAATTTGTATAGGAGAATTCGACCTCAAGGTGGTTAGGACGAGATCTAATTTAGAGTGAGTGCTTAGACTAGAGAGTAATTCTTTAGGCAGGAGAGCATTCACTTGAGTTAGAGAGATTGAACGATCAATCATCCTATATTGTTTAAGCTACCCTGTGATAATGATAGCGTTATAGTGGTAGCATGATAGTTACAGTGGTGACAATAACAATGACAATATGATAATTGTTGGTACGATACTAATAATAATGATAATTTTTATAGTAATATAAAATTAGTAATTACTATTATTTTATTAGCATATAATGAAAATCATGGTAAGTAATGATGACAAAATAGAAGTAATCAAAATAGAACAATAATGATAAAAGGTGGTGGTGTTCTGAGTGAAGTTAATTAAGATGATGATGATGTTAAAATAAGAGATAATAGTGAAGAAGTTATGATGAAATTGGTAATCAAGATTATGAGGGTAATATTATGACAATAATATTGATCCTAATTATGATATTAGGATGATATTAATAGTATGTTGTGATATAATGATGATAATATCAATAATGCAACTTCTTACATATAAAAAATAAAATAAAAACACATTTTATTATTTTTGAAAAACTAATTTCACTTTTTAAATTATGTACAAAAATAATATAAACACAATTTTCTTAGAATAATAATAATAAAAAAAAGACACCGCAATGATTTAAATAACACCTAAGTTTATAGTTTTACTTTATCTATTTTCTCAAGTGAAAAAATTAATTTAATCTCGAAATTATAACCATATTACCAATTAAGTCTCATACCTTTTAATTTTATCAAAAAGGAGTTGGCATTAGACTATCATCCTTCCATCCTTTTAATCCTATCAAAAAGGGGTAGGCCTGGGACCCAGTGGCTAGACCGGTCCGGGTAAGGTAAAAGACCGGCCAGTGTAAAAACTCGGCCAAACCTGGTTGACCTGGTGAGTCAACCAGTGACCCGGGCAAACCCAGACGAGACATGTTTTTTTTTCAAATGTAGTTTTTCTTCTAGACTCCTCTTTTTTCATATTCTTTTAGTTGATTATTAACTTTTTTTTCAAAGTTTACTATATAAATACTAGAAGAATGTTTTATTTTTTCAATGTGTGATTTGAAAATCTTTTAGTATGTACATTGTTCCTAAAAAAAAAGTTATTTTTTTAATGTAGAATTTGAAACTCTTTAATATATATATACTCTAACTTTATGTTCACTATAAAAAAAATTATATCTTTTCAATATAGGATAAAAAACTTTTTTGTTTAAATACTTCAATTTAAAAAAATAACATATATTTTTTTAATCTGAAATAAAAAAAACCTTTTAAATATTCTTCTAAACTTCATTATTTACATGTATAACCTAAATTCACATGAATTGTTTCTTAATTTTTTCATATAAAATATTAAAACTTTAAATATTTTTTTTTAATTTTCTCGGGTTGACACGGGTAATCCGCGACCTGACCCCTTAGTCAGGTCATCCCCTGAATCGGATTTAATAAACATGCTTTTAATGTGGCTAACAATAAAAATTATGTCAAATTAGAATTATAATTCGATTTTAGAGTTTATTAAAAAAAATTCAAGTCGACAAGTCATCCAAATTGGAAAGAGAAAATTGCACACCAGAGTTTTTGTGGTTTTTTTGATTTGAACCCTGATCAAATCCCAAATCAACCCGCCAAACCAGGCCAGTTTCATAACTATGACCCAAGCTAAGTGTTAAACGAGCACATAACTGCCTAACATTCGCTGAAAAAACAAATTCTTTGACGAGCAATGCAAAATTGAAATTGAATATTAATATGCAACGTGGACATTTCCATGCTCCAATCCATAATTTGTATACAACAGATCCGAAATCGGTATACAATTGTACTAATTGAAAGAAATCAAACAAATATGCCAAAAAATTAACCTACAATATACATATGCCAGCGACAAAAGCAACCTAGATAACAACAAACCACTCCACTGTCTGCCCAGAGAGTGACACTTCAAAAATCCAATACAGGGAGAACAAACTCCCCGCTGGTTGCTCGATGGACACCCAGCTCTACATGATAATCTACCAGCAGTGGCTCCGATTAAATGGCGATGGAACTCCCCGTCGAACAGAATCTCCCCGTAGAACAGAATCTTATAGCTCGGACATACAAAAATATGCAGTAGAGAATCTCAGCTCAACTCATTTTACTTATCTACAGAGGTTCAAGAGATCCACTTTTAAGTCTCTCCATCCGGGCTTGAAGCCCGGACAACGCCTTCTCATCCAAAGGAAGAACCCCGCCAAGCATAGGATTCTCCATGCCTGCAGAGTCTGGCGCATGAAGAATCAGATTAGAAAGTCCATTATTTAAATTATCATTCACAGACATCAGTGGCCTGCTTCCTGAATCAGGAAGCCCAGCAGTGGCAGCTAACTGCATACTCTTCATCCTTTCCCTAATTGCATCTAATGTCCCGCTGGTTACTGCAATGGCAACACCATAACTTCCATCAACAAAGCACGAATATAGCATTCATTTTCCATCAACAATAACAAAGCACAAGCGTGTGTGTGCATGGGTGTGAGAGAAGGATAGGAACTGTTGGCAAATTTACCTCCACTAATAAGCTTCTCATTTCTTTGGTCACCCAAAGAATTCTCTGAGACAAAACCTCTAGATAAAACGGCACCAACTTCTCTGTTATCTTCAGAATATGAGGGAGGTAGATGAAAGTTTGTCGCTTCTGGTTTAGCATGTAAAGGTTTTGAATCATTTAAGGAGTTTGTATGAACAGGGGAAAGAGGCTGCAAATCAGGGGAAGAAACATTTGGAGCGGATGGAGGGGGGGTTGACATAGGCAAACTAGAAGGCGTCCTTCCAGCAGCAGTATTCTTCTCCATCTGCAATAAAATCAATGTTTGTTGGCAACTTGATGTGTGGTTCTTCCAATCACAATCATGAGATTGAGGAATTGCAAACCTGAGCTAGACCATCTCTAATGTAAGTGCGAAATGCCTCGCTAGCATTTTGGAGCTGAGCAAATATATCAACCTGCAATTTCGAAAAAGGAAAAACTGAAATGAATGAACAGCTGGACATAACGCCAAAGTACTAACCATTGCAGGCCCCTAATTATCTCTAGTAAACAAAAACAGTATCATAACTCTGCCAGTAGACACTAGAACACATCAATTACTTACCTTGGGATATAACTGAGTAATGCGATAGAGCTCATATAAACCAATGGTGCAGGTTTGTTTGTCACCAATTTTCTTGAATATGGCAGCGAGTTCTTGCTGTAGTCAAAGTAAAATGCAATAAATATTATTGAGAAACTTAGAGGGGTAAAGAGAGATGAAATGCAAAATAAACTAGTTTCATTTATTAATTGAAGACAGCCAAATCATTTGAGATGAAACTACGCAATTACCTTCAACTGAGCCTCGGCAGAATGCGTGGCAGGTGATGAATTGTTGGCTGCAGAATCACCCCAATGATTTTGGCCCACGGGGGCTGTTGAGGTCAACATTCTTGCTGCAGCTAAAGTCTGGATAGACAAAAAGAATGAAACAAGCATGAGTAAAAAATGACCAGGTTGAATAATTACAGAACTGTATAGTTCTTAACTTTGTACCTCAAGATTAAGATCAATGTAGGCAAGAATAATTGGCTGAGGTTTCATGTCAATAGGAACCATGGATAGGTGACCCTTTATGGAAGCTCCACGGAGCTTAACAAGTTCATGGAGAACAGTTTTCACCATACGCAAAGGCTTGTCATCCGCTCCCGCTCTATTTATAAGTTTGGAAAGAGCATAAAAACAGGGAAGTCAGATCCATCAACTTAAGAGACTAAATTGAAAGGTAAGTATAGATGCTCCAGAGAAATGAAATGAAACAATTTAACAAGAACCAGACACCAACAAGGGAAAGGGAGAGCAATTAAACATACCTTCTCCTGATTTCTTCCATTCCCAATTCTTGGAGGTAAATATGGATGCTCCGAAGGATGCGGTCAAGATCAACATCATATATAGTGCTTTGAAGAACCTGAGAAAACCAAACTTTGGTGACATATCCAACAATAATAAACAACGGTTAATAAGCTGGACAGTTCAGTACACAATCCTGCTGCCGAGGGGGAAGGATGACATCAGCCTTCGCAACTCCATAGATGCTAAAAATATTATGTTTGGGGAACTTCAACTGGAACGGGGTCAGGTAGATATCTTCCCAACTCCATAGATGGTGAATAACATTCCAGAATAAGGTGGTACCCTGTCTAAGTCTACCATAAGCAGAAATACCTGACTAAAAATACCGGACAACTTTCTTTAATGGGACAGATTAAACGCTCAAACATTGCTTAAACTGTTCTTAGTGGCACCAAACACATTGGTTCATTCCTTCATTCCAATTACTTGTTGAACTCTTACAGATTTCTCCAGTTTTGGACAACATGACCAAAGTGATGAACCATGTTGGACTCAGGAGCTGCAATTTTAGTGTGAAATTTACTTCACAAATTTATTGTTGACATGTTAATAGAGTTCTAGGCCTGACCCACTACCTCCCAACCGAGTCTCATGCATATCATGGACAAGACTAGTTTTAGGAAAAGACATTTAATCAGTACATGTCATGCTTAAATCAGCTGATTTTAGATCAAATGCAATTTATAATCAAGCTTCAAGAGGCCAAATCAGAAACAACTTTTCATAGAAAAGGTAGAGAAATCATTGTTTAAATTTTATTAAAAACATTTCTAGTTTACCAACTCAAAATCAAAATTTTCCATCCATGAAAATCAGTGCGAAGTCAAAAGGAAGAAGGCTCCAAGGATTGAAATATCAAATATATTACCTTTGTAAGTTTGATGAGGCATTTTACAACAAGATCAGAGAACTTCTGGTTCCTGATGGCAAAGGTCTCAGTTGATGCAGGTGAAGGCCACCTGCTGGGATCCAAAGGTCGCAACAGATTAATCAAGACATCAAAGGATGATGTTCGATCCGCATTATCCTGTACATGTGATGGTCAGTTAACAATTATATAGTGGACATCTTCAAACTAAATAGGCACATCTTCAATTAAATCCTCACCAGTATCTTAAGCATCAGCACATTCAATGCTTTTAGGAGTTGGCTGCCATCATCCATATGTGGGACCCTTTCATCCAAAAGCCAAAGTAGAAGCTCCGTTATCAGACTGTCAAGAGTGCTCTCTTTGACAGCATGAGCAAGTGTTTTATTTTGAAAAGTCTGCAGGAATGTTCATATAGTTAATATTTTATCAAGTAATACACCCTCGGATCCATATTAAATGTCCTACTTTCCATTTTGGCAGTCTTCATCTAAGTGTCCATTCTAAAAATAAACTTACAATTATTACAAACTTTCACTCACTTTCCCTTATTAACCTTTACTTTTTCAAATTTACTGAACAATAATATTTAACCATATAGATATAGTTAGGAGTAAAAGTGGAATAACATGTTTAAAACAAACACCTTTAATTAATTTTTTATATTCCTAAAAATTTGTGGAAAAACCATTAGGGCATTATTTATGGGATTGAGGGAGTAGATCTCAATGCTAGATAGGGTTGTGGAGAAGACATGGTAGGACATGGACCATTTTGAGGAAAAAGAAAAAGGAGGGCACGTTAGAGTGGAATAACATGTTTAAAACAAACACCCTTAATTATTTTTTTCTATTCCTAAAAATTTGTGGAAAAACCATTACGCTATATTTATGGGATTGAGGGAGTAGATCTCAATGCTGGATGTTGTGGTGAAGACAAGGGAAGACACGGAACACTTTGAGGAAAAAGAAAAGGAGGGCAGGTTATGTACTGGGAATAAAAGCTTGTAAATTTTACCTGCATGAGTGTGTTAAGAACATATTTACAAGACCGTGATGATGCTCCAGTCAAACTGAAGTCAAATGTCCTTGCTACCTGTTCAGATGAAAAAACATGGAAACAAGTGAACTTCAGAGTAGCAAGCTGTTATTAAATAAGCCAGTTGACATCTAAATGCGAGAAAGAAAATATCAGACAAATTTTGTCATGAAACAATTGTTACCTTGTTTGCCAAGCATGAAACAAGTCTATCTGCATCTTTCACTAGTTCATCCATCACACTTCCTTCTTCATCACTGGTAGCCTGTGCCAGCTCATGGCAAACAACTTTCATGCCTTCAACTGACTGCAAGTAGAAGTCACTTCTATAGTTCAGGAACTCACCCATCAATAGGGCCAAAAAAAAGAAATATGACCGGGCAAAACAATTGGACATTGGAAAACTTGAGAGACTATGTGATGCATCCAAATAAAACATAACATTTTAATTGCAATGACAGTCTCATCACATGCTAAACCAAATAATAACTGGAAAGAACATACAATTAATTTTGAAAACATATTAAAGATAAGCAAAAGAGGACATGCAGGAATGGTAGATAGACATGTATAAGACAGTTAGAGACATCATCCAACATGATAGCGCTATTTTGCAAAACCAGACGTGACCAATATATGGAAGTGAAGGAGTATAACTTCTAGCACAATTGCTTAAAATTTGATACTTGAAACCATGCACTCTAAGGACTCAAAAAGATCAAAATAAGGTACCTGCTCTGGGGAACTAAAAGAAATGATGTCCAGAGCTTCATTCCAGTCCGTGGGGCCACTGGCACTAGTGAGTGAGCGGGGCATTATATGTCTCTCCACCTGAAGCTCCTGAGTACCAAAGTTTTTCCTGGACATGGACAGCGGTTTGCTTAAGGAGAGAAATTATGAAATCAAAGATATGATAATGAAGAAGCAAAAATAAAATCCTATGATACCTGGCTAATATAGGGCCAGGGACTGATTGTGAAACTTCCCCACTCTGTTCTGCTATATCAGACCTAAGAATAAATAAAGAATATAAAAGCAATGTCACCAAAATTAAAAAGATGGAATGGAAAACTGGGTGGTAGAAAATGAAGAAAGAAAAAATGAAGTAGAAAATATTTTAGCAGTAATAATCTTAAATAGGACACGTTCATAATAATATGAACAAAATAGAACTCCAGTGAAAATAAATGCAATTATGAAAAGATACCCATTTTCCCGAACAGAGCGCCTTAAAGCAGTTCTAGCATCACCAGGGCGACCTTCTTTCCTTTTTTCCATCTCTCGAACCTACCAAAAATATCAGGATGAGTGGACTGAAAGTGGACAAAGATCAAAGCACCAATATATACTCACCTTCCACTTAAATCTATCATCAATCATGCTTTTCTGAGCATCTGTTAGCTTCCCAAGATATCTCCAAATGTCCTCACCTATTGAAGAAAAAATACCACTAAAAAATGCCCAAATATGCATCTTTAATAGGGCAATGGACATTCATAACACTAAACTTTACATATCAACAATCCCACTTAATACCAGCAAGGTGACATGTTATTTCATGGAATCAAAACATACCAAGAATCTTATAACCAGTAGCCAGAGCATTTAATGCAGCTTTTCTAATTTCACCATCACGTTCTGCAGTCAAGCTTGCAACAATTTGCAATGACTTTAACTGTCCACTTATCTGTAAAGCAATAAAATATGGATGTAAGGATGTAAGTACGAGCAAAACAAGCCAATAAGAACAACAGCATAAATTATCTAATTGCACCTCAGCCCCGTGCTGATCAATCAAGAAACCAACTAGATCTGCACACTCTATCCGAGTACGGTTGTTCTTAGAGCGCAAACCCTCCAGAATGTACGGGAAAGATTTTGTTGCTGAATACGCATGCAAAATTTGTTTGGCTAGCTCACGCATTTTTTCCCGCACTTTCTCAATGTTATGCCCCAACTGCAGCATACAATATCGTATGTTCAATATATTAAAAGTATTTCCCATCAAAGTACAGGATAATGGCACACAAGAAAAACATTTTAAATATTCATTTCACTTCCTAAAACTATTAAAATGATTTTTCTCCAAGTGCACCACAAACATTCAGACCATAAGGAATATAATGATATCTAACAGATGGATGACAATTTATGCTACTGAGGTCAAAGTAGAACCTTTTCAATCAAGCATGGAAGAAATATAGCTGCTTCTGATTCACTCAAAGCGTAGGCCTCATCCCGGAGCAAGTCAAAAAGTGCAGGGAGGAATTCCAAAACCTGTCCATTTCAACAGGTCAAACTTCATATGATCATATCTTATGAAGCATCATACTCATAAACCATATCAACAAAAGTAAGTGATACAATATAATGGAAACAGAAAGGAAAATATACCTTTAACAGGCACGTTGTGTTAGATTTACAAAACTGCAAAACAAACCACCTCAAGAGTATGTCCAGAACTTCAATTATTTCATTTCCAATGGATGGAAGGGCCTGGAAAAAACAAAACAAAAAAGTTTCAAATTCAATAACAGGATGCCATTCTCAAGAGTAATTTCCAATAGTCAAGAAATAAGCCAAATACCTTTTGTAACATCTCTAGCCCATCAACTTGTTTCTTAAAATCCAGACTTAAAAGCCTCCTGTTCAGATCCTCTCTTAAGTACTTCATCATATCACCCTGCGTATAGGGAATGTGGGAAGAGACATCTCAAAATGCAGTAAAAAAACCAATAGTTAACTAGAAGCACTGTATAAAACCAAACCTCAAGATCTTGAATTTGTTCCATCCGTGGCTCTTCAAACTTAAACCTTCGGACTACCATTCTTTCCCTATCCTCCTGTGAATAGGCAAGTGCAAATGGAAAATGTTGAATGAATGCTATTTACATCTAATGAAAATTTTGATGTGTAATGTCAACTACCTTGTTTGAGTCCTTGACATTCAATAATGCTTGAGACTGAACAGCTCTGTCCTGAATAGACATCGCTGGCTCTGGCTTTGACCCTTTTGTTGGTATGACTCTCTAATAAAGCCAGGACATAAAAAATCAATCTCCGCAATGAATTCCAAACAATACAAGTCAAATAGGAGAAACATACCGAAGATATAGATCTATTTGAATGCTTTGATATGCCATTGGAAGCAGCTTTCCCAACCTTTGAGCTTGTTTTGGATGATGGACCCATTGAAATTGTTTTTGTTGATTCAAATGACTCTGAGAAGCCATGACAAACTTCAATATGCAGAAAAACAAGAGGTATGTGCATGCATGCAGAGACACAAAATTGAAGTCATCCAAGTTACCAAAGAACAGACCTTGATAAACACTAGCAGGCCTCACACGTTCGAGAACAAGAGCTAAGGCTGGCCCATGAATATCTTTCAGATTCCTCTCAATCTAAAACAAGGGAATACATAATTGAAAGTTTAGCCATCAATCAATGCAGGTGAAAGAGAAAAACACCATATCTAATTCACTTACCATTTCTTGTCCACACACTCTCAAAATCTCAGAGATGCATGCTTCAGCTGCTTTTCGAACATCTGCTGATTTATCCTAACAAAATCCCAAAGCAAATGTCAAGAAGGCAGGAGTCAGGAAATGTCTTGGTGAAGAAAACAAAACTAAAAGCTACCGTCATAGCAGAGCCAGCAGGTTTCAGCAAATGTATGGCATCAGGAAACTCGCTTAATCCAGAAAGTTGCTTTGAAAGCCAATCAAAAAGGTCCTTGCGGCCTTCAGCACCAAGCTTACTTTCAAATAAAGCAGCTGTGATGTAAGGAATCTACAACCGAAGAAATATCATTACTACCAGACCACAACATATCAAAACAGCCCAAAATTAAAATAACACGTTACCAGTAATTCCATAAACAATTACCATTTTATCAAGATGAACAGCAGCAACCCAAGAATCTAATGTATTCAAAGCACATTCCCTCATATGTTTCTTATTGTCCCCAAGACATTTCAAAATATCTGACAGAACACCCTGTGAAACCCAATGCACAGCAAACTTAAGCTCTTCTCAAGACCATAAACATAAATGTAAAGAAACATGATCATCTTGAGTGGTCAAACCTTGCTTGACTTCTCAACAGCTGGTCCCATAGCAGAAGCAACACCACCAATGGTAGTCAAAGCTGTCATGATTAGATTTTTATTGCTGTCATACAGACGCCCTCTAAGGGCACCAAATAATTCACCTGCAACCACACAAGATATTAATGACCAACAGATTTCTGGTTATAACAGGAAGCTTATTATGACACTGCATGTCTTACTAAAACTTTATAATTATTCAAGTCAACTTTAACTCAAATGCATACCAGTTCCATTTGGTTGAATGCGTTTATTAGCCTCCTCCAAAATTTTATTGACAGCTTCAATTGACTCAAGTCGAACCTGTAATGCGGATTTAAGAGTCAAGTTGATACCAATAAGGACACGGTTTTGCAAAGGCAATCATAACAAGTGAGCTGGCTTCATCAGCATTGACAACCATACCTTCCAATCAGGACTTTCCAAGCTCTTGATCAGAGTAGGTGTTACCTTTCCACTAATATCTTCACGTGGCAGGCTATCCAGCCCACCACCAGAAACACAAGTCATGGACTCTGACGTCCTAACTGTTTTCTTTGGAATAGCAGAAGCACCCTGAAGACATGTGCAAAGGCTTCGAGTAAACAATATAGAACACACATTTTGAGAAAGGAATTTGATCTTTGGCCTCCTATTACCTCAAAAGGATTTTTCTCATACTCCGCATCAAGTGCACTGAGCAGTGCAGGTTTGACATCAGCCAGAAAACCTTTAATATCTAAAAAAAATCAGAAATATATATTAGGAGTCAAGGCATGTGGAGAATTGGAAATAATAATACAACTACACACCTGGACCAACAAACTTATGTAAGGCACCCAAAAGTTTGATAGTTGCATTTCTGCTAGCAGCTACACTGGACTGTAGCCCAGTATCTTTACAGAAGTCAATTAAATCCTGCGAGATAAAATTCACATTTCCCCTTAGATAACCGCAACTACCGGATAAAAAATAGAATAGAAAGATAATCTTCAGTAAGTCAAGGAAGAGTTATGGGGAGGGAGAAATAGAAGCACCTTAAGCTTCAAATGTGACACACCAAAGTCATCAATTGCCAAAACCATCCAGAGTATTCCCTCACTAAGAACCTTTGGATTCTTGTGCTCTTTCATAATTTTGTAAAGCTGCAAATGATGAAATTCCACACAGATTATTCCACGACACATAAGAAAATGGTTCACTCAATGCATTATACTAGACCAAAAATAACACAAATTGTTAAAGCAAGCACCTAACTTCTGTTTTGAGAAACACAAAATTAATGGTGAGCTGTAATTATACTTACTCGGTCAAAAACAAATCCTGGACCTACTGCTTCCGTGAAAGTAGTAAGGCACTTCATAGCATAAGCTCTGGTTTTAATATCCGCTACCCGTTCACTAATACCTGAGAGAAGGTATGAAGAGTAAGCTAAGCTGCAACTTTGTATTTTATCCAATGGATGACAAGGTCAAAAAGAGAAAAATCAATTTAGCACAGAATTGGGTTCACATTTACAGATGATAGAAAAAAATATAAGCAGTTTTTTCAGAATATTTGGCTCTCACTACAAACAAAAGAATAAGGCAACTAACACCTAATACCCACCTAGAAGGCAGAGCACTACACATTTCTTTGGAAATTTTGATGCAGTTGAAGCTAGGTAAGTAATGACTTCAATGAACTGTTGCTGAACCTGCACTTTTGTTTATATTTCAAAATATTATAACCATCACACATTTGATCTTGATGATAATCTGTTCATAAGAAAATAAAAGTGAAACATAAAAACATTTAAATACCTGAACATTTTTCTCATTCCAGCCAGGAATAGCACAGAGTAAACGAATCAAAATCTCCACAGATTGATTACAGTTCTGCAACCCCTCCACTTGTTCTTTCAATGAAGACATTGCTGCAACAATTTCCAATGGTTAAAAACCATAAATCAATTAAAAAATAAAAAATGTAACCAAAACAGGAAAATTAATATTGTATATGAACAAAAACAAGATGAAAATTAACCAATTAACTGCATCAAAATGAACAAGCTATATAAGATAAATTTCAGAATTCTGTGCACCGAGAAATAGATATGCCCCACAAGATGAAATTGCCGTACAAATTCACACACACACAGATATGCATGCATGCATATACATATCCCCATAGGAAATTAGCATCAAAACAATTTTACAAAGAAACAGCCAAATAAACTTTAAATACAAGTCAAAGAAAAAACCTAAATCTAAGGAATTTACTTAGAACCAACAAATCATGATGTAAATTCTACTGAACAGTTGCATAAAAATCGCTGCTATAGTTCACCATCTTGATGTTAGAAGAAAACATGTTCACAGAGAAGCACCCTAAAGAATAATTAAATGTCCCTAGCAACTTGTGATAAAAGATTACTGAAATCAAACTAATATTAGTTAGCAGTCATGTTTCAGCTTTTATAGTGGCAAAAAAAGAGCATTTAAAACCTAAGATAGACAAAACAACCAAACAACCTTCAGTTTTGAAATTGAGTGGAACCAAATGCATCAGAATAGCAGAAATAACAGCTTAGTAAACCTTCAGTTTTTAATGCACGCATGAAACAGGCAAAATGTTCTTATAACATACCTTCCAGCCGCTCTTTCCATACTGCACTCTTCAGTTGAGAAATGGTATCTGCTTGAATGAGAGAGCCTAATCTGGTTTCAATCTCTTCAAGACTCATCTCTGCTGGCTGCAAATATCAAAAAGAGAGGAACTCATGTATCAAAAACTATGAATGTAAATGCCAATCAACAAAGAGCACTTCCAGAAACAAAGGAATGCTCACCTCAACATCTTCAGGTGGTTCAAGTGCTCGTGAAGTTTCTGGTCGCCCAGCTCCATCAACTTTCTTGCTGGCCCCCGATTTTGTAGGTGCTGCCTTTTTGTTAGCGGGCTGAAAAAAGGAACAATATCACAATCAGGAAACATCATTGTGATAATGTCCATTTGAGTAGAACTAAGTGATTGATAAGAAACACAAAAGGTAAAGGTAAAATAAACTCACAGCTGCTGGAGCAGGCCTCTTCCCAGAAAGCATGCTTGCCGCTGACTTCTTAACAAATGAGCTTTCTGATGTCTGCAAAAGCAAATTAGTTACAACGCTTTTGTGACAGTGATTAAAATGAAATTGAAAAAACCACCCTTAATGAAACCGAAGTGAGGTACATAGAACAACTACAACATACACTCAAGGAATTAAGAAATAAACAACGAGAAATATAGCAAAAATATTGAGATGAGGTAGCAGAAACATGGATAAATCACTTTTTATGTGAACATGATAACCATTGAAATGAGAACAATTTACCAAGGGGCACAAGAAATCAGCCAAAAGGAACACTATTATTGTTTTAAAAAAAAAAACACTCCATGCGTGTATCTTTTTTTCCTTTTATCGTCCAATGAAGAGCAGTTCTATCATGCTCGCTAAATTTAGTGACCTTGCAACAACGGACCATCATCAAAACATAGGGCCCTTCACCCTAAAGAGAATCTGAACAAACCACAGCTGCAGATTTCAAAACCAATGCCACTCTTCCATGGTGCACAAAAAGCATATCTACTGTTTGAAACAGCTTTTGTAGAAGTCAGCTCAATACAGTTTCTAATGGAAATAAGACAATTATAGTTGTAATGTAACTGATGAATTAGTTACAAATGATAAAGACGATCAAATAACAATACCAAAATAATAAAGTTTGAAAAACAGTAATGCCTCAACCAACCTCTACAGAAGACATACTTCCACGAGCAGTTTGGACAGTACCTGACCATGGCACAACAAACATGAGCAGCCAAATTTAATACAAAACAAGTACATAGCTAAAGATTTTATAACTCTAAATTAATTGTTGTGATAGCAACATGGACATGGATGCACCCACCTGAGGTTCCCACAGCTGCCACACCATCCCCAGAACCTGCTATCATTTCTGACAGCTTCTTTCTTCTCACATCATCAAGTTTCTCCAGTGACCTCTCCAAAGGCCTCATGCCAACCATCTAACCAACAATTTGAGAGTAAAAATAATAGTAGCTAAATTTGAAGCAAAAATTTCTCAATATTTTTCTCAAATGGAAAAGCTACCTTAGCTACTGCCGCTAACACTGAAAAGGCAGAATCCCTCACATCAGGAGTCCCATCATTGAGGCTCTGCAAAATACAATCACTTAATTTCAAACTAAACAAAAAAAAAAGCAGGCAAAGCAGCTGCCTATAAACAAAATCCGTGCGCTCCCACAGCTGCATATCATAGAGCTCCATGCATCATAAGCAAAGAATTAATAGATGATGACCCCTGAATAATCTTTAACCAAAGGCCAGTTCCAGTTCACAATGTAAAAATGGATTTTCCGTTTCTCCTTCAAAGTTTTATATTAGAGCAAAGATGCCATGTGAAGATTTCGATTATGAGTCAGAACATTAACATAAGAACAAGGGATACACTAACCTCCATACAGATAGGGACGTAATCCTTATGCACCTTCAGAATAACAGCTTTATTACTGGTTTCAATACAAAATGTCACCCAGTTTAGAGTTAATGAGCGCACAAGAGGAACTTTATTTTTCACTGCTGTTTTGACATCTGCAGTAACAGAAATCATTAAGAATCAGAAGTACGTAACCCTGTAAATCATGAACCACCAGTGGCATATATTTTTTTATATGTACCCAAAAAAAAGAAAGTGGAGAATAATATAAACATTCAACAGCAAATTATATGGGAAAAGAAATGGTAATTACAAAAGAATCTGCAAAAAATACTAATAGTAGATGGAAAATGCAGTATTTTCTCCTAAAGAATCTTAATTATTATTTTCTTATGCACATGTCCGTTATGAATTGTAATGCAACCATGATGATGAGTTCATGGAGACAACCAAAAACAAATTCTGGATTCGACAAAATTGGAGGAATTGGTTAAAACAAATACAAAAACTAAGAAATCCAATCTCTCAGACTCTAACAGCTCGAGCAAAGGGTAGAGAAAAAACTCTCAGACCATAGAACTATTTGGAATGAAAGGTGGAACTTGCCTTCAACAATGTCAGCAAGATTTGAGCATCCAGACTTATGCATCGCTTGGAGAGTTTGTGTAAGTGACTCTGTCAGGGTAGGTTTTTTCTCTTTCAGTTTTTCCTATTAGGTGAAACAATAGAAAATGCATTGTTGTTAAAACAGGTACTATATATACTAAAATAGCCCACTTATCACACAAGATGACACACTTATGTAGACCAGTTCAACACACCCAGATAGCCAGGGTTTGACAGCTTCAGTAAATGGGAATGTGTCATAATTAAAGTGTATATGGCACTTACAAGCAAAACAGGCAATAAGAACCGAGAGCTGCCAGAAAAATGGGATCTTAGACCACGCGCAAGGTTTCCAATAGCTTGTATGGCTTCAACTGCAACAGCGATGTTCACATCTGTAATAAGCTGCAGGCAAAAACATAGTGAAGCTCTTCTAATAGGGGAACAAAATGAAATGATTATACAGATGGTGGTAAAATGGATCACAGATATGTCAAGAAGGATAAGAAAAGCATCGTACTGAAAAGTCACTCTGAAGTCTGGACACCTCAAACCAGTAACATACAAATTTCAGAAAAGCATTTGTAATCCTACAAGTTCCAAGTTTAGTACCAGGTTCAAGTTAACATAATGAAGTTCAGTAGTGTTCAATTGCTATTGAGGAAAAGCATACCATAATCTCCATGGAAAATATCTTAATCAGATCCTTGTGCTTAGAAAACAATTACGAAATTTTTAATTTGATTCCATTCACGTTAGACCAAAGCTTAAAAAGGAAAGGGAAAGGGATGAGCAGAAGAATTTCATCAACCATATTATGTAACCTCATAATAAACCTGCATGTACAGCTAGTAACGTGTATGTGTTTTGGCACCGTACTTCAAAAAAAAAATTCCTAATAATATTTGGTTGATGAAGGTTCTCATCCTGTTCACAAATTGACCAAACAAATTCACTTCTCCAGAATCAAGTAAAATATTTGTCACCAAATAACAGAAGCTTTTTCAACAATAGTATTCATACACCAGAAAGGAAACTAATAAAGTAAAAACAAAAAAATTAAGGAACACAAAGAAGACAAAATAGCCCCAGATATACTGACAATAAAAAGGGAGATGATTATAGACAATTTAAAATGGAGGTTCCAGCTTAAAGAAAAAAAATACCTTCTTCAATGTCCGACAAACTTCAGAGAAATCACCAGGTGCTATCCTCTTTGTGGAAGCAAGCTTCGTCAGCTCTGCAACAGCCTCCTTTCTTTCTGACCATTTGGTAGCTTTCTAAGAGGTAGACACAAATTGTTACACTTTAGCAGTAAGCAGCAAAACAGGCATATTTAGAAAATGATAACAATAAAGTTAGATATCCAAAATACTAAAAAAATGAAAACAACAAGCAGGAGCACTGACCACTCCATCCCAAAATCCAGATTTTTCCAAGGGTGATAAAATATCAACAGGGTCCATAAGATCATACTCATCTATTTCTTGAGGAGCTGACAATCAGAACATGTCCAAGTAATAGCATGTTAGTCAATTGAATGAAAGATTCGGATATTATGGGAGCAAGTTAAATCACATACCATCAGGTGCAACTTCTTCGGACTGACCAGGACCCGCAACTTCTGATACTCCTTCTGGCTCTGGCTCCTTGTCTTGCTCAGATCTGATCACATACACATGTTAATTCTACATTCCAACCGAAGCATGACACAATGAACCTCAACAAGATTTATCTTATTTTTAAACTAATTGGTAAAGGAAGGATAAATGTAGATTTCCTGGAAGCATAAAATTGCTTAAGCAACAAAATATTGGGAAAATGCAGATAGGTTTAATAATTGTAATCTTGTTCCATTATTAATTTCAAACCAATGTTGTATAGAAGAAAAATCACTGAAGAACAGTATGTATGCAAGGGGCAATTGGTGGGGTGTAAAAAGAACAGGAGTGTAAATCTAAGGATCACAATGACAGAACAGCATATGATCAATTCAAAGCATAGTTATGTTGGCAGACTATGAGCCCAGATCCTAAGGAAACATCTCAAGAGAACTACAGTACTTCTAGTAAAATGCATGAAAAAAGTGGAAAAGGGTTCCTGGCTACATTTACCTAATCTTGCGGGATGGCTTAGCTGTTCCTGTAACATTAACAAGCTCAGCCTCCAATTCTTTTTTCTTCATGCAGGAACATGGGGAGAAGGAGGAGAAAAGAAATGTTTGTTATAATATATAGGTAAAATGAAAGAAGTAACAAAGTCATACAAATTAATGAATAAATCTGTTGTACCATTGTATCTCGCATCTTCTCCAACAGAATTGATTTAACAGGGTCTTTTCCAATCCACCGACAAAGTTCAAGAGTAAGTCCTTTAGATGATGCACGAACATTTTGATCCTGGTGATCAAACAATTCTGGAAGCATCTTCAAAATCCTCTTCGGGGGCACAACTTTGGCTCCAAATTCACTATTAGCAAAGAGAACAGAACAGCAGAGACAATTGGATGAATAAAAGAATCAGTGCTTTGCAACCAAGAAATATTGCTTACAAACCTTAAGGCTTGAAACATGACATCTATTGCAGGCACAACCGCTTTGGAAACTTTGTTCTTGATTGCCTTCTCCATTGCATCCTACAACCACCAAACACTTGTAACAATCTTACACAACATAACCAGTTCCATTCCAGCAATAAATTCTGAGCATTTGGTGAGCAAAGAAACTCCACTGCAAGCAACAGCTAGAAACCAAGCTACGAAACATGGATGCCAAATTGAATGGAATGCATGAAGGAAGGAAGGAACAATAAAATAAAGAAATTGAAAATGACAGAAATGCTGAATGCTACAAAATCCTGAAGCATGACAAAAGAAATGCCACATGCAATGATTCACATTTCAAAATAACCAAAGCATAAAAGACAGTGAGATACACTGAAAATCAGGGGTTTCAATCCACAATAAAAGACACTATGAAACTAGGTGCCACTTTCCAAGTGAAGTCGAGTTGTTTCAAGAAACATTATAGCCTACCTACTTGTGCAAGTTCAACGAATTCTAATGCTACAAGATTACGAGGTTTGAAGTTGATTTTTCCCAACCAAAGCAGGATGAAACAACCACAAGAAAGGTCCTTAATTTCAAAAAATGAAGCTCAGTATACCAAAAATATTTACTTAGGAGTTAGGAGTTCTCTATTATTTATCATTTTACAATCATATTTTGATCTCCAACCTACTCAGTTGAGAACCCTTACAAATTTTGGTGCCTATATGAGCACCTTTTTCTAAAAAAGGAAAGCTTTTGATAATTTGTTTTGGTTTGAAAAGCATGCATGCCTAACTGGATTATTCTGAGTATTCATAAACATGAGAATTATATAGGAACAAGAATAATCTTGGATTATTTTTTGCAAAAGTGAAATCCTGAGAAGAAGAGGTGATGACACTGCTCATTTGTTTTCTTTCTGCTTCTTTTTCTTACAATTCCTTCTGATCACTTTTCTACAGCTTCAATATTCATTCTTAATTCAAAGTTTCAAACATTAACTTCTCTCCCACTCCAAGATTACACCCTTCACTCCCTTATTTGCAAACCCTGACTCCTTGGTGTACCGTGCAGCCTTTGTGAAACATAAATTTAGTTTTTTCCTACTTCGAGGAGTTTTAAAAACAAAAGAGGAGAGTCGAGTTAAAGTTTTAAAATATTACATAAAGGAAGGTGTTTTCAGAAAACACCCCCAACTCGATATAGGCAAAAAGGAACAAGCTCCATTATAACCTCTACATGAAGCACTGCGTTGACCATTTCTTGCTCTGTTTTTCTCAATTATGTCCTTATGATGTATCAGAGTAGAGTGCATGGCTAACTTTCATTGCCCCTTTAACAGATTCTTAATATGGATGAGATCACTCTACATACAGAGTCGCAAAAGCACAACTTTTGCCCACATTGTCCATCCTAGAATAAAAATCATCTCTCAAGTTACTTTAGAACATCAAAAACATATCCTCAATTACAATCTAGTTGGGTTCGTCTATAAGAAGTGCAGCTGTAGAACTTTGCAGTATGATTTTGCTTCCATGGGAGTTAGCTTATTGTTTAAATTAATAAGAAACTGCTCTGAAGATTTGCTTATGAATAACCACAGAAGTACAAGCTCGCCCAACTAAATCAGTCTCTACATAATGAATATGTCTAACCTGTTATGCTTACAACTCCTCAGCTATTTGACCAATATCATTTTCTAATGCATTTACCAACTAAATTCAAAACCAGCACCTAATTTCACTGCACAACAGTAGATTGGCATGGTCAAAGCTTGCAAAATATCCACTTAACATCGAAAACTCTTTGCTGCAAAATCCACTTAACCATGCTAATAAGTTACGGAAGAATACAAACCAACTGAAGAACAGTTAGCCATTACACTGACAAGTGAAATGACACACAAAGCTCCCATTCAATCCTATAACTAATTAACAAACTAATAACTAGCAACCAAAATGCAACTACCATTTTAGGAGAGCATAAAAAAAATTGTACACCTCACTTATAATTTCCATAAACTTATTCAACATAAACAACGTAATAACAATTCATTCATTCTCAACTAACGACTAAACAAAAGAAACATTCCTACAGCAAACTATCCTGAAAAAATTAATTAAAACCAACACACATTTTCACTCGTTATCCAAAAACCATAAAATCACCCACCAAAAAGGCCTCCACAGCTTCCAACTCCACCCACAGCATAAACGCCGCCTGCGCTTTCTCCACAGTCTTTGGCCTCCCCGTAAGACACTTAGCCACAATCGCATCACACACTTCTTTCGCATACCTACGCACAAACCACAACATATTACAAAACCACAAAACCAACGCCGAAAAAAAAAACTAAATACGATCAAACCCTACCTTCCAGCATCCGCATCAGCAGCACGCAAAAAAGCAATCAAAGCATCAAGCGCTTTTTCCTGCACCGGCGCATTCGAATCCGCAACCGTTTTCCTAAACAACGGAGCTAAGCACGAAAACACAAAACGACAGTCACGAAAACACTAAACGCATGAAACCGAATCCGCATTTCACAGATCAATCGGATCTGAAGCTAAAAAATTTACGAAAACAAACCGAATTCACGAAGTCTGGAGTCTTTCGGATCGATAATCGAGTCGCAGAGAGAAGCCAGATCGATATTGGCTTCATTTCTAACTTTCCAATTCTTGTGTAACAACCGATCTTCCCACGGCAATTTCTTTGCTTCCTTTAACAACTTTTCTTCCTCCGACATTTTCTTTCCTCTCTACAATATTTAGATCTATGGCCGGATTTTTGAATTTTGAATCTTTTTTTTAATTTCACTCGCCGGCGAGAGCGGGGAGAGAGGAAGTGACAAAATCAAGGTGTAGAGAGGGAGGGGCGAGGAGAGGGGCAACGATAAGTTTTTTTTTTTATTTAATTTTTGGTGAATCAAAAATCATGAGAGAGAGGGGGGAGGTATTTTGAGTTGCAAGTTTTTGAATTTTGGAGGTTTTTCGACGCGCGGTGTGGGGTGATTTACTGCACGTGGTAACGGTTGACGGGAGGAGAGGGGGTTTTTCCTAACTCCCATTTTACTATAATTTAATTCATTAACACAATTCCTTTTTTATTTGGTTATTATTTGATTTTTTACAAAATAAAACATATTTTTCTTTTTTTATTTAGCTGTTTTACCATTTTGTACAGATTTTATTTTATATACAAAACTTTAAAAGTTACCAACATTTGTATTTCAAGTATTTAAAATTACTAAATTATTTTCATCATTATTCTCTGTATCATTATTGTTATAAATCATCATATCAAACTAAATATTATTGTTATGTTTTATTATTATTATCCCGTAATATAATATAATTTCATATTTATCTCATCACAACAGAGATATAAAATATTATTATTATAAATTTTATTATTTTATAAAATAAAATTATATTTAAAAGATTTTATTTTACAAATATAAATTCAATCTTCAAAATACATGTATTAATTGCTTCTCTTTCATATATCCTAGTTAAATAATCCATGTATTCAAAATTGAATTTATTTATTTGCATAAAATAATTTTAGAAGTACGAGAATAGATCCCATGGGAAATGGGGTTGTTGCTGTTCATTGGCGCGTGGGCTTGTGCTTGTTCTCGACGGTATTTTTGTTGTGGTTGAGCAGAGTAATTCTTGTAGGGACCTGAGAGGTGGGGTCCAAAACATAAGCACTGAGGGAGCAGGTGTGTGCATATATGTGATGGATGATTCTCTACCATTAGACTGCATAGAGATGGCCCTGCTGCACATTCTTGGAGCCGTTGGATTCGTATGGGATTCGGTGTGCTTTACGGCTGTCGTAGTCGGATGGTGATCCAATGATTTATCTTGAAGTTCATGTAGGCCCGCCCTAACCGAGATTTTGATGTATTAACACCTTTTGTTTTGTGAAATTAACAATTTTAAAAAAAATCTTTGTTACCTAGTGTGTGTTTTGAATTTTTGTTACGTGATATTCATTTAAGTTAAATTTTTATTAAAATATTTTTTTAAAGTTTTTTTTAATATAGATACATTAAAAGTATTTAAGAAAATAATAATTTAATACTTTTTTTTAATATTTTTTATGATATTTTTAAACTATTTTGAATTATTTTTTTTTATAAGACTGTAATAATTACTCTTACTAAACTCATTTTAGTCCAAGTCCATTCATAGCTTCATCGACCTATTTTCTAATCTTGGTTAAGATTTAAAAAATTATTTGGAGGTTGATCTAAGATAATTTAATTAATTTAATAGGTTAATTCATAACACGGTCAAAATTTAAATTGATTTAAAAATAAATAAAATAATATCATTTTAAAATTAAAAAAAAAACATTATTTTCATTGAACCAGATTAGTTCAAATTAACATGGTCAATCAATGACCTAGACCATAAATTAAGTTATTGGCAAGATCATTTTCATTATTGTAATAACAGCAAAATAACCACCACTAACAACAATAACAAATAAACTAAAATGAGATAAAACAATATATTTTACTGCAACTCTAGTAGTTATTTTATGGTGCTCATGAAGTAATTAGTGGCATTCTAGTACTTATTTATTGGGCTCATCTTGAAGAAAAAAAGGGATATAAAAAGGATAGGGAAAATGAAACTCGTGGCTCATCAAAAATAATAAGAATATCACCATCTAGAATTATCTTTCCTATTTGCATCCATTTAAAAAAAAACTGATTCAGGAAATAACTAATAGAATACTACTACTTACTCCTTAATCACCATAAAATTTCTCCATCAGGACCAAGCCATAACATAACACGTACTCTAGTTAATGATCTTTAAAAAAAATCATCTCATATTAAAAATAAAAAAAATATTATTTTTATATATTTTTAAATAAAAAAATCCTGAAAAATAATTTCTAGTGTCTGAATTTACCAAAAGTATTCAACCGTTGAGTGTTTGTTGCTCACCAAGCGAGTTGAATTGGAAAATTCATTCTCCGTTTACAAAATTTGAAAAAAAAAACTAATATTTTTCTTACCAATTTTCATGTTACCTGAAACATCATTTCTTCTCATGTGCTCGCATTATTTAATATTTATATCATGGCAATAACATAGGTTGTAGGCAAATATGACCGAATCTCTATTATTGATATCATATGATATATTGGAGATAAATTTAATGGTCCCTTGACATCTTTTGATAATATCATCGTATTTTTATGAAGGAATTAATCCCACAATCAAACTTTGTATGAAGGCAAAACAACCACGTAAAATTATCAGAGGCAGCCATGATCAAATGAGATGATGAAATTCACTTGTCCATGTATATTAAAGAATAGGTTGTTGTCAGAGCTTCCTTGATTTTTATTTAATAGGAACATTACCAAAATGCTACCTAGCTTTTACTTGTCTAAAGTTCATAAATTCCCTAATTTCATATCAATAACCTGTCTTGAGCTGTATATATAAAAAGGAGGATTGGATCTTTATGAAGTTGTGAAAACTTTAGAATTGAATTGGATTTTTCATGACTGCGTTGAACATAAATGTG
>Ga0325402_1000481_pt1 | contig 27734 bp, 17 predicted proteins | sample PopdelMetagenome_22_FD_207212 | JGI IMG/M metagenome (GOLD analysis project Ga0325402, IMG submission 207212) | Populus deltoides microbial communities from Bellville, Georgia, United States - Xylem-PdKOR-R3 | ecosystem: Host-associated > Plants > Phyllosphere > Stem > Wood/Secondary xylem... | reverse complement strand
TTTTATTTATATTTTGAATTTTTTATATAAAAAACCACGTTGAAACAACTTGTATACTAAATATTTTTTTGAAAAACTTTACAACCTACTAGTTAAATGACTGTATACTGTAACTAGTTTTACCCGACGAACTTTAATCTGCTGCAGATGTTGATCCCCAGTGCTCTCAAATTTCTCCACCGAGACGAGCTTTGCAATTAACTTGAATGAAAGCAGGGCAACTGTTGGATCACAGTGGTAACTCTTAGAGGTAGCAAATTTCGCTTTCTTTGCGCTGGCAGCTTGAAGGCGATCATCGAGCTATCTTATCAAACACGTACACTCTATTTAATGCCTTGTCCCCTCTTTTGCAATGGCATGCCAAGATTTAATTTGTCTTGTGATTCGTGCCTTGCCGACTAATTCCATGTTTAATACCTCAACTTGATTTTTATTATCAGATTTCAGCTCTAAACATGATGAGAAACACATTCTTGTGAAAGAAGTTATGGACAGATCATCTACTTCTGTCATATGAAGATTTCATGAGTTTTGAGGAATATAGTGGACAACAAATTTACACAGTTGAGTTCATCTCTTGAATTTTGAGGCCATTCATTTCAATCCTAGTTACAAGTCCCTGGAAAGTTGAGTTGATATGATATTTAACCAAATCAAGGTATGAAATGGTCGAGATTGGAAGGGCTTTCAGCCTGCATTCATTACTCCATCAATCATAGGGATCTGAGCAGTCTGAGATAATTAATCGTTTTGCTCCTTGAAAAACTTGGCCTTTTCTCTTAACCCTTTTTTAAGGGCGCCTGTTGCTGTCAATTATATGAGGTAGGGCTACCAAGTAATAGAAAGATGGGTACTGTTCGTGTTTTTCAAATAGGATTGGATTGTTAATTTGGCCCTGTCTCCCTTCCCATCAGGTTGCTTGATCCCCTTATAAAGACATTAGACCTACTAAAAATTACTCAAAACATCCTTTGTTTCTCTACTTGAAAACCATATCTTAGAACCTCTTTTTTTCATCATCTCATCAAGACTCAAATCATGAGAATAGCTTATAGCCCTTTACTCCCACTTCTAGTTTTCAGCACAATCATGCTATCTTTACTCCATCCTTCTACTTGCAGGCATATCAGCCGAGCTGCCCATGAAGAAGAACAGCAACTTAACACCGAGTTCTCTCTCCCACTCCCTCAGCACCTGCCGGCTATTGCTCACACTGTGAAATTCAATAAAGACGACAAGGTCCAGAAGTTGTATGCTGCATCTCATAAGCTTGTCCCAGGTGGACCTAATCCACTTCACAATTGATTGGATTTGTCGTTTTTTGTAATTATCTGTTTCCATGAGAAATCCTTGATGCTGCTTTGGAGACAGAAAATCCACTTGGTTCCTGGAAAGAATGAAAGATGGCCTCCCTCTCTGTATTTCTTTCATTCTTCCCAGGAACCGAAGTTAGATTGAGTTGTAAAAGTACATCATGTATTAATTACCATGCTTAGTTTGTGTCGTAGTTAATTAAGCTTTTAAGGAAAATGTAAGCTCATTTTTTCTCCTCGCGAGTGTGTTGCGGTAATAGTCCCACTTGACTGTATAATTGTGACATGTGAGCTGTGCATCATAGCTTCAAATGACCATGTAATCCAGTCAAAGTTAGCCACTGTATGGTCACTTATTTTTAGTTATCTTGAAATGCTTCAAGAAAATTACCTAGCAAATAAGGTGTGTTATATAATGAAGAGGAAGCCAGTGATCAAAGCATTGATTACTGAGAGGACCGTGCAGCCAGTAGGGACACTGAAGACGTAAAAAACTACAAACACTAGGCTGGGGTTGGCAGCTGACTTTATAGTTGGAAGATTCCAATCTTTTTTCTTCTCTTCTTATCTTTATGTCTTTAACCTATAAAATCATGCGTCCATACAAATCTACTTCTTTTTACAGCCCTGTTTGGAACGCGTACATGGCAGTGATTGTATCAGCGTTTGGAAACGTGGATGTAACCACAGCCGTGCCCATGCTCTATATAAGGCCTTAACCTATATATTCTAGCTATGAACATTGCACTTCCTAGACCCTATTTATTGTTGGTATAGGATGACGGTCAATTAATGTGCTTGATATATAGAAAGAAAATTTTCTAAATGTCTGACTGAAATTATCTTGAAATTGATCACATGGATGGCTAACAGAGCATAGAACAGAAGGATTTGAAATCTTCATATCGAACTGTGCTGTTAAAACCAACTTGACTAGCTAGTTAAGCACAATTGAGGAGTTGTTTAATTCTAATACATTCCCTTTCAAGAACATATACAAGGAAAGCTCAAGGCAGTGAGTACGCAGTTAACAAGATGGATTATAACAAACCCTAATTAAGATGTATGCTTGGTGATCAAGGAAATTTGCTCTCTCTCTCTCTCTCTCTCTCTCTCTCTCTCTCTCGACTTCTTCAAACCTTGAGAGTTGAGACCACCATTCAAGAGGATTTTATTCTCTTGTATACACCAAATCGACATCGATATATATAGAGGGTGTGTCTTTAAAATCATCTGTGAAAAAGATTTATAATAGATGGTTGATAAGGAAGCAGTTCTAAGATAAAAAAGAGGGGGAGAGGGAGAGCGAGGGAGAAGCATTATAATAGATGGAGCTCAATTCTTGACAAGAATTTTAGCTGAAACCAGGCTGGTTATGCGCTGACTTTTCTTATTCAAAGGAGACCAAATTATTATAGATTAATTCAAGTGTCATGCACTGTTCTTTCTGCATCATCTTCAGTCTAGAGATTGGTTATTTCATTGTTTTTCCTGCAGAACCCTATCCTATGTATAGCTGGTGCTCACCAACTCCCTCAGCCATCCTCCTGCCTCTCAAGATTCCAAGTTATGCTTCGTGCTTGATGAGCCCAACCTTACAAACCTGTCACTACGCACAAATTTTGAAAATATTTAAGGCGCTGATCAGTTTTTATGCTATCTTTTATGCTTATTTCATGCTCAATAGCAACACCCTAACATCACTTCACACGGCAAAATTAATAAAAAGATGTCCATTCATTTAATCTCTAGCTAGCTATATCCATCGATCCACACGTCATATTTGCCTTAGATAAATTGGCGAAGCCTGCACGCTGATAGAGTCAACTTGGATTTATCAGTTTAATAAACAGGAAAGCCACCTACTCTACTGTTTTTTAGTCTCCATGGGGATCAGGCAATGCAATTTGGCAGCATTGCATATATATTGCCTTTTTGAAAGACAACTACAGAATGCATATTCTATTCTTTTCCTTAACAAAAACATTCTACTGTAAGAGATTATGCTATCTGTAATAAGAAACCTGTGGCGTGGAGGGTTCAATTCTTGTGGCATATGCAATCCGTACGTAGGCAGCCTCATTATGGAGAAATGCTTTGTATTCAGGAATTTATATTCAGGACAGGTTGTAGACTTTTTCTCAAAAAACTATAAATAATTATTATGTGAAAGTTATGTAAAAATATATATTCTTCCAAACATAATTATTAAAACCCTGTAGCAGGCCCACCTGTCCATTCGAGAGAGTTTTATTTTGAATTATTTTAGATATTATAATAATTTTTCGCAAATTCAACCTCATTCGAAAATTACTTGTTACCTGTAATTTTATTGACAAGCAAGATGTGCCCTCAACATTCAACATTCGAAGAATTTTGGTATTTAGATATTATTATTAGTTTTGATTATTAGGGTTACTAAAAATTTATAGAATTAATCGAGATATACATATTAAATCAAATACTCGTATAAATATAAAAATAAAAATTCTGAGTTGATAATTTATGAATGTTAAATGGAAATAAACATAAGGTGGCCTGGCCTGACATGGCCAACCTTATAAATAAACTTCGAAGCTGCCTAATTAACCACACAGACAAAGTACAAACAACAAACCTACCAAATTCCCCCTGCTCTAAAATCCATTTTCCTATCTATCAACCTCTCTGGTCTCTATATCCCCACCATTTTCATCATGAGGAATAAAAATCCTCAGCTGTTCCCTATTTTCCTGATAGTGTTCCTGGTACTCGTTCATGGCACCACTTGCCGCGATGCCAAAAGATCTAAGAGCAATGGAGAAACAGAACAAGGGTCGAAAACCAAACATTCTTCAATGTTTCTACAAGCCCTTTCTTCCATTTTTAAGGCTTCAGAATCCAGCACTAACAACATCAAGGCACTTCACACCGTCTCGCGCAGGCTTGTTCCTTGTGGACCAAACCCACTCCACAACTGATCATCGAATCAACAAAATTCCAATCTGTTTCCATTTGTTGAAATATATATAGTGTTTTTAAAATATTTTTGTTGAATAATCTATACATATTTTCCCTATACATCCAGTTTTGAAGATTGCTGAATTAAAGTTTTTTTTTTTCCTGCGAGCACTAATTTGGACAGCGTTGTGTGTTTTTGTCTCGATACACAAAAAACAGAAACAATCAAGGCAAAGAAAATATATTTATGTTTTTTTAGTTTAGAAGACATAAATTCACTTTGAAACTCTCATTTTTATTATATTTATTTTTTATTTCTTCAATTAAACATATTTCTTTTCTTATGGTAAAACATTTGCAGGACTGTTTTTTATACCGCTAGAATGATCGATGTAGTTGAAGTTCTGTTTTGTCCAGAATTATTGATTTTGTATTGAACTGTTTATCAATAGCAAGTTAAACAACGATGCTCCTTTGCAGCAAGATTCTCTGGATCATGAACAACTCCTGAATTGTTTTGTTTTTCAAATGCTTACAGCCATTATTCCTGGCCTCCTGCCCACAGTTCATGTACACAAATGACTCACTTCTTCTTCTTTTTTGTTCATATTTTTTACATTGGAGCTAGCTACACAAGGGCCCATTATGCATTGGAAAAATAATCAAATATGCTCACCCACAAATTTCCAAGAACAGCATTTTATCTTCAACCCTAGAATCCAAATTGCCCCAGGTGCCTCCTGCATCAAATATCATGAATTTAGCACAATGTTTTGATCCATGGAGAAGAGGGCTTTTGTTTTTATTGGAGAATATGATGAAAAGAAAATTATGGAGTCCTTGTAATAAATCAAGAAGGTGTACGGGAACAATCAAATGAGACAGTCATAGAAAAATCAACCAAAAATATATATGAGCTCTCTCTTCTTCTTTTTTCATGATTTATTTTTTATAAAATACATTTGTGTCCAAATTCACATAGCCCGTGGCTTTAGTGATATCATCACAAGTTTAATTTAATTGAAAAAAATGCACAATTACGAAATATTATTTTGACTTTTCCATATATTATTTAAAAAATGCGAATTCTGTATAGTAATCACTTAATTTAATTGCCTTTATTAGCTGTTTAATGTGATGCACTTCTTGGAGGCATTGCAGCAGAATGCAGGTCTACTGGTGGAGGAACGGGCGGATCAGCTTTAATTTTATCCCATTTGACAATTAATAAAATTTGACTTTTGGTAGTGCTAAATAGCCAGGATTATTAGCAGCTACTTAGCTTGTTTTTGCTTCTGATTAAATAAAATAACGGTTTAATAAAAATATTTTAAGTTATGATTTAATAAAAATAGATTTAAAAATTTATATTTACTTAAAATTTTTATAAGATGAGTTTTTGCGTGAATAATAAATGAAAAAAAAGTTTTTATGAAGAAAAAATAGGTTATTTTAGTTTTTATAAAATCAGAGTTTTAAATATAATTATGGACCGTATAAAGAAAAAACTATTTGATTAACTAAATAGTTTTTGTTCCTGTAGTGAAGTAAAAAATAAAAGCTACTATAATATCAAATGATTTCTTAATGAGTATTTGGTAATTTGATGTATAGTACTTTTCAATTTAAAATATAACAAAATAACATTTTTTAAATTTTTTTATATTAACACATTAAAATAATCAAATTACCTAAAAATATTAATTCCTCTCATGATTCATGCCATCAAATGTTAAAATTATGTCTTATTCAATCCACTTGCACAAATCTTGAGCTAAAAAATTTATAATCGATCTATTTTTTAATAATTAAGATAGATCCTTTTTTTAATCTTGATTTAAACCCTTCATTCGAAAACCTTATTCTTAAGTCATACCACTTCCTTAACTATTGAATTTGTATGGAAATTTGGTCATTTACAAAGTGAAATTGTGGTTTTTTTCATTGAAAATTAAAATTACATTTTATTTTTGGATAATTTTAGAAGCACACCTGTCAGTATACTTTCATCATAATTATTAAACCCGATATAATTTGATGGGTCAACTCTAAACTTGACCAACTTGACCTTTGACTCGAATTAAATTTTTTAAAAAAATTAATTTAGAATTAATTTAATTTGACTTGAAGAGTTAATCTACAATCCTAATGACTCGATTAAAATCTAATTTGATTTTAAAAAAATATTATTTTCAAAACGATGTTATTTTAATTTTTAATACAACAATATTATTTTGATTAACCCGAACTAATTTAAATTAAAATATGTAACTTATAACCCAAATTTTGAGCCATATCGGGTGACAAGCCGGGTTTATCAATTTTTCCTTTTACACTGTTATGATCATGGTGATAAATTATTGAAGTGGTAGCTAAGCTTTGTTACAACCCTCTCTCACTTAGAAAGCTGTCCTTCCCCTAACCTCAAGCCCGCAGGCCCAAAATAACATGTAGGTAAATACCAAAGGCCTGAAGCACATTTTCAGGCCCGAATTTAATTACCTGAGGCCCATTAATAAAGCTCATCTTGAGTTTATCCAAAACCCTAAACATCTCAACTCAACAAGGCTAAAGGATCATATGAAAGTCTTCAACACCATCTTGAAGTCTTGCTAGTGGCAAGCTTGATTGCTAGCCGAAACTAGATTCCTATAGGGTGTTTGATCATCCGTTCAAAAAAAAAAAAAAAAAACATTGTTTTAAAACTCCGACGGAATTAACTCGAGATCTAGATATTATTTTGAGTTAAAAACATAAAATAACTTTGGATTAATTTAATAATATGTTCATCATAAACAACACCTAATAAATTTATCAGTAATTTTTTCTTAGGTTATTTCATTGAAAGAATTTAATTTTAATTTTAAAAAAATAATTATTAAATCAACTTGAATCAAATATCTTAAACAAGAATAGATACAAAAATCAAGTTTTAAAATCATGAAAAGATAAGGTAATGGATAAGATTAACGGTAATACTTCCAACAAACAAATCCAAGAAGACCATAGAGTCGTACAACGTTGCAAGAAACATCATCCTCCAGAATCTTAATCAGATGAGCAAAATAGTACAAGAAAAACAAAAGTCCACACTCAGCATGTAAAGTAATCCATAAAAATCACACACTAACAGAGTAATTATAGCTTAAAATCCTTTATAGCTAATCAAAATCAATTTATTAATGTTTATAGTTTCAAAATAAATCAAATAATCATTTGGTCAGCATAAACCATCATGGATTTGGTAAGTTCGTCTTTGTCGATTTTTTTCATCTTTTTTCTATTTTCATTTCTCAGAAACAGGATAAAATAGATAATAAAACAAAAAAGAATGCACCATTAACTAAATAAAAATTTCTCTTATAACTAAATTTCTTTTTAATTGGATTTTTTTTTAATAAAAAAAACAATCAAATTCAAATCCGAGATGTAAATGTGAGAAACTGGGGTGTTACCTACTGTAACACATCAAGACTGGTTAAGATACCGAGGACAGTAGACAAAACAAATACTAATACTGTGATGGGAGCGACAAGTTTCATGCTTATGTTGTATGGTCAAATAAGAACACTAGAAGTTTGGCAACACGTGGGATCCTGCACACACTCATTTTGTCCTGAATTTTCCCATATCTTCCTTCTTCTCAAGACCCTTGACTCTCAGAAAAACAAAGCAGTTATTTATTTAGTACAAGAAAAAGGTGGTGGTTGTGGTTTTCTCAGCTGCCGGTGATCACTGCCGGGACAAGACAACGGTGGACGAGATGGGGGATCCTAAATCCGATGACTGGTTGCCAGAAGGTTGGAGGGTAGAAGTTAAAGTGAGAAATAGCGGTAAAAAAGATAAGGTAATTGGTAACTGTTTAATTTTATCTAGTCTTTTGTTAACTCAAGATTTGGTCTTTCCGTGTTGGCTTTTTCTGTTTTAAATATGTAGCTCTGGGTAAAGTTAAGATCTTTGCTTTGTTGTTGATGAAGAAATGACCCTTTTGGTTTTGCTGTCCTTTGTTTTTGGATCTTTAGGGTTTTTGGATTTTGTTGGTGAGCTTTGTGTAGAAGTAATAGAAGTGAATTTATGTTTTTTTTTCTTTTTAATTTTTGTTGAGGTAAGTTAATTTTTAGCTGATGCGGTAATTGGTAATGTCCAGTACTGTGTAGGAATGGAAAGTTTGGAGTTGAAGTTTGGATATTATGAGATGCATGCCCATTTGCTGTGCGTCTAGAAATTGGTTTGTAAATTTGTAAATGAAAGATTCAAACTTGAGCTGTGTTAAGTGAGATGAAGAACAGATTCAGCAAAGTGAAGTTCTTTTGTGTTGTTGGATTGTGATACCATAAAGCATTACAGTAAATTTATTTTCATGCTGTGACATGAAAATGAATTTTGAACTTTCCAAAAAGTAAATAGTTGTTGATTCAATTAGATAGGGCCTTGGACCAATAGCCATTTTCTATGGCTTCGTTTCTCTTTTGCTCCCTTGAGTGGAAGCTGGAAAATAGAAAGAATATATAATTCATGGCTGCATTAGGGTTTCTTTCTTTTTTAATGATTTTGGAAAGCCATTTACAATGAATACGATAAGTTTGCACATTTTAATTGTTCGGTTATACAGAAGATGTTTATTTGATTGTATCATATTATTCAAAAGTATGGAGTATGTGAAGCCACCAAAATGATTCCTGGATCCAGTTGCTAAAGACTTGCTATTGCTTTGCTTAGCTCCCCAATGTTCGCTACTCCTTGTTGAAATGAAAGGGTATTCTCTAGAGTAATGCTACAAGTCTTTGGGTTACAACATCTTAAATTGTGATGGCTTTTTTAACCAGTGCCACTTGGCATAGTTTTCTTATGCGAGCTTCACTCGCCTCTTATTTAATGGAGGCATGACCATGTCTTTCAAGATACGATTCTGCTTGTCTTTGATTATCAGTTGAAAGTTACTTAAAGTAAGAGTGCAGCAATAAAAAGATGTTAAATGAAGCAACAACTTTAAATCATCTTTCAGCTGAAATTCTTATCTTAAATCATTGTATTTATTGCAGTTTTATTTTCCTCCCACGGGTGGATTCAGATTCAACTCCAAGATTGAGGTATCTCGCTACCTCAACAGAAGCCATCCTAAATCTGAAGAAAAGGAAGGAAGCAATGACCAGTGGTCCTCAAACAAGGTCTGAGGAAGCATGCTGCTCTTTTGGGCCTTTTTTTTTTGTTCTATTTTTCTTGGTTATATTATCAATTTATTGGAAAAAGCTTCTAATGATCAAGCAATCTAGGTTGTAATCGAGAAGACTGTACCAGAAGGGTTACCTCTGGGATGGACCAAGGAAATCAAAGTAACAAAGAAAGGTGGCAGAATCAGAAGAGACCCGGTATGGAACCTGTACTTCCTCTTATGGCAAAACTTCTTCATGAGCTCCTTAGTCCCAAATATGAACATCATCCCATATCCCCAATTCTCTCAAATCTTGTTTCCAGAAATACTTGTTTGTCACGTTAACTTCAATTTGCATGCTACTCATGCTCTAAAGTTAATGAGTTGCTAATATAGCTCAGCCTCTAGGGATTCATATATTATTTAACTTGACCTTATTTTCTGCAGTTTTACACTGACCCTGTAAGTGGATGTGTTTTCCGCTCCATGAAGGAAGCACATCGCTACATTGAAAGTGGTGTGGTAGGAAGGCTGGCATTCAAGAGAAACCGCAAAGGCAACTATGTTGTAGAGTTGAAAGATGATAAAACCTGTGTGGGTGCATCAATAACTAGCTTCTATTCTCACATCTTTATATATTTGGTTAATCAGATATTTTCTTTAATTTCACCCTCCAACCGTTTCCTTATATAGTTTTATGTAGTAATTAATTTTTTTTTGGTTAGTTTGGTCAATCTCTCTTTTGTTCAGTTCAGTCCTAGGATGGCCTGTCCATCTGAGATTTGTCAAAATGTCCAATCTGCGACCAACCAGGATAATGAAAATACACACAACCATAATCAGACACTTTTATTGGTAAAAAAAGTGTTATTTATATACTCGACACTTATTTAACCACCGTTACTCGTCTCCAAAATTGGAATACTCTTTTGGTATGTGGGTTAGGCAATCTCATCTAGCTCTGCTATCTTTCTTTCAATGTGTAAATAGTTGATTGGAATTAAAAATGCCTTACCCTTCCCCATTTTCCTTTATAAGACGGAGTCAAGAAATCTAGTAGCACCAACCTTTTGCCTCCGACATCAGAGTAATCTTTTGGAGTCTAACTGCTTGTTCAAGTAGCTCTATCCCCTTCATATGCATGTGTATGTCTAAATAGCAGCATAAAAACAGAAAACAACCTTCTTTTTAATTTATCCAGCTTTTCGTGCGTCTAAAAAGCTATTGTGCTTCTGTAGTGTCAAAGTGTATTAGCATTCAGGTAACCCCAATCTTCCACTCTTTAAATGCTCAATTATCTGCTTAGCAAGAGGAAGATTTCAGTGTGGTCTCAGATTTTGAAGGTTGAGGCGTTTAGTTACCACTTAAGCACCATTTCTTGCCTAAGAAATTTGAGTATTCTTTTGAAAAGTGATGGTCTGCAAGTAGTTTTGTGCTTCTGCTTTCTAATCATGTTTGAACAGATCCACTTTGTATGTTCTTACTTCTGAAACTGACACTAAGGTACAAGCTACTTTGTTGTGCATGACATCTTGCACTGATTAGCGCTTTTAGCAACATTGATGGTTGTCTAACTCTATTTTCTGGTGTTCCTTAATTGGAGTGCCAATTGAAACTATTGATTAGATTAAATTTGGTAATCTTCAATTTGTTAACTTTTTTTAGTACATTTTCTTTTTCTCTTGTAGTCACCAGCTGTAGCCAAGAAACAAGATTTGGAAGTCAATGAAACACCAAGTCCAGTTACAGGTGACCAGAGCTTGAAGGGATGTGAAATTGCAAAACATGAACAGATACTCAATTCGGCCTCTACAGGAGAGTGCATAATTGTCTCTGAACATACTTCTGATCAGTACGAGTCAGTAGCCAAGAAACAAAAGTTGGAAGTCAACAGAACACAAAGTTCAATTATAAGTGACCATAGCTTGAAGTCATGTGAAATAGCTAAAGATGAACAGACACTTAACTTGGCCTCTGCAGGAGAATACACAGCTGTCTCTGAGCATGCTTCTGATCAGTGTGTCTCTGTAGCCAAGAAACAAAAATTGGAAGTCAGTGGAATGCCAAGTCCAATTATAAGTGACCGGGCCTGGAAGTCATGTGTAATTGCTAAAGATGAACAGATACATGATTCAGCCTCTAGAGGAGAATGCAAAACTGTCTCTGAGCATACTTCTAATCAGTGTGTGTCTGCAACTAAGAAACAACGATTGGCAGTTGACAGAACTCCAAGTTCAATTATAAGTGACCTGAGCTTGAAGTCGTGTGAAATTTCTAAGGACAAACAGATACTTGCTTCATCCTCTACAGGAGAATGCACAGCTGTCTCCAAACATACTCCTATCCAGTGTATGTTCATAAATTTCCTATCCTTGCCAAGAAAAATTTGTGTGTAGTTGCTTTCTTACTATTTTTTTTATCCTTCTTGCTTTTTTTCTCATCGCCTCTTTCTATAAAGAGGTGAGTGTAAGAAGATGGAAGGGATGAGATTGGGAAAATAGTTCTACTTTTGAGTATTTGATAGTTATTTATAAGAGTTGGATGTGTAACTTGACAACTTGCTGGAGGATGTACACTTTCTACAGGATTCTTGAGTGGGGTTTTGTTGGGTGAATTTCTGGGGGTTATTACTCTGAATCTGCATACTAAGACCTTGTGATCAGTATGAGTTTTCTTAATGATGCAGGTGGAGTAGGAACTGAATCAAGCAGCTCAGATTTTCCTGAGGATAAGGGTTCCAACCAAACAGAAGGGAAGTGTGATTTTGTTAGGGCTTCATTTGTTGAAGATCCTTCACGTGGTGTTCCAGAGGATAAACTATTATTGGAAGTTGGGGAGACAAGAAAGGAAATTAAAAGGGCTGGATTAAGAAAATCCAAGAATAAAAATGATATCAACCTTCCTCGTCGGGCCTCAAAGCGTCTTGCTGGCATTCCACTAGCTCCAACACCAGAACTGAAGGCAATAACTCGAGTTCGTCGAGCTGCAGTTGAACCAGGTAATGAGATAATTGCCAGTACAAGTGAGCAGGCTTCCTGTGGTGAGCTTGACACTAAGCTGAATACAAAGAATGCATTTGACACCTCCAAAAGCACAGAAATGCCAGTGGAGTCAAATGAAAGCAAGCATGGTATTGTGGATATGGAGCATGCTGGAAAGGCAGGATCAGGAAAGGAGGGGGACGAGAAGCATGAATGTGCTGTTGTTTCATCTCCTGGTAAACTCACTTCTGCAGAACATGGGGGAAAGATTGAAACTGCCAATAATAGTGGTGAGAAGCCAGTACTGCCTTTCAACCTGCCACTTGAGGAGTTATGGCAAGATCCATGCATTGCCTTTGCAATAAAAACTCTCACTGACGCACCTGTTGATTCTGATAGCATTAAAGTGTCACCAGGTTCAAGCAATAATGAATTTTTGGGCATGGCTGCTTTGGATGAGCATGCTGGGAGGGAAGACATTGGGAATAATGGAAATCTGTTTATTCCAGAACATGCTAGAGGGGTTGAAACTAGCAACAAGGCTGACGAGAAGCCTGTATCTCCTCTCAACTTGCCTTTTGCGGATGTGTGGTCAGACCCCTGCATCGAATTTGCAATAAAAACTCTCACAGGTGCCATTCCACTGGACTTTGATGTGGTTCAGGATTGCCTTCCGCAGCAAGCTGGCTCTTTGCAACAGCAACAGAGTAGTGGCTTCACCTTGCCAAAAGTAGGTGAGTTTTGCCAAGCTGAATTTTTATGCCAGCAATTTGGCACTTCAGAGAAGCCTTCATTTAATCAAGCAACTTTGGCAGGGCCTGCATTGCCGCACGCTAAACATGTTAATTTAGGATACTCAGCTGGACCTAGTCGAAGGCAGCATAGCGAAGAAAGAAGCAATAAACATCGAAGATAAGCAGTCCCCTTGTTTTGATTCAATTGTACAGATCGGAAAACTTTTCTGGATGTGATTATAATTTTCAGAACAAGATCATCCAAAGTTCTCTTGTTAGGTGTACCAATTCACTCTTGTACTAATGTAGTTGTAATCAAATTTTAACTCAATAACTGCTGTAACTGTTAGAAATTTTCAAGTTTAGTTACCCTCTGTGGGATTGTTGTTGCTTGTAATCCATCTTAGTTCTTAGCCACCAAATGGTGTTTCACATGCAGAAGTGGCAGGCCGCATTACCGAGCAAACTCTAAGTCTGTTCTAACAATGCTTTGGGTATGATTAACCTAACTCTAAGCCTGTCCTAATTTCGAAGTAGTTTGCCTGCATTTTTGAAATAAGCATGAGAGCTCGTTAGCAATCTGAGCCAATGTTCAAAAACCAAAAGAGGAGGTCCAGACATGTTTCCAATAATCCATGTTGCAGTTGCTGCCTTTCCTGGAAACAAAGATAAAGGGTACGTTGACTACAGTCTACGGAAGTCCAGGTTGAAATAACAGCCATGAATATACTGAATTTAAGTCCTCGTGTGCCGAAGAAGCATCGGAGAACTCCACATTCAGTAAATTTAAACTTCTCATTTAGTAAATAACATGTAAGATAATGGGGAGACTATATTTTCGCCCCCTATAGATTCATCAAGGTTCTAATTTGATAAAAATAAGCCATGCTTAACATGTTGTATAGGTTGATCAACACTTGATAAAATAAGCTTGTATAATCATTTATTCTAAAAAACATGAGTGGTGTACATAAAATTAAAATTTCATAATTATTCTTGGATGGAGGTGAGAATTTATTTTTAGTTATTTTTTAGGTTGTGTTTAATTAATATCTTGGAACATAAACGACAAAAACTTGTTTAGTTAGATAAATAATAATAAAAATATAAAATAAATCTTTCTGGAATATTTTTGGATTGAATTTCAAAATAATAAGTACATAGAAACATGATATTTACTTCATTGTCTCTGTTTTTTTTTTTTTTTTATTATTATTTATCTCAAAACAATAATCGATTATGAAGGGGTTGGAAAAGTAAATTTTATTACTGTGTATACTTAAGTTGATCGAAAATACTACTGACGTACTAAATTGTGTTTAATATATATATATATATAACCTTAAATAAATAAAAAGAAAAGAACCGCCAAAACCCATCCAACTTGCCGCCAATTCGTTGCTTTTATAAACCCGATTTCTTTTTGTTGTCCACAACTTGTTTGGTGAAATTTCTCACAGCGAGAAAGAACCCAAACTAAAAGCAAAAACAATAAAATGCAAATCCAAGTGAAGTGTAGCTGTGGAGCAGAGAATTGTCGAGAATGGGTAGTGGTTGAATTACAAGGCACAGTTGAACTTAACCCTTCTTTTTTTCAAACCCACCTCCAAAACCTCCAAATTGGCCAACTTTGCAGACTTTCCTCTTCTTCTCAGGTTCACATTAAAAAACATTTCAGAAAAGTTTGTGTCTTTTCACTTTCTTTTGATTCTGCAAGTGATTTTTTTATCTGGGTTTGTTTTTTTTAGTGCAAGAATCTAACAGTTTTAAGTAAGTGATTTTATGATTCGAGTTTTTGTTGTTTTGGTGCAGGAAAGCTATACTTTCACTGTTGGGTATCATGAGTTGACAGGGTCTAAAGTGACCTTGAAGAAGCCATTGTTGGTATTGAAGAAAGTTAAACGCTTTATGGATGTGGATCAGAGTGATGACAACAACAAGGGTGACTTACCGTCGTCTAAGGTTGAGTTAGATGTTATTGGGATTATCAGGCATAAGATTTTGTTTAAGACAAGACCCAAGGCATTAATATCCAGTAAGTTAATATAAGAACATGTTGCTGTTTTATGGTTTGTTCATGTTAATGCTCGAAAAAGGAAGTGGGGATTGCTTGAATGGAAAAATGTGTGGAAGGGTGCTTGTTATTACATTTTCATGGCCTTTTGGATTCTTTGTCTTGTTGAAATCTGTCGAATTTGCTGCAATTGAAGCTTTAGATCATGAGCTAATTATAGGTGGGTTTGTGAGATTCCAATGGAAAGGGGAAGTAGCAGTGCTTTTTACCATGGATAATCATTTTATTTGAGCATTTGATGTTTTACTTATGGTGCATGCTTGTGGATTTTGTTGGAGTCTGTATGAGGAATGACTCAGAATCTGGTTGAGAGGTATTGTGCTTTGAGCTATTTCATTCTGGGTGTATCTAACTTTGAGGTGCCTGTTGACTAGCCTATTCTGGTTCATTTCTTAAACTTCAGGACATCACAAGTTTCCCTTGATCTTGTTTTTCAAGTTCTTTTCGTTTCGAACGAATTAATGATCATGTTTTTCTAGACATTTCTACTTGGTTTTAGCTTACTTTTAAATGCGCTCATTTCTTTTTTGTCCTTCCAATTTGCCAAAGAACCAGTTGTATTAGGCTATTGGCATATTCTTTCTTATTGTCAATACAGTAACTTCCTGGGGTTATCATCCCATGATCCCAACTTTTGTCATTCATTGATTTCAAAATTCGATCTAATTGCTGCCTTTTCCTCTCTTCCCTTTTTTTTGTCCTACAGAAGTGTGAACTTAAAAAACATTGATATTTTGTTTTTTTATAATAGACTGAATTGTAATCAATATAATCTGTTCTAGATTCAAAATAGACAAGGAAAGGAAGTCTAAGAGTAAGTTGAAATTGCTGCTGGGTTCTTTTTTTGGCTCTTTTACAGCTCTTGAGAATTCGTTACCAGCCTAGATGAGCTGACGAGCAGTAGCTAGGATTTTGGCTAATTTGTTTGATGTGGCTGATTTGGGGTAGTTGTGACTCTGAAAATGAGTGGCTGTATTTATCTTTATGGTTGTTTTGAAGAAAATTATTATTCCTGAATTATATTACGTACCCCCCTCTGCCTGAATGAGTCTGTCTGCTGATTTTTTGGTAATTGTTGTCCTGCTGATTTTGTTGATACCTCTTCTGTTCTTTTGCCTTTCCTTTTGGAACTTATTGTTTGGTTGTTCTATCTTCAAGATATTTGTTCATCTTCATATAACTATTCCGCTGCACAAACTTGACATTTCTTCTTCCTCCTTTTGTCTTTCGTTCCCCTTAGAACTGCAACCGTTGGTGAAGGAAAGAGTCAGACCTGCAGGTCATGCTGTTCCAAACTAATCGGCAAGCAAGCATACATGTCCATTTGCAGACTCGCCAAGTTGAAGCAAGACGCTATTTTGGTTAACTTTGTAATTGTTCATGAAAGAAAACCAGCTTAGGATGTAGATTTTTATCTTTCATTGCTTATTCATCTCAAGTCTTTTCTATCAGGATGGAACTCTGAATGTCTGATATATGAATGTAACCTTGTATCTGAATTCCAATACATAATTTTTCAGCATTATAAGAACAAAGACATTCTTGAGGTTAGCGTTTTCTGAATATAAGATCCCTCCGGCGTACTCAGCCCTCCTGCCTGGATTAATCAGGACAGGGAAAATGGGAATATCATGCATGCAAAAACCATGGCTAGTGCCTTGCGGGACAGCCTTCCCTTCTTCAACCCACGACCAATATTAGCTTTTGTTTTTCGAATTCCATATTTCGTTGCCGCTGATTTTCTTGAACTCAATTCGTAGCATTTATTTTGCTCAAACAAAATAGCGAAACAAAATCTGTCAAGGTTACCTTGGCTGAGTGTCGAGCAGAACCGTGGAACTTATTAATATGCTACTCATGAGTGCCATCTCTTTTTGACAGCTCACTGTGTAATGCTAGACTTTCCTCATTGATTAATGGCTGATTTCATTATAAATATAAAATAAAAATAGGAAAATAAAACAAAGAAAGAATCTCGCATCTCTTGTAAGCTTCATCTTACTCCCATCACGAAAAAACAAGAGAAACTCCTTAGGATTGAATAGAACTAGGCAACTAGACACACATTCTATAAATTTGCATCTCTTAAAAACATCTTGTGGGTCTCAACTGATGAAACAAAAATCAGAATTCTTTGATAAATAGAGCAAATGATATCTTAAACTCCTCTAATATCATTGAATGAGAAATTAATGCACCTCAGCAATTTTAAAATTTGGTAGTAAAAACATTTCAAGTGGCAAATGTAGTAAACATATCACGCCAGCAACCTTGGTCACTCCAGCAGATATGGAGTGTTCTCCCTCCTCTGACTTGCTCCATTGCAGGACAAGAGTAGAAGTATAGTATACTGAGCATAAATGAGAAGGCTGTGCTGCGGCAGGGGAGGGGAGGTTGAAAAATGGATTGACTTCTTCATGTAGACTCAAAGTTAATCCCTGTTTATTTACAGCTGCTACAAAACACAGGGCAAACAACTGCATCAGACACAGTCTCTAAGCACCAGGGCCTGTTACACCTGCACGAGCTCTTAACATCTCAGTTCTCTTGCTTCGTTCCATTACCTCCAAGAGCCACTCTACACTTTCTTTGATCCCCATACTGCAATCAAATATCAATCTGTGATGTGGTGTTTGGATGCTGAGATTGGTTGTCAGATTTCAACATACTATTTTCTGAGCCTCTATTGTTCAGGCAGAAATGAACCTAAAGTTCTAGCATGTACTTACCCATCATATGCTGAAACAGCTTCAAACATGTAAACCCTTTCATCCAACTTCTTAAGGTCTAGATATCGATCAAGCTCATCTGCCGATACAGAATCAGGAAGATCCTGCCATAAAATTTATGTCTAAGAAACAAAAACTTACATTTTGCTTAATTACATGCAAGATCAACAAGTAATATGACAATAGAGGCACAGTAGGTCATACCTGCTTGTTTGCTAATATCAAAAGAGGGGCTCCCTGCAATTCATCATGCCTAAGAACTTTTTCTGTTAAAACAAGTTCAAGGTTTTAGTGCATCATTCTATTACCAATAGTAAGCTCTTCATTACGATTAAAACTGTGGCCATATAATACATCAGCACATTTTCCCTAATTTAACCATAGAATGTCACTTACCCAACTCAGATTTTGCATCTTCAAAACGGGATGGGCAAGCAGCATCAATTACATATATCAAAGCATGTGCCTCTTCATAATATTTTTCCCAAATTGAGCGAAGACCAGGCTGGCAAGAGAAATGTGTAGAGATACTTCAAACATTGAGCATGTTGCATATACAGTGTAACACATCATATAAAACCAAAAACCAAAGAATATAATCACTCTTCTAATTGAAATCTCACGTTATGTATAGCCTGTTTCTCACATAAAAGTTGTAGTAACACCTAGACAGAGCTTGTGCATAATTTTCTTTTAATTAACAACAATAAGCATGACGTAATATATAACCTGGAGTATTTGTATGAAACATAAGACCAAGAATTTAAAATCTGATTCAAAGCCTGTTGTTCAGCAGAGTGCCTCCATTGCAATGGAATTGGCACAACCACAACGATGTAAAAAACACTTAGGCCTTGCCAAGCAACAGAAAACCCAACCTGTGTAGATTTTAGACAGTTTCAGAAAGTTGATAATTTTTTATCAACTTTACATACCTGACCTCCTAGATCCCAAAACAACAGTTTTGAATTTTCCACTTCAATACGACCAATATTAAGTCCAACAGTTGGAACAATTCGATCAGGAGGGAGGCCTTCCAAGTTTGAGTATACTGACTTCAGTTTCTCCAGCAATGTCTACCAATTCAAAAACAAAACTTGACAATAAGTGAACTCTCTGGCAGCTATAGATAAATGAAGAGAGCAATTCTGTAAAGCTTATGATGGATTCAAGTATCAAGGCAAAAGAAAAGCATTACTGTCTTCCCAGCCTTGTCGATCCCAATAATGAGCACATGAAGCTCTGTCTTACTAAACATATACTTCCAAAGGCCATAAAACAACGAGAACATCTCTGTGTTGTCTAATCTTATCAATCAGTTGCTCCTTCCAACATTCAAGTCTTAGAAGGAACAAACTTCACAATTCTAAATAGATTCCTCTCCTGATCGTTGATTAACAATCCTGAAATACAATGAGAAACAATCCACGTTACAGAGAATTCCAACTCAGTCTACTTTATCCACATACCGTATCCCTCTGTATATTCACTAATAATTTGATTTAGGTTTCTAACACCACTAAAAGTTATTGAACGCATAATCAAACATCACTGTTAACAAACACGAAATTCGGCAGGCAATTAACCTTTCCACTAACCACTCTCCATATGCTCATATTGGCAACTAACACTCCCCTAATCTCTGCACATGCCATCATTGCAATTGTCACAAAAAGTGGCAATCTAATCAAATCAAATCACATTCCCGTTTTCTTTTTATTACATAACTAAAAATCTTAACTTCCATCTTCAAAAACCAGAAAGATAGATTAAAATCACGATCTGGATTTGAAAACACTAATAAGAAACTGAATCACATGTAAATCTCAAGTTCCCACCTCAAAAACCATCAAAGTAAAAGTGACCCATAATCAAAATTGAACACAAGCTTGAAAATTGGGAGAAACCCAGTTGCTTTTTAGCATTGAAAATCATAAAAACTTGACCCAAAAAAAGCAAAACATTTTCTTTTAAATAAAATATGTTATGGAAAAAATCAAAGGCACATGCATGTGAGAGTAAGGAGTCTTACAGTTTGGTGACAATTGAAAGAGAATAATAATAAAGAGTAGTAGTTGCTGATGCTCTGCTCTTCTCCTGCTCAAATCTACATGCGATTTCAGAGCTTCTTTCACTCTTTTTTATTTTATTTTTTGTTAGGTAATTTATTTATTTATTTATATATTCAATAATCTTAGGTTATGTTTGGATGGTTTTAAAGAAGGGATCGTCAAAATCGATAAAAATAGAAGTTCTTCTGTTTAATAAGCTGTAGCTTAACTGACATTAATGAATTTTTTTTAAGTGATCTAGAATTTGAATATATTTTTGAGATATTTTTTTTTTAAAAGGTTAATGTTACTTTGTAAATTTTATCATATTAAACTCTTTACTTTGAGTTGAATTTAATAAATTCCTTCATTTATAATTAAATCTCAAATCCATCACTTATTATTTTTGTATCCACTAATCTAATCTCAATCTAAATCAGGTTTTATAATAAATCAAATAGCAGTTTACGCTTAATAAATTTATTTAATTTTATTTTTTAAAAAATTGAAATGTTTTAGGTTGAGCTAGTAAAACCGTGTTTAATTACTTTTGTTTTTCTCGATGCTTCCCTTTCTTTCTACTTGTCCAAATTCCAAACACGCCGTTAAAGGTATGAAAGGGTAGTTTTGGAAACAGCAGGAGAGTTAAGAGATGATAAAAAACAAAGTAAAAGCCAAAACGAGCAATCAAAAAAATTGCTAGCAAAACAAAAGTCAGAAGAACATTTCACAAACAGGTACCGATCTATCTTCTCTTTCTCTCATTTTTCTCTTTATAATCACTTTTATTACTTTCTATAGTATTTATTTCCTTATTTTATTGATTGATTACCATTAAATTTACAAAAATCATGCTCAATCTGTCATTTTTTCTAAACCCAGAAAGAAATTTTGAATTTTTTGTTTATTTTTTTAATTCCAATGATCTGTTTTAATATTTAAGGTATGTTTAATGTGATTTTATCAAGAATTTGACAAATTTCTTTGTCTTTGTTGAATCAGGTCAATCTGCAGCTGTTTCGTAGCCGCCAAAAAGATGAAGTGATTTTTTCAGTTTCCTTTTGTTTGCATTCTTGCATGCTAGTATTCTTAATTATCTTTAATAAACAAAAAATGGGTGTTCTTTTCTTTAGTTATCTATGGATGTTTGTATTATGATTGTAATGCTAGGAATCAGCACGTTCTTATTTAAAGAAAAATGGGTTTTGGGTTTTCTCCTTAATGATTATAGAATATAGTTTATGGAAGTTGTTTATGTAGAGTATTATTATTGATGGGTTCTTTGTAAATTCCTGTATTTTGATTGCTCGAGTGAGAAATTGGGTTTTCCTGTTTGTTTTTTTCTTAATGATTTATACCGTCTTTGCAGTGTAGTTTACATCTATGTTTTTATTTAGTCGTGAGTTGTAAGATTTGTATTCATGTTGTTCATATGTATTGGGGTGATAACAGGGGAGTAAAATGGAACGAGGATAATCTTGGTGAAATTGAAGCAAATAAGCCTGTGAGGCAGAAAATCACCGAACCCAAGACCCCGTATCACCCCATGATTGATGTCGATGATGGTATGTTGATCTCTCTCTTTTTTGCAATACTGGTATTTGCTTAGCATTTGAATGTCCATCAATAGTACAGTAGTGTTTTGCAGGTGTTAACTCTCAAGAGTACCTATATGATGGAGTCAAGCCTTTATGATTTGAGTTTTGTCTAGTATTTCCCAAATTTTGGTTTGAGTTTTCTTTTTGATTACTGGATACTGCATAAAGGTTTTTTTCACTAAATTTGCTGCTTTAAAAGATTGGATAGAATTCCTTGTATGCTCTTTAATTTTTGTCGGTAAAATATGCCATCTTCCTAGACACTAACTGTAGTTTCCATGCTGTTTTTTTTTTCCTATTGTAGATTCTCTTTCTCCAAGGGGGGGCAGCTTTAATGAGGTTATTGTGGATGCAATGCGTGCAGAAGATCTGCGCTCTGCATTGGATATTATGGCATCCTCAAGTAGAAACCCAACTAAACGATCTAGTGGCTGGACATCATCTGAGGATGAGGCTGATCCTATGGAACAAGATGAAGAAGGTCCATCATTGCATCTTTGCTCTTAAGTTTAAGTTGAAGTTTTTTTACTTGAAACTTAAACCCATAGATTGCATAGACAACCATACAATCTTTGAATCAACTTTGTATTATTGCTTTCACTATTGTACTGGCATGCCATTATCCAGTTTTGATCACATGAAAGTGGGACTCTGAGAGAATTCGGAGAAGTCTGTTTCTTCTGCATTTTTTGCATGAAGTGACTGCTCTGAATGCTTGACCCTGCTCCCTTGTGGTTGCAACTTGTGAGAATTTAGCATTGCACCAATCATTTTTATCATGTATATTAATTTCATGGGAAGGGATCTGTGAAGAAACAGAAGGTATTGGATGCTTTTTGATCTTCTATTCTCCCTCACAATCTTTTGTTTAACAGACATAAATTTTTAGACTCCATCAATCATCTCATCAGCAACTGAAGGATGTACATGTAGCTCACACACAAGTTCTCTTTAGTTAGGGTTTCACCTTCACCATTGTATATAGCTATGATTTTCTTTGAAGCTTAAATGTCCTTGATTCTTGTGCTTGCGGGTAGGTTTGTTTGCACTTTTCCCTTGTGCAAAATTGTTGCCATCTTTTTGGCTCTCTTAGTATGTATATTTCTGTAAGTGCCTCTCTTGCTCAAGATTACCAATCTCTCAAAATCATTGCCATCTTTTCTTTCTTTCCCTCTAATGTAGTTTTTATAGTTCTGCTTTCATCAGTTCATTTCCCAGCATGATTTTGATGGACTTTCTTTGTTCCTCCACTGTCAGATTCTGAAACGGATAGATGTTCAAGTTTTAGGGAGCTTAGACGAGCACATTATGATGAGTTTCGGAAAGTGAAGGAACTAAGGCGGAAGGGTTCTTTCCTAGAGGACGAAGATGATGAAGAGAATGGTGTTGAGAAGGAGGGCACTTCATCATTAACTGCTGGTGTGAGAGATATAGAGATTGAAGAAGGTACTGCAACTTCACATAAAAATTCTCCACCTCCAGCTAATGGGGTTTAGAGGCTATCAAACCAATCTGACACTTGAGAAGCTGACTGTTTTGGCACTTTCGTGGTATTTTGTTACAAAACAAGATGTATCTTACCTTCTCTCAAAAACAAAGATGTAACCTTTCCTGATTTGTATGTTTTCATGTGTGATTTTACTTGAAATTTGTAAATAGATTTTGAGCCTTGCATTGTCAATCGTCATGAGACAACTTTTTTGTTGCAGCTGCACCCTTGTTCTCCTCCAATGGAAATAAACCTGTGTTATCTTTTATGGATAATTGAATCTTTTGTTGCTGTTGGCTATGGTTTTACTTGGTGTATATTATCTTGCAAAGTGCATGGGATGAGCTCAACTGACCATTTTTCTTCTGTTTATGAGAAGGTCAGAGTTGCCCTAATCCTTTTGATGGCAAGCTTTGCACGACATTGCCTTTTTAGAAGTTATTATGAGATGGCAAGTAAAAGATTGCGAGAAACAAAGTTTTGTGGCTGAAAATTCAGCAAGTGAAAACTGAGTTTTAGTACTTAAAGTACTCGTGTTTCGGTGACCGAACACTTTTCTCTCGCTACTTAGAGTAACCTATGGTAACGTGAGGTCCCATGTTAGGGTTCGCTTTTGATAGAAGGTTGGACTGTATGGTAACGTTAGGTCCCAATTGTCATTGCAATTGGAAGCTGCTTATGGGTCGTGCATTTTGCTTACTCTGTTCACTTCCTCACTCAATCCAGTCCACACACTCTTCCTGATAGATATCCCTTGATGTAATTATACAACTTAAAAACAAGAATCAAAAGACAAAACATACAGCGGAAAACAATGGAGACCGAAACCCCTTCAATGTCCTCTCTAGCCTCACGAATATGCAATCACATGGCCTCCATCTTTGCCAAACCCACTGGCCCCCACCCACCACCCTTAGACCTCATGGTCACCACTCTCACTTCCACCGTAGCCCAAAACGGTCGTGTCTTCCTCTATGGGGTTGGTAGGGAGGGCCTGATGCTCAAGGCTCTCTGCATGAGGCTGGCTCACCTTGGCATCTCTACCCACTTTGTCTTTGACATGACAACCCCACCAATCACTTCAAATGACCTCCTCATAGCCTCTGCTGGACCTGGAGGATTCTCTACTGTTGATGCTTTATGCTCGCTCGCAAGATCGTATGGTGCTACAGTGTTGTTGTTGACGGCTCAGCCTGAGACAGGATCCTGTGTGAAGCATGCTAGTGTGGTTTGTTATGTGCCAGCACAGACCATGGCTGATGATAAGGGTGATGGCGATGGCGGGGAGGAGAAATCTAGGCCTTTAATGCCTATGGGAAGTGTTTTTGAGGGGGCCTTGTTTGTGTTCTTTGAGATGGTTGTTTACAAGTTAGGTGAGGCTTTAGGACAGAGCCCTGAGGTCATTCGATCTCGCCATACCAACCTTGAATGAAAAAAATGGTATGTTCTTGTTTTTTTTGGATGGTAAATTGTGTGTTTGGGATCGAATGTTTTGTAATTTAAGAAATTACAGCATAATGAATGTTGTAGAAGTTTGCTTCCCTGTTTACTATCATCTAGTCCTTTTCATATGCCTTTTATTTCTCTTTGTTTCGAAACTGCTAGTTTGTTTTTGTGGCGTAAGCAGAAGAGCTAAGAACCCCTTAGTTTATACTGCAAAACAAATACAAGTGGAAAAAGGGGATCTTGTTAGCTTGGATTGCACTTGCTATGGAAGGAAGACATTGAGCCAGTCAAGAGCTCGACTTCCTTGTAATCGCAGCAGGGACACACAGTGCAATACAAGGGTTTCCATGGTTAGACCAGGTCCCAGCCCAATTAGAACACCCCACTTCAAGCCCTTCCCTGTAGTGGCCTAGCCTTCCATGACAGATCTCTCCCTCATCTCATCAAGTACAAGGAATACACACAGGCAATTGCTACATTCCTATGCTCACATAGTGTGTGCCTAGCAACACCAAGTTTCTCTTCTTTCAACCCAAGTTTCGATTCTACCTCGTCAAGAATTGCTCGCCCTCCTGCATGTACAGCCCAAAATAACGAGTTCCAATCACTTGAACCACCACCAATTGGGGTAAAAACTTCCTGTAGAGCCGCATCAACGTTAATGGTTATCAGTTTATGCGCATCCTCTGATAAATGGATCGATAGCTCCATTTCGCCAACATGGTCCTCGATTGCCTGCTCCGAGTCAAGAATCGTAACCTGTGCCGCAGAAACGAGTTGCAATATAGGCTTTTCTATCAACGTTTCAGGATCTGAGCCTATGATTGCTGCTCCATCACCAAAAAGTGCTTGTCCGACGAGGCAACCCACCTTAACTTCATTAGGAGAATGAAAGGCATTACTATTTAGTATCTTCATTATTGCTTTCGAGGATTGATATTGTTTTATTTATTCTTACAGGGTTTCTTTCCAGCAATTTTGTAGGCACTCCAAAATCTCCATCTGTTGAGGTTATTTATGGCTGCCTTTGTTTGTTTTTATGGGGCGGTCTCTCTTTTTGGAGGTTCTTCGTGAATGCCAATGCGCAAGCTTTAAATTATTTGCTCATAAACAGTTTCTGAGTCGAGGCACTTTCTCAAAGCTTATATATATGTGCTGCCAAATGCAGCAAAATCACGTCAGTCTTACCTTTCTATGTGAAGAGTAGTTGATCCGCCTCCCATGCCGGATTATGGATTAGATCCTATCATCTCTTCAAAGTCATCGTCGTGTTTACGGAGCTGTACATGGAAACTTTCCATTAGAATGGGTGCGCGTGCCTCTCAGTCACTTCTTCAAGGTTAGAGATGTACATGAAAACCTCACTCTGAATTGTTGCTTCACTTCCAAACAATATTTGTTATTTGTTCTTTTCATAGTATTTTGAAAAAAATTAATTTTTATTTTATTTTAAATTAATATTTTCATATCATTTTAATATATTCATATCAAAATTAAATTTTAAAAAATAAAAAAATTAACACGACATTAGCCCGACATCATCCACCCCTCTACAGTCTTACATGTTTTCATTTAAAAAAAAAAAACGGATTAATAAGGAATGTTGCTTAGACCGAAGATAATTTTAAATTATTCATGTTTTAATAATAAAAATAATCGCCCTTACTTTAATTCAGAAAACATGTTACTCATAAAATAAAACAAAATAAAAATAAATCAGGAACATTTCTTTCTTTCTCTGTATTTCAATCCTTGACGTGGCAGACCGACCCCTGCTGCTCGCTGTTCCTGTCATGGTCGCCGATGATCACGAGGTCAGCAGTCAATTCAAGTGGATTGCCAGATGGATATCACCACATGGCAGTCTGCGATTAGTGCAGGCATCGAGCCCCACGTGCACGGGGGGTTTCCATCACGTGGTCTTGTAACAGCCAGGGAAAAAAATCAAAAGAGCATGGACTTTGCAGGCTTGCGTCTCTGCTGGCTCAACACACGATGAAGGTCGTCTTGATTAAGCTGTGGGCTGATTGAATATATGATTAAACTTTGAAGCCAAAATTGTTAAAGATCATGGGTTGGAAAAATTAGCTAAAATCAATCCAAAACAACGTTATTTTAACTTTTTATTAAAAAAAATTAAAAAAATCAAATCAAATTTTAATCAAATCTGACCATGTTAATTTCCACATGATCTAACATTCAAGATTCAGCTCAACAAGTTGATCCTAATACCAGAACAAGTTAAATATTTATTATTAAATTAAGCTTACTTCTTTTATTTCCCTTCTCTTTTTCCTACTAAATCCAAAAAAAAAAAAATAGACATCACAAATCATTTTACTTCAAATATAAATGAATATGTTTGGTATTGTGATAGCTATTATGGTTATGATTTGAAAAAAAAAATTGTTTTATAAAAAGTACTTTTAGTTGAGGTTGGTTTGAAAAAATATATGTTTCGTTAAAACTGTAGTTGAAATTGAAATTGAACAAAAAGTAGTTTAATGTATTTAGTTAAAAGAATATTTTTCAAATTGAAGTTATAAAATAATTAATATATATTGATGGTTTTTAATTTAAATATTGTAGATTTAACTACTGTTATTACATCAAGAAATAAATAATATTGACATCAAATATTTTTTATTGTTCCATTAAACTATATGTAATTTCATAACATACGAAATATATTCAATAAGGACTATATTTTCCATGGTTTCTTAAACGCGCAACAACATCAAGTAAAATATCATCAAGAATAAAATTGAGATTGCGATCAAATTATGCAAATGTTACGTTATCAATCGATCTCCTTCTAATTTTTTTTGAATAAAAAACAATTAAAAATAAAAATAAAAATTGAATTTTTTTTAACTTGGTCGGATCAGCAAGAACAAAATTGGGATTGTGATCAAATTCTGCAAATACTGCGTCATTAAACGATCTCCTTCTAATTTTTCGAATAAAACACAATTCAAAAAAATAAAAATAATTTTTTTTAACTAGATCGGACCCGGTTCAATGCATTTAACTTTGGACCGGATTCGGGTCGGCCGGAATAGTGAGAGTGAAACTCTCCACTATACAAAAACACAGCACGAAGAAGCATGAAAAAATTGCTTTAGCAGAACCCACGGTTAAACCTTATATTTAGTGGGTCTCATGAGCCAAACCACAACTGCTACTTATAACCAAACACTATATTATTGAGTTTGAAAAAAAAAAAA
>Ga0325402_1000478_pt1 | contig 27765 bp, 16 predicted proteins | sample PopdelMetagenome_22_FD_207212 | JGI IMG/M metagenome (GOLD analysis project Ga0325402, IMG submission 207212) | Populus deltoides microbial communities from Bellville, Georgia, United States - Xylem-PdKOR-R3 | ecosystem: Host-associated > Plants > Phyllosphere > Stem > Wood/Secondary xylem... | reverse complement strand
TTGAGCGTGCAATAAAATTAGATAAAATATTATTAGGAATAAAATTGATTTGATATTACAGTGCGAGTGAATTTAATTCACTCTACACTAGTTTTTCGGGAAAAAAAATATTATTTACATGACAATGCGAGTAAATTTAATTCATTCTAAACTAGTTTTTTTAAAAAAAATACAAAAACTAAACACACTCGAAAAAAAAAAAGTTCAATCGAACAGTGCAAGTGAATTGCACTGTGCACGTAAACACAGAATTTTACAAAGCAGCTATAAGCTGCTTTGTAAAATTCGCGTCCAAAACGTGAAATTGCATGAGACCCACTAAAATTAAATTGCGTTTTTAGTGTAACCAAACATCATGTTTGCTGTGGTTGCTTCAAACGCAGAAGCAACCACACAAACAAACGGCCTCTAAAAGTATGATTACATAACTGAGAAACTGTGTAGTATGATTACATAACTGAGTAACTGTGTCTCTCCTCCCACACTCTCCCATGTGTCTCTGCGTTAGAAGTCACCCCTTCCTTAATACCCGATTCCTCAGTCAGACATCTTTGGTTTTTTCTCTCTCTGTCTCTCTTCCTCTCCATTTTATCTTCAAATGAACCATCCACATTGTCCTTTTGATACAAGCTCGTCTCGTTTTCGCCTTATTTTGAGCAATAAAGAGAAACCCTCTTCAGGCTATATAGCGTTTTCAAGCCATAATTTAACAAAAAACTAAATCTTTTTACTGTTTCGTATCTCTCTCTGTATATTATCCTAAAAAGATTCAATAGAGGGCACGTCGTCAACAGACAGTCTCTAGAAGGTTATAGAGACGGCTCTGGCAGTGCCCAGGCAAATGGCAGCCTTGCGGATCTAGGCCTCATTGTGGCCTAGACACCAGATGACGTCATGCTCTCTGTTGACAACCACATCAAGTCCCACCTTGCCCACCTAACCACGAACCCTCATTCGGGCCACAATGAGGCCTAGGTCCGTAAGGCTGCCATTTGCCTGGGCACTGCCAGAGCCGTCTCTATAACCTTCTAGAAGCTTCAAAACAAAGACTTCATCGCTGATGAGAGAACGACACCACTTCTGACCGCTAGAAGAACTGAGGCTAGGACATAATCTACTCCGAGAATGAGAGAGTGAACTTAGTGCCTGCTGATGTATTAGATACAACCCTTGGCCTAACCAACGAGATACATGCAACCATGTGCGTAATCGTGAAGCGTGCCACCAGCCTGATACCGATGCAGGGCTACTCGCTGATAATGACCAATTACCACTACCTGTTTGCTATTGTGACCTACTCGCGAAAGGTGTATGCGGTCACAGAGAAGGCCTACTAGAGGAGCACAGACGTGACTGAGTGGTTCAACATGGATACCGCCCTCATCCAGGACGTGTTGTGGCACAAGGCATGCCATCCGGTCACGATGAACCTCAAGTAGATAGCCGCTGTTATAGATGCTATTATAAAAGAGAGAAGCTTGAAGCTGTTGGCATATGCACGTCCAGACTCCTTGCCCAAGAGACGGAGCTGGGGGTGGTAAAGAGCTACATCACGCTCTTGTCCATAATCAACCCTATGTTCGAGCTGTGTAAGGGACGTGTGGACTTTGATGCTCTTGGGGATGTGGTTGAGATAGTGAAAACATACCATGTGATCATTGGGTGGACTAGTTTGGAATGATTGTGAGGTGTCTCCTGGTTGAACTAAATGATCAGATTCAATGTCCCAAAGTTGATACTCTCATGTTCTCCCCCTGAATATCAGATTTGGAAAAGTAGGATTGATGCTTGAAAAAAGTCATATCTATTAAAGTATAAACGTTTTTGGTGATGGGAGAATAATACTTGTAACCTTTTTGGTTTGGAGAGTACCCAAGAAGATACATTTGATGGATTTAGGATCCAGTTTGCCACGATTGTATTGGTATATATGGACAAAAACTAAGCATTCAAATATCTTAGGGTCTAATGAAAAAATTGTTTTAGTGTGTGGAAAGAATTTAAAGAGGTAGTGACAAGGAGTTTGGAATTTGAGGATTCTAGAAGGCATTCTATTTATGAGATAAGCAACAGTCAGGACAACTTCTCTCCAAAAAAGTTTTGGAACATTAGTGGAGAACATGAGGAATCAAGTTACTCCTAACAGGTGTCTATTTTTTTTTTTTTTGTGCAACTCTGTTTTGTTATGGAGTGTCAACACAGGAACTTATGTTAATAATGTCTTTGACTCAAATAATAAGTACCAAGGACAGAGTTGAAATCCTCTTTGGCATTATTGGTTTTTAAGAGTTGGATCTGGTTTGGAATTGCGTTTGTATCATAGAAATGAAGTTTTGAAAAATTTGACTAACTTTATATTTCTCTTTCATAAGGAATAACTAGGTCAATCTAGTGTGATCATCAACAAACGAGACAAACCAACAAGTTCCTGTTATATTTTTTACTTTTGAGAGGCCTCATACATCACAGTGAATTATGGCAAATGAACGGGATGGCTTATATGAGATGCTTGGATAGCTATTATGGGTATGTTTAGGAATTGATAGATTTCACAACTGAAAGACTTCGAATTTTTAGTGATAAATAAGGAAGGAAATAGTTTTTCAAGGTACATGAAATTTGGATGACCAAAGTAATAGTGTCATAACATAACATCACTATCTTTATTGACATGAGAATTTAAAGCTGATTCACCCTTAGATGGTATACAAATTGTATTATGAACTTGTTTTCTTTGAGGAGTATCATTTTTTAGGTGATAGAGTCTTGAACATATCTTAACATTACCAATCTTCTTCCCCGAATCCAAATCCTGAAATACACACAAGTTAGGAAAGAATTTAGCAACACAATTCAGATCATAAATCAATTTACTGAACATGGACATGACGTTCGACAGGTCACAATTTTGCAAGTCGAACCTCAACAAGGAGTGGAAGAGCATCCAGTTGCATGGCGAGATGTACACTCCATTCAGGTCAGTAGGAGAGGTTACATTCACAATCCCCGGTGGGTACTGATGTGGTAACTAAGCCATGATAAAGCTCTAGGATTTGTCAAAGTTCATAATCTAGCACCAATAAAAAATCTTTCCGTGTGAAATCACACTATATTTCAATTTCTCAGTTAGATTTTTTATTGGTGCTAGATTCTGAACGACCGTGAATCCTATAGGTTTACTATTGCTAAGTTACCACTGCAGTACCACACCAGGAACCGTGAATATGACCCCGTTTGCTGACCCGAATATGGTGTACACCTGGCACTAGTTGACGGTGTGCTCTCTGTTGACAACCACATCAAGTCCCACCTAATTGTGAACCCTCCTCTGAGCCACAATGAGGCCTGGATTTATAAGGTTGCCATTTTCCTGGGCACCGCCAGAGCCATCTTCATAACCTTCTATAGGTTTCAAGACAAAGACTTCTTCGTTGGTGAAAGGATGACACACTTCTTATAGCTAAAAAACTGAAGTTGGGGACATAACCTACTCTATGAATGAGGGAGTGAACCCGGTGCCTGCCAATATACTGAACACAACCCTCAGCCTAACCAATAAGGAGCAGGCAGTCGTGTGCGTAATTGTGAAATGTGCCACCAGCCTAATACCGATGCAAGGTTACTCGCTAATAACGAACAATCACCACTGCTGCTGAGACCTAGTTGCTGAAGGTGTATGCTGTCACAGAGAAGGCTTATTGGAGGAGCACAAATGTGACCACATTGTTCAACGCGGATACCACTCTCATCCAGGACATTTTGTGGTGCAATGCATGTCATCCGGTCATGATGAATCTCAAACAGACGGTCGTTGCTATAGACGCTACTATAAGAGAGAAGTTTTAAGATGTTGGCACATGTACGTCCAGACTCCTTGCCCAAGAGACAGAGCTAAAGGCAGCGAGGAGCTACATCACGCTCTTGTCCATAATCAACCCCATATTCGAGTTGTGTAAGGGGTGTGTGGACTTTGGCGCACTTGTGGTTGAGATAATGAAAGCATACCATATGATCATTAGTTGGATTAGTTTGGAATGATTGTGAGGTGTCCCCTTGTTGAACTAAATGATCAGATTCAATCTCCCAAATTTGATATTCTCTCATGTTCTCCTCCTGAATATCAGATTTGGAAAAGTAGGATTGATGCTCGAAAAAAGTCACATTTATTACAGTATAGACCTTTTAGGTGATGGGAGAATAACACATGTAACCTTTTTGGTTTGAAGAGTACCCGAGAAAGACACATTTAATTGATTTAGGATCCAATTTGCCACGATTGTGCTGGTGTATATGGACAAAAACTGAGCATCCAAACATCTGAGGGTCTAATGAAAAAATTATTTTGGTGTGTGGAAAGAATTTATTCTAAAAGGCATTATATTTATGAGATAAGCAACATTAAAGACAACTTCTCTACAAAAATGTTTTGGAACATTAATGGAGAACATGAGGAATAGAGTTACTTCTAACAGGTGTCTATTTTTTCTTTGTGCAACTCTGTTTTTTTGTGAAGTGTCAACACATGAACTTATGTAAATAATGTCTTGACTCAAATAATAAGTACCAAGGACAGAGTTGAAATAATCTTTGGCATTATCGGTTTTTAAGAGTTGGATCTTGGTTTGGAATTGCGTTTGTATCAAGGAATTAAAGTTTTGAAATATTTTGCTATTATGATTATGTTTGGAGAATTGATAGATTTCACAATTGAAAGACTTTGAATTTATATTGATAAATAAGGAAATAGTTCCTCAAGGTACATGAAATTTGGATGACCATGACATTAACGCCATAACATAACATCACTATCTTTATTGACATGAGAATTTAAAGCTTACTAACCCTTAGATGATATACAAATTGTATTCTGAACTTGTTTTCTTAGAGAAGTATCATTTTTGAGGAAATAGAGTCCTGAACACCTCTTAACATTGTCAATTTTCCTCCCTAAATTCAAATCCTGAAATACATACAAGTTAGGAAAGAATTTAGCAACACAATTCAGATCATGAATTAATTTATTGAACATGGACGTTACGTTCGACAGGTCACCGTTTCGCAGGTTGAGCCTCGACAAGGAGTGGAAAAGCGTCTAGTTGCAAGGCGAGATGTACACCCCATTCGGGTCAGCAAAAGAGGTAATATCCATGGTCCCCGGTGGGTACTGATGTGGTAACTAAGCCATTATAAAGCTCTAGAATTTGTCGTTGTTTAGAATCTAGCACCAATAAAAAATCTCTCCGTATGAAATCACATTGTATTTCAATTTTTCAGTTAGATTTTTTATTGGTGCTAGATTCTGAACAACCGCGAATCCTAGAGCTTTATCATTATTGAGTTACCACATTAGCATCCACCGAGAACCATGAATATGTCTCTGCCTATTGACCCGAATAGGGTGTACGTCTTGATTTGCAACTGGACGCTCTTCCTCTCCCTGTTGAGGTTCGACCTACGAAACGATAACCTGTTGAACGTCATGTTCGTGTTCATAAAGGCGATCATAGCCACATCGTACCACTGGGTGCCCATACAAAACCTGGCACTAACTGACATCGTGCTCTTTGTTTGTAGCCACATCAAGTCCCACCAAACTGTGAACCCTCCTTTGGGCCACAATGAGACCCAGTTCCACAAGGACGTCACAGCCATCTTCACAACCTTTTATAGGCTTTAATATGGAGACTTCATCGCCGACGAGAGAATGACACCACTTCTGATTGCTAGAAGAACCGAGGTTGTGGACATAACCTACTTCGTGAATATAGGAGTGAACCCAGTGGTTGCCAATGTATGGTATGATACCAAACATAAGAGAATATCAACTTTGGGACATTGAATTTGATCATTTAGTTCAACCAGAAGACACCTTACAATCATTCTAAAATACAACCAATGATGATACTCCTCATAAACATCCTGAATTAACTCCTTAAAACTCCATTCTTGAGCAAACTCAGCAAATCGAGAGTCATCCTCCTACAACTCCAATTCAATCCCCTATCTATAAACATCTTGAATCGACACAAAATCATGAGCTTCATGTTTATGCTAAGAGGAAAAGACCTAGAAAGGAGATAGAGCACCCAATACATCTTGCTCTTAACCAAAACTTTGAACCGAATTCAAAATCTGCTCAAATACATTCAGGTGAGGAAATTTCTTATATTGAGAATATTGCATCTGTTATTGATGATTCAAATATTCCAATTGCTCTGATAAAGGGTGTTAGATCATGCACAAGTCATCCCATCAACAGATTTGTTTCATATGGAGGGTTGTTGTCATCTTATCATGCATTTGTTTCAGCTCTTCATAACGTATAGGTTCCTAATTCTATTCAGGATGCTCCCAATGACTCATGATGGAGAAAGGCAGTTAGTGAAGTAATTAGTGCATTGAAAAAGAATGGCACTTGGAAAAGTTCTGAACTTCCACCTGGAAAGAAGCCAGTTGGTTGTAAGTGGATCTTTACTATCAAACATAAGGCCGATGGAAGTATTGAGAGGTTAAAAGTCTGTCTTGTCAAAAAAGAGTTTACTCAGTCTTATGGGATAGACTATCAAGAAACATTTGCTCTAGTGACAAAGCTCAACACTATTAAAGTTCTTATGTTCCTTGTAGCTAATCAAAATTGGTTGTTACATCAGCTAGATGTTAAGAATGTGTTCTTGAATGGTGATTTGAAAGAAGTATTCATGAAGATACTGTCGGGACTAGAAAAATCCTTCAACTACAACAAAGTAGCTGAGAAAATCACTATATGAACTCAAACAATCTTCTTAGGCATAGTTTGACAGGTTTACAAAGACAGTAGTTTGGTATGGATACTTCTAATGTCAAGTAGATCACACATTATATGTAAAATTCTCTCTGGAAAAGAAAATAGCAATACTAATTGTATATGTTGATGACATCATTCTAACTGGTGACTATGAGGAGCTAGTAAGATTGAAGAAACTTTTAGCCAAAGAATTTGAAACCAAAGACCTTTGCTACCTTAGATATTTTCTTGGCATAAAGGTGGCATGATAAAAAAGATGTTATTTATCTCCTAACAAAAGTATGTTCTAGATTTACTAAAAAAAACAAGTATGCTTGGATGTAAACCTGCAGATACTCCAATAGATTCAACCAAGAAGATAGGAGCTAGAATTGATAGTGCACCAGTTAACAAGAGGAGATATTAGAGATCGGTAGGACAACTTATCTATCTCTCACACACTTGACCTGATATTGGTTTTTATGTTAGTGGTGTGAGTTAGTTCATAAACAATCCAACAAAAGAGCATATGAAAGCTGTGAATAGAATTTTAAGGTATCTCAAGATGACTCCTGATAGAGGAATACTATACAAGAAGAGTGACAATAGAAATGTTGAAGTCTTTTTAGATGTAAACTAGGCAGGCAATCTATATTTGGGTACTGCTTTTATGTTTGGAGAAATCTCGTGATTTGAAGAAGCAAGAAACAACTTGTGGTCTTTAGAAACAGTGCAGAATCTAAGTTCAAAGCTCTAGCTCTTGGCATTTGTGAAGGAATGTGGAAGCAAAGATTGCTTAGAGGGTTGGGAGTGGAATTGGTGAATCCTATCAAGAAGTTATGCGACAATCAAGCTACTAAAAGTATCGCAAAGAACCCCATTCATCATGAAAGAGCAAAGCACATTGAGATAGATTAACATTTTATTTCAAAAAAGATCAAGAAGAAAATTATTCATCTCGTTTATATAACCATGAAATCTCAAAATGCAGATATACTTACTAAAGCTCTTTCAAGAACTAACTTTGAAGAGTTGAGTCATAAGTTGTGTATGTACAACATCTACAACCTAGCTTGAGAGGGAGTATTGAAATCGTGCTCAAAGTTAGCTAGTAAATTCAGGGATTTTATAAGATATTTTTTATATGTTCTAATAAGGGGAATCTGATATTATATGACTAGATCTCAAGGTTTATTTTTTCCTAGCTTAGTGGAGGGTTTTTTTTTCTATAGTTTGATTGTTTTGTGATTTTATGGTTTGCATATCGCAATCATTTTCTATTTATTGTGTTGTACGCTTCATTCCAAAATATGAGAAAATAAGATCAATTCTCTCTCAAATATTTTTTTCAAATTTGTCTCATGGTTTATGACTATGATCAATTTCCTTGCAGCTGATAGCATCCATCTTGGGAAGTTTCTTCAACTATCTTCCTCTATTTGTTATAACTTCAAAGTTGGCATGCTTTAGTTGTTTTGTGATTCTTCTTTTTTAGTTAGTTTAACAAGAATGTTTAGGTGAGCCAACCAGTAATTTGCTTAATTTTGACATCATAGATCCATGTTTTTTCGTTTCAAGTCTATTTCATGTACTTTGCTGCTTTTCTGTACAACTGAAGTAAAGCTTCTTTTCTTATGATCGAGTCTCTGTTTAAGACCCTAAAAACATAGGAATAAGACTTCACTCGCATCCTCCTTTAGGGTTTCCCTTCCCCTTTTTTAGTATGATCAGGATTTAGTAACAAGATTGTTCCAGAGTTTGATGCAAGCAAATTCATGTTGATTAATATAGATGGTTGAATTCATGTTGCCAGCAGAAAAATACATATTGAGCAGATAAATTGAATCACTTTACTATTGTTTACAAATCAGCTAGTACCATGAGGTTTTGAATGCTTTGACTTCCCTTTTCTTGCATAAGGCTTCCCTACCAAAACTTTGCATCCAGAGCTAATGCTGGATATCTTCATTTTCTCTTGCGCTTGTTTCAGTTTATTTTTGTAATTTTTAAACATTGAAACTGCGCTTGTCACCCGAATTGACCATGTTTTGATTGTTGAACTGTCTCTCCCACTTTTTTTTTATCAATAAAATTTTACTTGCATATATAAGAAAATTAGGATGCTTTGTTTCCATTCTAAGGATTGTTTAATGGGGGATGTGGGAAAGTGGAACTATGAGTGGTTTTCTTGTTTCAAAAGTCTCTTACAGATAAGAATCAGATGTGCGTCGTTTTGCCTTCCATCGAAGGTTTGGACCTGCATGTTGCAACAATGAACGAACTTAAAATTTATAAATTTGTTCATAGCATTGGAGAACTGATATTTGATGCAGTAACTCTTAATTCCATGGCATTACAGTGTTTATATTACACTGACAACTACTATTTTTTAAAAATATTTGGGAATATTTTAAAAAAATATTTATTCCAATCTCACTTCTATTTTTTTAAAATGAAGAACATTACTAAAAAAAACTAGATTTTTCTTGTTGAGAAAAATATATTAATAAAAAAAAAAGGATTACACTTGCAAATTATTTTGTTTTGAGAGAATCTAAATTATTACTTTTCTTATGAAAAAAATATTGATATATGATTAAATAAAAAAACATGAATAGTTTCTTGTGACACTAGATCATATATATTGATTAATATTTATCTCTTAATTATTCAATTTAATCTTTGATGCATCAACATCTTTTTCTAATATTTTTTAATTATATAATTCTTGATTTATTTAATTATTTACATGCTTGAACATTTTAGTTCATAATTAAAAAAAAAACTATCTAAAAGCTAAAAATTTTAATAATTTTGCTCAATTTTTTTTATGTTAAAAAATAACTTTTGATTTAACTCGAGAATTCATATATTCTTTGAGAAGGGAATAGTTGGTTTAACTTAAAAGATATTACATTTTCTCCCTTCGCCCTTAAGCGATGAAAGAGGTGCTTCTCTTTATATAGTAGTCAATCAGTTCGCGCAATAATGCATTGTTTTGATTGATTTTCAATTGAGTTGAAGTTTTCATTTTATTTCATATATTTTTTGCAATTCCTATAAAAATTAAGAGAACAAGTTTTTTTATTAAATTAATATTTTTTTATATTATAAATATGTTTATACCAAAATAAATATGCACGTGGTGACTATGGATGAACACTAATTAATCATTATCAAATAGGGGAAAAAAACTGAAATTGATTATAGATTAATAAATCAACTAGACTTAAAGAGTTCAAAATAACTAGGAGTCATGATTGATCACTAGTCATGATCAATCAAGAAAAAATGATCGATCATAAGAGTTTGATGAACAAACTAGAAGTTATGATCAATCAAAAAGAAGCAATTAAGTGGCACTTCAACTCGAACATGGACATAACTAGAAAGATAGAGTCCTCTTTAGAGTGGGAGTCAATTATACAAGAATTCATGCGTGTATCAATGGAAAAGGAATTTAGCTTGTATTAAAATTTAGTAAACATTTTTATTTTATATCAATATTTAAAAAGGATTTTAATTATTTATGTAAGCAAATTTAAATTTTGTAATAGTATAAATAAAAATAAATACTATCAGCCACATGTATTCAAATTCTTACAATCCATGTTGTTTTTTCCTAGAGGGTTTTATTTCTTTGCTTTCTTTATTTTTTTTTTATTATTTTTTTTTTTTGATTTACATGAGGTGTCCGGGCCAGCTTACGCGCACCACGACTATTCCCCATGGCCCACTGGACATCCTGCAAGCCCAGGAGCAGGTAAGGCACCGCGGGGGTGACAGGCGTACACATAGAGGGTCAAACCCGGGACGGGGGCGGAACAAGTCACACGATTGACCACAGCAGCTAGGCCCCCAAGTGCGCTTTCTTTATTTCTTGCATTTAAGTCTCCTGTAATTCATTCTCCCTTAAAACTCTAATATTTCCATTTTGTTGAATAGAGATAGTTGTCGCCTCCTAGATAATTTTAACTGGCATCAAGTAGGATTTAATTAAGTAGCGTTTATCTAAAAGTTCGGCTAATGCGGGTGTCCTTAGATACACCTTAAGAGATTATTATTAATTATTTGATTAGATTATTGTATTATTATTAAATTTCACATTCAAAAAAATCTTCTTTCATTCAATCAATGTATAATTGTTTATAGATAGATAAAAAAAAAATAAAAATAAATAAATAAAAAAAACTACTCGATGTGTGACAGTCGGCATGAGTATATAAAACATAGAAAAAAAATAAAGGATAAGGTAAAATAAATACTACTATTATAATTATAAGAAAATTTAAAATGCACGGGAAACATCGATGTGTGACAGTCGGCATGAGTATATAAAACATAGAAAAAAAATAAAGGATAAGGTAAAATAAATACTACTATTATAATTATAAGAAAATTTAAAATGCACGGGAAACATTGTATCGCTCAGAGTAAAATTACTTTTTCTCTTCTTCAAACAAATCAAATAATTAATTATTAGAGGAAATATAATCTTTTTATAGAGACTCATTAGACATTAGATGACAAATACATAGGTCATTTTGCATTTCTGATGAACAGTTAAATGACTACTTACCTTTATTCCCAAATCTTTTAAGAATAGTTTTTAGAAATATTTTTGTATTTTTAATTTTCTAAGGTAAAATGACGTAAATACCATTAGAATTTTTCTATAGCTTGATTCCAGGGCATTTTGGTATTTTTTATTAAGGCTTTATTATTATTTTTAGGTTGGTTTAGAAATAATTTTATAATTTAATAAATATAAATAATGTTTTTTAAAAAAGTAAGAGATACATCGTTGACAAAACACTACCTTTTAGCAGTGTTTGAATTACCTTAGCATCTCCTTTATTATAAGACGCCATACGTAGCCAACGATCATCTGGTTTGGCATTAAGAATTTTTTTTTTTTTTTTCTTTACTCCTCAATTTCCACACTTTTCTTTTTTTTAAAAGACTATTTATTATTTATTATTTATTTTGTTTAAAATAATTTATACAACTTAAATTTTTTTACAATTTTATCTCCCTTTCATTTTTTTGTCTTTCAAATTTCATTCTTATTCTTTCTATTACATTTGAGATAATTTTTTAATAAATATTTTTTTACAATTTCATCAGTTTTTTTGCTATTAAATTTAATCTTTATTTTTATTATTATTATTTTTCAATCTAGCAACTTCTTTTCTCAATATTTTCTTTATAAAATTTCACGACTCGTATGAGATTTATAAAATTCACTGATTGCTTTTATAAAAAAAAGACAATCGATATTTTTATTTACTTTTTAATTGATTTTGGTGATCTTAGATTTTTTTTTTTTTGTTCTTTTTAAAATTTAGTTTTTAGAATATATATTTTTTAATTAATTAAATATAAACAGAAAATATCATTTCATGAAAAGAAAATAAAAAAGATTTATTTTGGATAGACATCCTTTTATTGTCACTTATTTTTATAGCCAGCTTTAAAAATCAACCTGATTAGCTCGTTGCGGTGCCCATGCTTGAAATTCCTCAACCCTAACCATAAATAATAAACCCTTTGGTAATTCTTTCTAAAGTGATATTTTCCGAATCTTAGAAGCAAAAACTGAAAACAGAACGGTTCTGAATCAGAGGCCAGAAAACAGAACCTAACCATCCAAAACTGCAGGAGAAATTATCCAGGAAAAATCACAATCTCTAATGTTCAACATCGAAATCTTAAATAAAAATCCCAAGACACCTCAAGACAAAAGGGTTACCTATTCCTCTTTTGCGACGGCACAAGAGGACACCCAACAGTGTACTTACTTATGTATTCGGCTCTCAAATCACCTCCTTCAGTGGATCTTCAAACCTTGTCTATTCCTCTTCTTGACACCAGACTTGGCTACCTTAAGACTCCTGTGCACAGCACTCAACCTTGCAAGAGCTGCTTTCTTCAGATCAGGCCTGTAATAGTTGCCTTCTACCTGCAATGAGCAAAGCACGTGAATTTCTGAACAGCATAGCGCAAAGCATTTGAAAAAACACAACAAGGAAGATAACTAGACACTCCTAGCTTGTATCTTGTAGGCAAGCAATTGTATGTGCTTGAGCTAACGCAAGTAAAAATATACAATACATCTCAAAAAATCACTATTTGTACAAAGCTCAGAAGCCAAGCGTAACAAGTACATTTCACTGAAGAAACCCTACACACAACAGGGTTCTTCTTACATGTTAACAAGCTCATCACTGCATAGAGAAATCTAATGACTTCGACCACGATGGCTAAAAAAAAACATGATCAAATAAAAAAAAAATATCAAATCAAACACGATTATGTTTAACAACCTGAAAACCTACAAAGATATAACATGATTTTGGAAGAATCTTTGAAAATGGATATAAATATTGAAGCAAAACAACTTGATTCCTCAATTCCAGCTTCAATTTTTGCAAAATGAATCAAGTGTATGAATAATTTTTTAAAGGAAAAAAAAGCAACTTTAAGAAAGAAAATCAATTCTCACAATTATGCAAGTGCATAAAATAATGAGATGCTGTTTCATTTTGTTAGTGCAGATGACATGTACAAAGTACAAACAAATCAAAAAAGGAGCCACCAGCCATCCATATCATGGTATAGCTATAACTCCAAGAAATAAGCTCAGAAGCCAAGCGTAACAAGTACATTTCACTGAAGAAACCCTACACACAATAGGGTTCTTCTTACATGTTAACAGCTCACCACCACATAGAAATCTAATGACTTCGACCAAGATGGCCAAAAAAACATGATTAAATAAGAAAATCAATTCTCACAATTATGCATGTGCATAAAACAATAAGATGCTGTTTCATTTTTTTAGTGCAGCATGACATGTAAAAAGCAAATCAGAAAAGGAGGCACCAGCCCTACATATCAAGGTACTGCTATAACTACAAGTACTAAGCTCAGAAGCCAAGCGTAACAAGTACATTTCACTGAAGAAACCCTACACACAATAGGGTTCTTCTTACATGTTAACAAGCTCATCACTGCATAGATATCTTATGACTTCAACCACGTAGTCTAAAAAAAAAATGATCAAATAAAAAAAAAAATATCAAATAAAATATGATTATGTTTAACAACCTGAAAACCTACCAAGATATAACATGATTTTGGAAGAATCTTTGAAAATGGATTTTAATATTGAAGCAAAACCACATGATTCCTCAATTCCAGCTTCAATTTTTGCTGAATGAATCAAGTCTGTGAATAATTTTTTTAAGAAAGAAAAAAGCAACTTTAAGAAAGAAAATCAATTCTCACAATTATGCAAGTGCATAAAACAATGAGATGCTGTTTCATTTTGTTAGGGCAGCATGACATGTAAAAAGCAAATCAGAAAAGGAGGCACCAGCCCTACATATCAAGGTACTGCTATAACTACAAGTACGAAGCTCAGAAGCCAAGCGTAACAAGTACATTTCACTGAAGAAACCCTACACACAATAGGGTTCTTCTTACATGTTAACAAGCTCATCACCGCATAGAAATCTAATGAATTCGACCAAGAGGGCTAAAAAAACATGATTAAATAAAAAAAATTATCTAATCAAATATGATTATGTTCGACAACCTGATAACCTACCATGATGCAACATGATTTTGGAAGAATCTTTGAACATATCAAGGTATTGCTATAACTCTACAAGTACAAAGCTCAGAAGCCAAGCGTAACAAGTACATTTCACTGAAGAAACCCTACACACAATAGGGTTCTTCTTACATGTTAACAGCTCATCACCGCATAGAAATCTAATGAATTCGACCAAGATGGCTAAAAAAAATGATTAAATAAAAAAAATTATCTAATCAAATATGATTATGTTCGACAACCTGATAACCTACCATGATGAACATGATTTTGGAAGAATCTTTGAACATATCAAGGTATTGCTATAACTCTACAAGTACAAAGCTCAGAAGCCAAGCGTAACAAGTACATTTCACTGAAGAAACCCTACACACAATAGGGTTCTTCTTACATGTTAACAGCTCATCACCGCATAGAAATCTAATGACTTCGACCAAGATGGCTAAAAAAACATGATTAAATAATAAAAAATTGGTAAAAAAATTTTAAACAGTTGGTTGAATAAAACAGGCGTGCATTTCAATATTGAAAATTGAACAAATATTAGCTATGAAGCTTCAAAAAAGACCCGTTCACTTTATGCTAAAAAAATCATTCAATATATTTGAAATTGTACTCAAATATCGAGAGCAAGCACCAATGACACATGAAATCAATTGTGTGCATTAATAAACTTGACCACTAGCCATACATCACAACAGATCACTTTAATGATAAAGCTCAGAAGCCAAGTGTAACAAGTATATTTCATCAAAGAAACCCTACAAATCTACTTACATGTTAACAGTTGAACCAAACATGCATTTAGTTGAACAAAACATGAATATTAAAAGTATTAATATAAATTTTCCAAAAACTAATTCAATATTTGAAATTCCACTGAAATATAAAAAAGTGGACACATAAAATCACCAGTAATATGGGGGTGCTTGATTTTGCAAAGAAAACAAATCTCTGAAAAATGAAAGTGCATAGAAAGAAAGGACAATTTTCAGCTTTCAACCATTCAGAAACAGCTGAAACAAAGGAAATCATCATTAGAGTGATGTGAATGACTAAGAAACAAGAAATTTTAGTAACAAACACGAAAAGCATTACAAGATGACGAAAGACCAATAATTACCTGGTTCTCCACAGCCTTAGCCATGCGGCGGAACTCCTTCTTCATGACAGATTTGTGAAACAAAGCTGCTGGTTTGTTCTGCTTCTTGGTCTTACTTGTAGCAAGAACCACAGCTTGATCCTTGTCCCCAGCCTGAATGGTGACAGTTTTCTTGTTTGCCAAACCTGTTGACAAACAATAAAATAAGATTAAAACCTCAGTTGATTGATTTCCAAATTATTTAAAAACCAAACATTACAAAGTCATCAATCAGAAATCCAACAAGCTATAACTTATTAATGCATAATCACATCAAAACAGGTGAATTGACATACAAAGATTGATCATATTTATCATCTTATGTTCTGTAACCTCAAATTGAAGCAAAACAAAACATATCTGGTCAGTTAATGAAGGAGAAAACCACCATGGTTAACTTTTTCCCTTCCTATTCTTCTCCATTCCCTCAAAAATAAAAGCTTTCAAGACCAAACATCAACTAAATCATGCCCTCAACTCAGATCAAACAAAACCTAGCACACAGTCCCTTAAGAGAAAACATTAACCACGATAGTGTAAGATAGACAGACAAGCAGGCACGCACGGAGGGAGGGAGGGAGGGAGGGAGAGAGAGTACCAGAGTACTTGTAAGAGTTAAGGTTGTAGAGATTGTTGCTCTCTTTGCTGAACCGAAGGCTAGCAGTTCCTCTTCCAAACTGCTTCACCAAAAAGCAGTTATTCTTCTTAACTATCTCCCATATCAGTTGTCCTGGTACTGTCGCCATTTCAAATCCTCTCTTCTTCTTTCCCTGCACAGCAACACACCAGATCCAAACTCTCTATAGTCAGTCAATTAAACGAAGATACATATAGATTTAGAGAGGGAGAGGGAGACCTGTTAGGGTTTTGGATGGCAGCTGACAGAGTGAGAGTATTGGCGTAATGGTCAGACAAGACGAGGTTCATTTATATGGAAGATTTATAGCGAAACCCTAGTTTCTTTTTTTGATTTACTAAACTGCCCTCGGGTTTCTGGGTCTGAGATATTTAGTTGGCTGGATCTTTACCCGACTTTTTAGTTCTGGGCCTTCCCTGATTTTGATTATTTTCAATCAATCTCTATATTTTCAAGAGACGACATGCGGACGGCAACGGAGGCAGTAAAGAGATAGGCCCGGTTCCAAATGAGAGAGAAAACTGGATCTATCTGATTTGTCGTCTGTGTGTTTTTGATGTATTATTATTATTATTATTAAATAAGATTAGTTTGGTTTTTTCGAATTGGAAGATGTAATTTTTAAAATAATTAATATAAAGTAAAAATATAATTAGATTATAAGATGTAAAGTATAATCTTAAATCTATTCCTATTTCTTATGAAAAGTTTATTGCTAGTTTTCAATTCCTATTTCTTTTTATGTTTTAAAAGTGTTTTAAAAAAATTTAAAAAAAATTTATTTACCTCAAATTAATATTTGTTTAATATTTTTAAATTATTTTAATATGCTAATATTAAAAAAAATTTTAAATAAAAAAATTTATTTTAATACATTAAAAACATTTTAAAAAATTATCGCTACCACATTTTTTAAATAGAAAATTGATGGCATTTTCATTTTTTTTTTCATTTGAAAACTCTTCCACTTTGATCACCAAACAATTGTTTTTTCTAATTTAGCCTAGTTACATTGGTTTTTCTAATTTAGCCTAGTTACATTGGTTTGGTGGATTGTTTAATTTTTTTTTTAATGGGTCATTGGGATGTTAAAATAAGATTCCGATATTATTATTATTTTGATTTAAAAAAAAAAACAAAACAGTTTTATTACTTACAAAAAGAAATATTGGGACCAGATTGAGTGGGAGGCAACAATGCAAGGGTATTTTTGTAGTTTACACGGAAGAAGCATTTCCAAAAGAATATTCATCAAACAGTTTATATATGTTTGGATTTCAAAAACTCCCAGCTCTTCAGTTTACATGGAAGAAGCATTTCCTGATATTTTGCAGCACTATAAAAGCTTTTCACAGAGCTCGCTCAAGAAACATAGAAGTTGATAAGAATACTGGTAGCCCGAGTGAAGGGAGACCAGTTAACCTCCCAACTGCAAGAAATTAGGAACGGTAACGAGGTCCAGAACACAAAACCTGCTGCATCATCAGCTGCAATCAGAACAATTATATGAATTATGGTTTGATCCCGGGTGGAGAGTGGTTGAAATTGTTGGTTTTGTGGTGGAGGTGGGGAAGAGAGAGGGGACTGCTGGTCGTTGTTACGGTGGCTGTTGCATGAGTCTACTATGAATTCTCGTTTGGAATCCCCTGATTGTTGTAGTTTTGTCAAGCAGCATGGTGGCCGGATGTGAAGAAGCTGTCGTGATTGGTCTTTGGTGTGGATTGTCTGGGTTGGTCGGTAGTGGCTAGCTGCTAGCTGCTATCTGCGGGCAGTGGCGTGATTAACAGCTAGGGTTTTGGAGAGAAATAGTTGATCTTTGTTTGGAGAGAGGGAAATCACGAGTTTTACTATTCGACAAATAAGCGTTGCATTGAATTTGCATGCAATTTGTCTTTTGGTTGAAACAATCCATTAGCTTTTTATTAGAACAACGAAGAGATGGAACGGAAGGGAGAAAGAATGAAGAAACAACTAAAGAAAACTTGCATAAGGGGGGAAAAATTAAAGATGTAAAATGTAATTTGTAAAAAATTTGCAAGTTCTTAGCCCTCAAAACCAATCTCAATTCATAAATTTAACCTAACATCAGGCCACAAGTACAACACAAGGCGTAAATGTAGAGGAGTATAATTTACCCTCAAAATTGTTATCATGTCACAGAGCAGTTGCTGAAAAAACTCAAGTTATTTGCCCTCTAAACCAACCTCAATTCATAAATTTAAAACCTAGCATCAGGCCACAAGTACCTTATACCATCCAAGGTCGCCGCCATCTTTAATTTACACTTCAACTACCGTTAAATATGTACACAGCTAGACAGCCTCCATTGTTCTTAATCCTATCTGTCCATCTCTACGACGGTGAGAAAGTTCATGGAATTGTAACCGGGAGTTTCCACCTTCAGGGTGAAGCAAACATGCCACAGATCAGACATCATTTGGATATGCAGAAAACTAGGTGCCCCAACTAAAACAGGCTCCCGTGACGACGCGCGCCCCAAAACTAAACAAATTTATCATTTTAATCCAAAATTCTCCAACCTTTCCAGAGAACACGATTCACGAGTTGCTTGATGGCAAGGCACGGTGTGTTTGCCTTGCTGAACCATTCACTGCCTCATTTATCCTACTGAACACTAGTTTGAGGGGGATACAAGCTATAACAGGACCCTCGGGCTTCTCTACCAACGGTTTTCTATATTCTACTCTTTTCCCTGTCAAAGAAGACAGTTTCCGAATCTTTTTAGAAAGCAACCCACATTTCCTTAATTTGTGTGATTTTCTTGGTGAAGATCTTGGTTTCATTGTCATACGCCTGGCGGGTGTCCTACCAGCCTCTATATTTCGCATAGCCGCATAACCCGGTTTGGGAGTTTCCCCTTCCTTAACATGAGTTGTATCCCTTCCATTACTACCAAGCATAAGATCAGAATAGCCATCATCTAGATTCTCAATTGTTAAAGGGTGACCGACAATGGCTTTACCATTCAATTTACTCATTAGAGAAACCAACGGAACATGCTGCTGCCGGTAGTTGCGTTGAACCTTGATCTCAACATTAAATAGTTTTGAACACGAGGAGAGATTTCTTCCAGGAAAATCTGATGTCTGATATCTGGAATTAACCATGAAGCGTGATTGACGGTACGGAAGTGACCTTTGAGGCACAGACAACTCCACCGTTGCCGCCCTCATACCTTCCCCATGAGAAGAAGACTTGCTCCAGTCCCGAACAGCATCCACATGGTATTCAGAAAACGGTTCAGATTTACCTCCACCACAATCAACTTTCTGATCAGGACCCTGACGGAATCCATCCAAGTGCTCCATACCTGCCAAGTAAGCATTGGGTTCATCATCCATGTCATCTTTTCTTGAGTCTTGCTTTCTATTTTTACTTGTGTGTCTTGAATTCCTCTTTCCTTTTAACTGCCACTTTGAAGCACCTTTCTCTATCCTCTGGCTGAAATTATTATAAACACAGGCAGCTGCCAGACTAGTAGAACCAGATTCGTTGCATGCTTCATTTTTCAACAATACAGCTTCCGCTTGATTGCTTTGACTAAATTGTTTCCCCAATCCACCAATTTGATGCTTTCCAGGTGAACAGGACACAAGTATTGGAGAAAAACCTGGAGATCAAAATGAAAAATCAGAACAGGTAAAAAATTCCTCCACAATGGTTGGGCTATCCTAAATCTATTAAACAAAGAAATACAACAGTCTGCTCAAAACAGACACGTAAATAGAATATATACAAACATTAGACAAATAGGACTCCAAGCCAGTTATGTCCCAATGTTTTCAGTTATGCTACTAAAGACATCAGACAACATATGCACAGGAGGAAATACAAGATGAACAGAGAAGGCTACATGCTCTGAAGTTTTAAATGTCCTAATCAACTACCTGTAGAGTGTTTTTCCTCCCCAACAAATGGCACATCAAATAACCTGTCCACAGAAATGTTCTCAGCTGGCCTGGATATGCTGGAAATATCTTTTTCCTTCTTCAACTTGTGATTAATGAGAGCAGCATCATAAGCATGATCAGAAGACTTTGATGAGCTACCATTCTCACAAGAAACTCCATAACTGTCTGAGTTATTATTGGTTGCAACGGAACAGTCTTTTCTAGACCCATTTGATTCTATTCCAGAAATCTTACCGTCAGATAATCCAGGAAGAGGCAAGCTACTTGGACTGGAAAGATGGTCACAAATAACTGGAACACACACCATGGCCGTACTCTCTAAAACTTTTGTCAATGGCCGGTGACGATTTTTTCTTTTCAAGAGCTCATTAACATTTGCTACTTGAGACCTTTTTCTTTTCAGTAACAAGTTATAACCTTTGCTACCATTTACAGGACAGATATTATGCATACAATTCCCGGTGTTTGAATCTCCTACACCAATTCCAAGATCCTCAAGTCCTCTCATTCGCTTAATTCCTTCTGTTCCATCATCCTCAGAATCATTTGGGGTTCTTCTCCTCTTTCCTGGCAAAGACTGCATCTTACAAGCACCATTATAATTTGGCTCCTCAGAGGATGTACCAGACTCTGATAATTCTGGTGCTAAATCTGAACCCAAGCCTGAATCAGTATCCAAACCAGAATCTGAATCTGCATCCATGTCTGAATTATCTTCAGAATAACTATCCCCATCAGTCATACCACCATCTTCTTTTCCAGAAAAAGACATGCTTGATTCTTTGGCTGAACTACCATGCTCTTCACCCAAATTATCACTTCTAGAGAAGAAGTCCAGTTGATCCCTGCCTAGGCGAGCATTCTCAATCTCTAAGGCGTGGAGAATGGCATCTTCTCTCCGAGCATATTTCACAGCTCTCTTATTACCATTAGCAGCGGAAGTCTTTGCCTTTTCAATGCATTCATCATATTCCCCACATCGAAATGCCTTCACCCTCTTTGACTTTTCAAGATTATACCAATCCCTAAACCAACAAAATAAAGCATCTGTTACACAAAAATCAACCATATGTGAAGAGAAAATTTTATATTTGAATGTTATTTAAGAATTCAAAGTCTCGAGAGAACAAAACTTTACACATCAGCTGCAAAATAAAATAAAATCAATAACACAAAAACTGTTATGCACAAGCACTGTTCCAACTTAGTACTTTTTATTCCAACATCAGTCATGACAAACATGCAGCATATAACAGACACAATGGACAACCTTCATAGGCACATATTTATATGACTGTTTAAGCATCTCAAGAAACTAAACTCAGTTCAAAAGCTGCAGAAACTCAGCCAACTTTCATTACTACCTCATATAACAGGTATCCAGATGAAAGAGAGCAATAAAACTTCCGAGCCAACATTTTTACTTGCATAGGAACAGAAATCTCATCAGCCTCAAGCTTCAGCAATCCACATCATAAACAACTAAAATAGTGCAGTTAGGTATTACAGATCAATCCTCAGAATGTCCTCCTGCATGATCATCCAGCCAGCACTACTAACTCTTTACTTTGACTAGAATTGACAGATATTATTTTCTGAAGTGGTGATCCATCTAATGATACCTAACTCCCACACAAATGCCACAAAAAACAATAAGAAGGTACAATAATAAGTAAAAGATGCCTGTCTCCCACCTAAGAAACACGTGGAGTTCGAATCCCAATATATATGTGCCTCTGATAACGATATCATATAACACTCTTTCTTATCAAACCTAAGGCTCTCCTGCTTCACTAGATATGTATCACAAGAAACAATAGAAACCATAAATCCATTAAAATAAAAAGTGACCGAGAAAAAAAATAATTGAGTGACAAACACACAGTACTTGGATGAACTGATAAGAAAAGATTTTGACAATGTAGACTCTATAGAATATCAAATCTAACAAAGGAAAAGACAGGGAAGTTAGATAATAAAAAGGCACAAGAGATCTTTTTCACTTAAATTTCTTCTAATACTTCTTGTTCCTGGAAATGGAGTCATTAACTAGCAAATTTTTTGTTTATTAGAATGCACAACATGCACGTAAGATTGAAAACATTTTGTTTCCAATAGAGAATTTGGATGAACTCAACACATAATGTTTCCATGCTTTTATGCTACAGGCAATTTCTGTATGGTTTAGGATGGAGGGGGATATGTCCCTACTTTTTGGATACAAAACTTGCTCCAACCTGAAAACACAGAACTCAGTCTTGCCTTTTCAAAACACACACTAACTGTAAAGAAAAGACCAATCAAAATGGGCAAAAAAACTTGAGCTGTCTTCCCTAAAATTAAACCATGGCAGCAACAAGCTATGAAGATGGACAAAACCTCAGCTCAGAAAAGTTTGCAAGGAACCACGGGACAAAGCACAAAAATAGTACAACAGTGTTTCAGAAAGAAAGATCTATTTATAGATCTCAAAAAACACAAGAAATATTGTTCTGGCATAACAGCACAGAAAAACATATGCACGCCTCACAATTTGCAGAGGCATGAATTTTAGTGTGGTAGTATATTAAGAAAAGTACTGGATCAGCAGCTGAGTGGTGGCACCACAGCCAATGATGAAAGCAGTGTAGTGATGTTAGAAGTAGAAAATATGTTATTAAGAAAGATGGATAGGATTTAGCAGCTGCAAAAACAGGAAGATGGAGGAATCAAACTATAGCATAATCAGCAACATCTTAAACTAATATCAGATCAAATAAACAGCAATGAGGAGGTGACAGTTTTGGTGGCAGCTATGCAGATGCACGCTTATGAAATGAATTAACACACTCTCATTCTTATATCCCCTGAATAAGAAAGCTTATACTTTTCCATTTTTCATAAGTTGTTCCCAGTCATGCCAAGCTACCAGCGACCAGAGGTTTCATATAAAAACCCAACACCAATTAACATGAACCTTATGATAGAGAACAGACTAGAAAAGAACCATTTCAGAACAGAGAAAAATGTCTTAAGAAACAACAGCAGACATGCACACAAATCTTGAAGAAGAAGAAGAAAAACACCCATTTGGGCACATATACAAGCTTGAAACCAACCCCGAAATCCATTTTTTACCATAAAACTAAAACCACCGAGAAGAATCGCAATAACAATCCACAGAAGCATCAAAACCAGGAAAAAGAACTGTAAAGTATAAACTCAAGAAACTGCAATGTATCAATTATCTATCTCATAAGTCAGGTAGCATTAGCAAAACTGCAACAGATCAATGCACACAAGTCTCCCGGGCCCTCACAAACCACCGGCAATTAGAAAAACATCAAGAGATGTTAATGGGCACTTACACACTGGCATCCTCGCGGCCAAGAAGTTTAACAGGAGTGCCTGATCTTGGCGAGACCAAACTACCCTCAGAAATCTCATCGAGACCCACAATCCGACCCGGCCACCATGAGCCGTTTCTCCGGCGTACCCAAACTAAAGCACCCACAGATGCATCAATGGCTTTGGTGTTGATGTTGTTGATATTACAGTTGGGGTCAGCAGAGCTACTACCCATTTCAGAAACCCCAACTCAGTCTTTCCAGACCCAAAAACAAACAAAAAAATCAAAGAGAAAAGTATAGTAAATCAATCAAAAGCCAGTATTTTGAAGAGAACCCAGGTGCCAAAACCAGCTACAAAGGTCGGTTTCATGGAGAAATGCTTATAAACCCTTTAAAACCCGTAGCCCAAAAGAAACAAACAGCCAAAAAAATTTCGGCAAAAAGAAAGAATACCCGGGAAGACAAAACCCCAAATAAACCTTGGATTGAAGGGTTTTATGACAGAAAGGGATCTGGAGAAGGAGATCTGGAAGGGCTTTCGGTTTTGGTGTTTGCCGTTGCTGTTGCAGTTGCTGTTGTTCAAAAACCAGACAGTGTTTTAAGGTCTCCTCTTCTTGATTGTAATTTAGCTTTTTATTATAATAATTATTGCTTAGATTTTGTCTGAAACATATCAAATTAAGTTTTTTTCTTTTTGCAGTGTGTGTGCCTGTAAGAGAGGGTGAGAGAGAAGAAGAGTTGCTGTTTGGATTAAAATAAAATAAAAAAGAGTACCTTTTGTATATTTTTTTTGCTGATAGAAATAGGAGAGGAGAGAGAGAAGCGCGCATTTGTGCGTTTGTGTGTGTGTTTTTCATTTGAAAAGAGTGGGGGAGGAAAGAGAGTTACGAGAATAAAGACACTCGAGTGTTTAGCATTACCATAGATTTGCTGTGGATCGATAAATTTTTTAATGAAAAAAATTAAATATATAAACTTTTTAAATGTGTTTTATTTAAAAACATAATTATAAATTAAAAAATTTACACATACATTCAATTAAATACATTAACAACTATTTGTGCTAATAAGTGTAAAACACAAAATGTTAATCTATTTATTCAACTTGCTCTTCGTTTTAAGTCAAATAAGTTATTTTTTAATGCGAAAGAATTAATATGTAAATGTTAATGATATATTTTTTGAATAAAAAAATATAATCGTGAATCAAGAAATTGATATTACATATATTAAAATACAGTAATAATCATATGTGTTGATAAAAACAAGTAAAAACTCAAACTAATTTTTAATGTAGTAAAAAAATAAAATAATGTTGCATTTGCTACCGTGAAATATCATTTTCTTAGTGTTTGTATAATAATTTTTCAAATATAATAAAGATAAGAACAAAAAAATATATAATAAACAAAGTTTCAAGTGATAAATATAAAATAATAAAAATACCAAGTATAAACAAAAAAAATTAAAAAAAAAACATGTTTTTTAAATAACAAAAACCTGAAAATCACAATTATACCATTACTATAGTGAAAAAATTGACAAAATTTATAATTATACCATTTCTATAGAAAACACAATTTTCTTTTAGTGTATGTATAATAATGTAGGGTTATTTTTAAAAGTTTTTCCTGTAAAAAAATATATAAAAATATTTTTTTATTTTTTTACATTAATATATTAAAATCATTAAAAAACATTAAAAAAATATTAATTTTACACTTTTAAAACAATATCAAAAGCAAAAACAAAATGGTGTCAATCTATATGTAGTGTTTGTTTAGTGTTGAAGTAGTTTTTACAGTTATAGTTAAATAAAAAAATATTTTAAAAAATATTTTTCATTAAAAATTTTTTAAAAATAAGTTTTAAAAAATATATGATTAGTTAAAATTGCTGTATAAATTTTTACATGTAAAATAAATAAAAACCATGTTTTTGTAAATGAAAAATGTGTTATTTTAGTTGATGTTAAAAATGCAATTATATACATGACCTCGTATAAAAAGCAAGTATATTATTTTAATTTTTATAAAATCAAAATTTAAAATACAATTATATATATAACTGGCATAAGTAATAAGCTATTAAACTTGCCAAATGACTAAGTAAGCTTCCACGTAAGCTTGCGAACATTTTCATATGCTTACATATGGACTCCGTAATTCAAAAAACCTAATGTATGAAATTATTGGTTCATTCTTGCTTATTGCATCATATTAATTAACATTAAACTAAAATTAAATTATAAAAACCTAAAGTTCGAGGAGAAGTTAACATGCAGTTAGATACATATCATTATAATAGTATTATAATAATGTAATGATAAAATTAACCCTCAATTATAAATTTTTTAAACTAGATATCAGCACAGGAAAATCATTTTATTATGATATAGTTGTTATTTTCATATTTTTTTAGCGATTGAATTGTCTTATTATTTTTTTTTACATTAAAATTATTTAGTAACTTCTAAAATAAAATAAAAATAAACTCACTTTCATGAGACTTTTAGTCTTTTATATTTTTTAAAGCAATAAAATATCTTAATTACCTTTAAACTTAAATTTTCCTAAACTCTCTTCAAGGTGTTTTTTCATCTTTTCTTCATGGTTCTTTATTAATGTCAAATTAAATGTCAAACTAACTTAGAAGTAGTTTTGTATTTTAATAAATGTTTAATATATTTTTAAAAATACTTTGTTGAAAAGGATGTGTGAGGTCATTCAATCACCAAAAACTATCTTTCATGGTAGGATTTGAAAGGTCTCAACACCCCCTCCATGATAGGTTGATGTTTATTTGTTGTTTTTTATTAGGTTTTTTTATAGTTCTTTTAATTGATATTTTTTTATTTCATCATTTTATATTTGAAGTAATTTTTTAAAACAATTTATAAAATTAGAATTCATTTTCAATTTCACCCCCTTTAATGTTTTTTAATCTTTAGAATTAAGTCCATATTATTTTGATTGTTGTCCTCCTTAATTATTTTTTTTTTCAAATTTGATCTTTGTTTTTTTTCTTTTTGTTTTGATAAATTTTTTAAATTGATATTTTTTTATTCTATCATTTAACGTTAGATTAGTTAAGTATTGAGTTTTTTTGATTAAGCTTGAATCTACTATTTTATGGGCTTCAAGTTTTAGAGATTACCCAAGGTTTGAGAGGTTCGCCCAGGTTTTTTTTTTCCCTTTTCTTTAAGCTCATGTTTTTTAAGTTTTATCCTTTAACATTTATTCAATTGGAGACTAGACTTTGTTATTTTTATTTATTTTTTTTCTATAGGATTTTTCATTGATTTTGAAAATAACCAGAGTTTTCTTGATTTTTTTTATTAACATGGGTATCCGGGCCAACTTGCGCGCACCTCGACTAATCTCACGGCCTCTGAAGTTAACGACCATGTAAGCCTCTAGTGGCCCTGAGATTTGTAAGACTCGAATTGGTGACCCCTAGGGAGCAAACTCAGGGTCTAACCAGTTGAGCTACACCCCTCAGGGTTGAGTTTTCTCGATTCTTGTTATTTGTTGTTCTTTGTTAGATTTACTTTAGCTAATCAACATTAAAATTGTTGGAAATTGAACTTCTTAATTTAGTCCAGATCTAGGATGTAATGGGTTGCAAGTTTGAAATCTTAGTCCAGGTTTCGAAGGCTCGCCTTATTTTTTGTTTCAATTTTTAAGCTGATGGTTTTTCAATTTCATCATTTAACATTTATATCATTAGCGATTAGACTATGTTCTTTAATGAATTTTCAAAATGACCTAGGTTGTCTTAGGTCTTCGTATTTGTTGTTTTTTTTTGTTGGATTTACTTTGGCAAGTTTTCGAAATTGATATTTTTTCATGATTTTTGTGAGTAAGGGAGCAGAGGCAGAATCGAACTAAGAAGATTCAGAGTAATGTAAATAGAACTCAAAAGCAACTTACCATGACATTTGTTGAGAAAATCCAGCTAGAAAGAGGAACTTGGTAGAGGTAGCGAGGAGTTGACTTTCGGAATCAACAGGTTGGTAATTTCATACATGATGTCATTCCATTCGCTCATCTTTCTCCGCGTCGGGAAACCTTTCACTAGTCTGGTGGTAGCTTTGGTGCCCTCCCGCCTCTCGATTCTCGGCAGGGTTTTCTCAACCTCAATCATTTCATATTTTCTTCTCGATCAACAAAGTGGAACAAAAGGCTAGTTTCCTTTGCGCAGCGCTTCACCATGCTCATTGCTGCACGCGCTAGGGACTGTATAACCGGCTGCTTTCGGTTGTTTGACACACCACTTAGGCGGCAGGTAAGCTTGATGACTGAAAGCTTTCAATTCAAGTTAAGCAACGAAGAGGTCGAGGCAT
>Ga0325402_1000477_pt1 | contig 27778 bp, 20 predicted proteins | sample PopdelMetagenome_22_FD_207212 | JGI IMG/M metagenome (GOLD analysis project Ga0325402, IMG submission 207212) | Populus deltoides microbial communities from Bellville, Georgia, United States - Xylem-PdKOR-R3 | ecosystem: Host-associated > Plants > Phyllosphere > Stem > Wood/Secondary xylem... | reverse complement strand
TCAACAAATACAAAATTAACATATCTAGAAAGATATAATACACCGTATTAACAATAATTAAATGAGTAATGCTATACAAATAAAATTTTCATACAAAACTCCTGCAAACGCTTGACACTTTTTTTTTCAGGAGAGATGGGATTTTAGTATAAGTGTAAATGATTTTTCTAAAAATATATATGTTACAGTATTATTTTACATTTGCATATTGAGATTAATACACAAGTGGAATATTTAATTAGTGTTGCTCTTGTCTCTAATTTTTTTTTAGTTTAACGTAGGTGTCCGGGCCAGCTTTCACGCACCTTAACTAATCTCACGAGTCTTGAAATTAACGACCATGTAAACCTCCAGTGGCCATCATATGAGCAACCACAGGGCTTGAACCTGAGACCACAGAAGAAACAAACCTCTTGATTCCAAACTCTTACCACTGGGCCACTACCTAGATGATTGCTCTTGTTTCTCATATTAGTAATGGAGATGATGGCGAAATTTTATTCCCTTCTCGCCAAGTGTTAGGGCTTGAACATAGGGATCATTTTCTAGGAACAGCATCTTCGTATTGAGCGCAGTGAGCACCATTACAGAAAGAGATACCAGAACGCACAACGACAATAGCACAAGCATTACTCCATGTGCAAGGAAGCCCTTCACCTCTTTCGCATAATCTACTGAAGCCATAGCCAGCACTGTCAAAGGAAAAGAATAAGCCCACCATGCTACGTTGAACTTTCTCATGGAATTTTTGAATAGGGATGGCCTAGCTAGAAACCTGTTTTCACATTACAAATAAATTAATAAATATTAGAAAATTAAGGACCATACATGGATGCTTCATTTAAGACACTAAAAAAAATCACAACTCAATTTTAAGTTTAAATTACCAGGGATAAGAAGAGGAAGAGAGACAGAAAGAAGAGCATCTTTGCCGGGTTATCAAAACTTTTGGAAATGGAGTCCCAAGCCAAGCTTGCCACACTTAGAGCTGCGAAGAACAAGAAGAAGACGGGCCTCTACATAGTAGGCAGGCTGTTGCCCCCTGATAACCTTTGATATAGTGTAACAAACAGGACAATATAATGTGCCATGCCCAAAGAGAACATACAAACAGCACTCTCCCTCCACCCCATTTCCGCTGCAGCCCGGGCCCCTACCAAATTCCCTATCACTGATAGCTGACTGGTCGGATTCGCCACCGCTGATAAAAACCTCTTTCCTTTAGTAAACCACTGGCCGTAGATTTTGACATCGAGAACCACCACTGGAACCACAAAAACCCACCACAGAACTAGGCAGTACATGGTTTTTGGAGTACTGAATGGTGATGATTGAAGCAAAAGAGGCCAGGAAATCAAAGGAGCAAAAAGATAGTTCACTCCTACATGGTGCAAGAACTCAGCCTTCACCATTTCAAAGTGATATATATAAACATCTAAGGATATACAGAACAGAGAGTGAGGCTAATGAGAAGAGAGCTAGTGGCCAGAGAAGAACAAAAGCTGTGGAGGGCAGCATTCGAAACATACGTCTAAGAGCAAGTGCATCATCAGGAGATTCTCCAAGGATTTTCCATAGTAAGGCTTGACTACATAGAGCAAGGCTAATCCTAAAGTAACCGGTGTTGGAGAAAACAAATGATAGAACAGAGGAGGGATCACAACTCACATAATTTGGTGGAATACAATGCACTAAACAATGATACTCTCACACCTTTCATTATCAAATCCATACAATATATATAGACATTATAAAATGTCTTTTACAATCTTCAAAGTACTTAATTAATATTAGACTCTTTAATACTTACTCTAGATTATTGTACTACTAGATTCATAGTAATTCTAGGTTCGTAGTATTTTTAATGTGGATGATTATTTATTGAACTAACTTCAATACACTTAATCTTGATAAACAAGTTTAATAACTAACATTCTCCCCTCTTAAACTTGTTTCGTCCATCTTCATGATTCCAAGTTTCTTCTGCAAATAACATAATGCATCAGTCTTCAATGGCTTTGTAAAAATGTCTGCAATTTGTTCATGAGTTTTGACATGAACTAACTCCACATCGCCTTCTTTTATGTGCTCTCTGATGAAGTGAAATCGAGTATCAATATGTTTTGAACGTTTATGATGAACTGGATTCTTTGCAAGTGCTATAGCAGACTTGTTATCAACAAAGATTCGTATAGCCTTGCTCTGTTTCTGCTGCAAATCTTCCATCAGTTTCTTTAGCCATATTGCATGACACACACACGATGCAGCAGCAATGTATTCTGCTTCACATGTGGATAATGCAACAATAGATTGTTTCTTTGATGTCCACGTGAAAGCTGTTTCTCCCATAAAGAATACAAATCCAGTTGTGCATTTTCTGTCTTCCAAGCTTCCTACCCAGTCACTGTCACTATAACCTATAATTTCAAGATTCTGTAAAGATGAATAAAACAATCCATAGCTTGTAGTTCCTTTAACAAAACGAAGGATCCGCTTTGCTATCTTCAAATGTGAACTTCTCGGCTTCTCCATATATCTGCTAATCAAGCCAACTCCATACAGAATATCTAGTCTGGTACATGTTAAATAACGCAAGCAACCCACAATACTTTTATAGTATGTAGGATTAACTAAATCCCCTTCTCCTTCTTTAGTTAACTTGGTTCCATATTCAACTGGATTGTCTGCTGGACAACAATTCTCCATAGCAAATTTCTTCAAAACTTCTGTTGCATACTTGGTTTGTGAAATGAAGATTCCATCACTGCATTGCTTCACCTCTAATCCTAGAAAATAGGCCATGAGACCTAAGTCTGTCATTTCAAATTCCTTCACCATGGATTGCTTGAAGTCTTGAATCATAGTTGGATCATCTCCTGTGAAAAGTATATCATCAACATATAAACAAACAAATATTATTCTGCCTTGTAAACTTTTCTTCACATATAATGCATGTTCATAAGGGCATCTTATGAATCCTTTCTAGGAAAGATAGCCATCAATCCTGGAGTTCCATGCTCTAGGTGCTTGTTTAAGCTTATAAAGAGCTTTCTTCAATCTGCAAACCTTCTCTTCTTCTCCTTTTACCACAAAACCCGCTGGTTGTTCTACATACATTACCTCTTCAAGGTTGCCGTTCAAGAATGCTAACTTTACATCCATCTGAAAAATCTTCCATCTTTTCTAAGCTGCTAGGGAAATCATCAATCATACTGTTTCCATTCTTGCTACTGGAGCAAAAACATCTTCATAATCAACTCCATATTGTTGCTTGTACCCCTTCGCTACTAATCTGGCTTTATGTTTTTCAATTTCTCCTTCTGCATTCCTCTTTGTCTTGAAGATCCATTTTACTCCTATTGCATTGTGTCCTTTGGGAAGTGTTGTCAATTCCCATGTATTATTTTTTATGATGGAACAGATCTCCTCCTTCATTGCTTTTTTCCACCTGTCTTCTTGATATGCTTCTTCAAATGTAATAGGATCATTTCCTGAAAACAAGCAAAGCATATTAACATCATCAAGATTGATTCTTTCTTTTACATCATAAATCTCTTGTATGCTCTTCGTCTTTCTTGTTGTTGAGCTTGAAAGACTAGCAGGACTGTTAGTTGATGCAGATGGAGCTAACATGATTTCTCCTTCATCTTTCTGAATATGTTCTTCATCTACAATTAGTTTCTGTGGCTGATCTTCAGAATTCCAACTCCATTCTTGCTCTTCATCAAACTTCACATCTCTTGACATGATCACCTTCTTTGTCATCGGATTGTACAATTTGTAACCATGCGAGTTTTCTCCATATCCCAGCAGTATGCATTTCTGACTTTTATCTTCAAGTTTGGTTCTTCTTTCCTCTTGAATTTTGGCATAAGCAACACTGCCAAAAATTCTCAAATGATCAACTCTTGGTTTCTTCATGCTCCATTCTTCTTCTGGTGTGATCTTCTGAAGTCTTTTTGTTGTAAATCTGTTCAGCAAATACACAGCACATACAACTGCATCTCCCCAAAACTCTTTTGGACAATTTTTTTTTCTTTTAGAATACATCTAACCATGTTCATAATAATTCTGTTTTTTCTCTCTGATACTCCATTCTGTTGTGGAGTCTATGGCATTGTGAGCTGATGAATAATACCATTTTCCTTACAATAACCATCAAAATCATGAGAAACATACTCTCCTCCCCTATCTGTTCTTAGGCATTTTAGCTTACATTCACTTTGTTTTTCTACTAAATTTTTAAACTCCTTAAATTTGCCCAACACTTCTTTCTTTTCTTTTAACACACATACCCATGTCTTTCCACTAAAATCATCAATAAAAGTGAGAAAATACCTGCTTCCTCCTATTAAAGTAGGCAAAATAGGGCCACACACATCTGAATACACCAGGTCGAGAGGCTGAGATGCTCTTGAGCTCTTCTTTAAGAATGGCTTTCTGTGCTGCTTTCCCATTACACACACTTCACACATTCTGCTTGTGTGCTCTAACTTTGGTATTCCAAGAACCATTTTGCTTTTCTCCATCAGCATAAGTGATCCACAGTTCAAATGTCCATATCGCAGATGCCATAAATTCATCATGTTAGAGATTTCTGCCTTAAAACATTTTGACAGATATATGCTCAGATCCAGAGGGAACATCATGTTTCTAGTCATTTTAACTGAAGCAATTGCAGCTCTAGACTCATAAAAAATCTTCAGATTCTTGTCCTTCATCTGCACTTCAAAGCCTTTCTCCAAAAATTACCCCAAACTCAGAATGTTGTTCTTCATGTCTGGAACATAAAAAACTTTTGATATGAACTTCTGCTCACCATTCTTAAGTTCAATAAGAATTCTGCCTCTTTCTTCAATTGGTCTTTGAGAAAGATTTCCAAAGGTAATGTTACCTTTATAACTTTCACCGATATCAACAAATGCTTCCTTCATACAACACATATGATTTGATGCTCTTGTATCTAGATACCAGGTGCTGGAGTTGCTGCCATCAAATTTTCCACAAGCCAACAATAATGCAGGCTCTTCATAATCAATTTCTTTCTCAGAAAAGTTGACATTCTTGTCTTCAAATTTGTGTTGTGAACAATCTGAAGCAAAATGACCATACTCTTTACAATTATAACATTGTACATTTACATGATTATTCCTCCAATTTGAATATCCTCCATGACTTCTTCCTCTGCTTCTACCACGACCTCTGAAATTAAAATTTTGATTTCGTGCTCCATGAGATTCTTGATTTCTGAATGATCTTCCTCCTCTTCCTCTTCTATGAATGAACCTTCCTCTTTGAAATGATCCTCTGCCAGATTCATTAACATTCTTCACGGTTAACTTTGTTTGCAATGCTTGTTCAAGAGATCTTCCTTCTCCTCTTCTATCAATTTTCTACTCATAGGCTTGCAGAGATCCCATTAATTCTTCTACTGTCAGATCTTCCAAATTCTTTGATTCTTCAATTGTTACGACCACATGATCAAACTTTGAATCTAGAGACCTCAAAATTTTCTCCATCACACGAACATCATCAACATTTTCACCATTCCTTCTCATCTGGTGAACCACATAGATTACTTTTGTGAAGTAATCTGAAACTGTCTCATTACTTTCTTTACTCAACTTCTTAAAGTCTCCTCTCAATGCTTGCAACCGTACCCTTTTTGTCTTTTCAACTCCACTATAAGTCTTGTTAAGCATTTCCCATGCCTTCTTTGACGTCTTTGCTGGTGCCACCATCTCAAGAGTTGTTTCATCAAGTCCTTGATAAATGGTGAATAACGCCTTGTTATCCTTCTTCCTTCATTCTCTCAATGTTTGTCTTTCTACATTACTCATTGCTGCCTCTTCTCTTGTTGATTCTGATTCAGTGTAACCATCTTCAACTATCTCCCATAACTCTTGTGATCTTAGTAGTGCCTTGTATTGAATACACCACAGATCATAGTTTTGTTTGGTAAGATAGGGAATATGAAATTGAGAAATGTTGTTGCTGGAAGCCATATCTACTTGCAAGCTCTGATACCACTTTGTTGGAGAAAACGAATGACAGAACAAAGGAGGGATCACAACTCACACAATTTGGTGGAATACAATACACTAAACAATGGTACTCTCACACCTTTCATTATCAAATCCATACAATATATATAGACATTATAAAATGTCTTTTACAATCTTCAAAGTACTTAATTAATATTAGACTCTTCAATACTTACTCTAGATTCATTGTACTACTAGATTCATAGTAATTCTAGATTCATAGTATTTCTAATGTGGATGATTATTCATTGAACTAACTTCAATACATTTAATCTTGATAAACAAGTTTAATAACTAACAATCGACATGTAACCTAGCCAAGATTGATATCAAAGATTGCTTGATGATAGATAGAGAGCCACGATGTGGTGATGGTATTGCTGTTTGCTCGATCACAATTTCGATAACGGGTGGAATTTCTTGCATTCATATTTATTAAGGAAAGAGACTTGTACATGTAAATGACTTATATAGAAATAGTTATCATGTAGTATATTTCACTCTTATATTAAACAAAACTCTAAAAGTATAAATACAAAGAAATGATTGTTCTTATTGACAATCATTATAGTTCACACAAAGACAATCTCTCAACATAATTCAACTTGGTCTCAGAGCAGGAAAATCATCCTTCACTCTTCTTCTTTATATTTGGTCCTCTCTTCCAGACCGGCTTGCATCTTCACCTCTCTTGTCAATGGAAAATCAAGAACTTCAATAATCTACTGCTGCCGCCGCACTAATCCTTCACTCTTTTTTCTCTCCTTCGCCGCCACCAATGTTGGCTACTACCTCTAATGCATCCACTGTTGCTACTGACAACCAAGTGCCTCTATATTCTTTTTTAGATGTCATGACTGTTATGATAAAAGGGTCTGTTATCTTTCCTCTTCCTAATACTCAACAAGTAATCTCTTTAAAGCTCTCCAACACTAATTACTTATATTGAAGGATGTAGATGAAACATTTTCTTTTGGTCAAGGCGTGTACTTCTTTGTTGATGGCACATCATCATGCCCTCCTTATCATCTACTATCTATTACGATATACTTACCATTTATCAATCCTGCATACTTATCATGAAAGCAACAAAACCACTTAATCATAAGGGCTCTTCAATGTTCTCTCTATAGAAGTTTTGCATCTAGTTGTGGATTGTAACACCTCCCACAGTTTTTGAACAATGTTGAAAACAACCTTCGCTTCTCCTTTCAACTAACGGATTACGATGACTTTCTCAGCACTTATTTATAGAAAGCAAATGCCTTAATTTGATGAACTTGTTGATGTTGGCAGACCGATCTCCATGGAAGAATTCAACTTGTATGTGTTCTGTGGGTTATGCAATGATTTTAAGGATTTTGTAACCAGCTTGTCTACTAAGGCTGATCCCATCTCATACACCGATCTTTATAGCCACCTCCTCACACATCAGTTTCTCCACAAAGCTTCTCTCCAACTTCTTGTAACAACTCATTTATTACCAACTCCAACATAACAACCATCTGTATTTTTTGTGCAGCATTATTTTGGTTCCAGTATTGGCAGAAATGGTCGGTTTCCTAGGGGCTAGAGACAAAATAATCGTAGCAGCTATAATCATGGAAATCATGGCTATGGTTTAGGCCATAATTTCAATACTAATAGTTATGCTTCATGTGATAAATTTAGACAGCAGGGAAATCGTTTCTCTTCTGGTTCCCCCTCTCAAAATTTTAGGCAGTAAGGTAACCGATTTGGAGGTTATAACTGAACCGTAAAGTGTCAATTGTGTTATGAGTATGGATGTACTGCCCAGCAGTGCTCTCAGTTGGCTACTTATCATCTCTACACATGTTTACCTTATCCAATATTTATGTTCCTGATATTAAAAAACCTCTACTGTCTATTCAAAAATTTAATCTTAAGAATAACGTGTACTTTGAATTTCATCCCTTTCTATTTTATGTTAAGGATCTTATGACAAAGGAAGTGCTTCTTTCCAGTCAGAGTAGAGATGGTCTATATGTTTTGTTCGAGTCATTTGCAACATTGTTGCCTCAAGTTTTCTCGTCTACATGTCTCTCTCCTTCCGCTGATGTCTGGAATTGTCGACTTGGGCATCCCAATCCATGTATTTTGCACTTTTTGGTGTCAAATAAAAAGATTTCCTGTACGTCAAAACAATTTAATTTTAATTGTCCAACATGCTCTCTAGGCAAGTTGTCTCGTTTGAATTTAAAAACTATGGGTCATCAAACTCAAGCTCCTCTTAACTTGATTTTTAGTGATGTTTAGGGTCCTTTTCCTATGTTGTCATCTGATGGATTTCACTATTTTGTTATTTTTATGGATGCCCATATGAAATTTATTTGGTTTTATCCTTTGGTTGCTAAATCTAATGTTTTTACTATCTTTCATCAATTTCAAGTGCTCGTTGAGTGCTAGTTTTCTTTAAAAATTAAGTCTGTTCAAACATATTAGGGTGGTGAATATCAAAAACTCAATAAATATTTTAAAACAATTGGTCTTCATCATCGTGTGATCTGCCTGCATACTCATAAATAAAATGGCATGGTTGAACGCCATGATAGATATATTGTTGAAACTGGGCTTACTCTTCTTGGTCAATGTAAAGCTCCCCTAAAATACTGGAGTTATGCTTTTGAAATTCAGTTTATTTGATTAATCGCATGCCCACTCAAGTTCTTAACCATAAGAAACCTTTTGAATGTCTTTTAAAGTTGCCTCCTGATTATACTTTTCTTCGTACTTTCGAGTGTCTCTACTTCCCATTTCTTCGTTCATACAATGCTCGTAAGTTAGATTTTCACTTTCTGCATGTGTTTTTCTAGGTTATAACAACTCTCATTTAGGTTATTGATGTCTTGATTTGTTGTCAAATCATATTTATCTTGCTCGTCATGTTTAGTTTCATGAAAATATTTTTCCTTTTGACAAGTCTGAACTGATTGTAGCTCTACCCATACAACCTTTTACTGTCACTTTACAATCTCTCAGGATACCTTATCCAGTCACTCACCTGATGCCCTCTACACCTACTACAACCCCTTCGAGTCCCTTACCATTACCTGCATATCACTGTCATGATTATTTTTTAGGTACAAGTTCAGATTCGCCACTCTCACATGCACCTTTCATCTCCCCTGTTGTTTCCTCCATTGGTTCACCTGTTGTTTCCCCCACTGGTTCCCCCTCTCGGCCTAATCCTATATTGAGCTCTTCACCACCAAGTTCTTCCTTTATTTCCCCTACCGGACTTAACTTATATGTTGATTTATTTCAATTATCTCTTCAAGAAATGTCATAACGTACCAGTGTGTCTTCAACTCCATCTCAGGTTGCCCACACTCATTCCATGGTGCTTCACCCACGTCCATCCAAAAACATAAACTTGAGTGTTGCATTTGCCTCTCGGGTTGCTTCTTTCCTTTAACAGGAACCACTTTCATTTATGGATGCCAACAAGTACTTGATTTGGCATAATGCCATGCAAAAGGAAATCTGGGCCTTTCATTGTAATCAAACTTGGTTGTTGGTACCTTTTCATTCATCTATGAATGTGGTTGGCAGTAGGTGGGTGTATAAGATCAAGCAACATGTTGATGGTCAGATTGACTAGTATAAAACATCGTTGGTTACCCACGATTTCACTCAGCATGAGGGGATATATTATTTAGAGACATTTAGTCTAGTAGTTAAGCTTATAATGGTTCGACTTGTGTTCATTATTGCTGTCTTTTATGGTTGGAAAATTCATTAGTTGAATGTCTATAATGCTTTCTTGAATGACATTCTTCAGGAAGAGGTGTATATTGCACAACCACATGGTTTTATTGACCCTATACTTCCATCTCATACGTGTCGTCTTCATAAATCATTGTATGGATTGAAACAAGCGCCTCGAGCATGGTACAACCGGTTAAATGAGTTTCTAATTTCCATTGGATTTTAGGCATCCAAGGTTGATACTTCTCTTTTTATCCTTTCTTTCGTTGGTGCTATGATTTATTTGCTTGTGTATGTTGATGATATTCTATTGATCGGGAGTAACTCGACTTTGCTTCACTGATTGATTACTTTATTGCGATCAGGATTTAAGCTTCGGGATTTAGGTTCCGTTCATTTGTTGTTGGGCATTGAAGTTAAATCTACTGCTATAGGTGTTTTACTTAGTCAATACAAGAATGCGCTAGATATTATCCAACGAGAAGGTATGGCTTATTGCAAACTGGTTGACACTCCTTTGTCTAAATTGGGAATCATGCATGGTACTTTTCACTCTGATCTGACACGCTATAAACAGATTGTTGAGGCTCTGCAATATCTTACTTTCACTATACCTAATATTTGCTATACAATTAACAAGGTATGTTAGTTTATGCATGTCCCTACTGAGGATCATTAGGCTGCCGTTAAGCGCATCCTGCGTTACCTCCAAGCTACAACCTTCTATGGTCTGCACATTACTCGGGATTCCTTCTTGTCCCTTCATGGTTGCACTAATGCTGATTGGGCTAACAATATTTTTGATCGAAAATCAATAGGTGGTTATCTTGTGTATCTTGGTTCTACCCCTATTTCATGGAAATCCAGGAGACAACACAATGTTGCTAGGTCTTCTATAGAGACAGAATACAAAGCCTTTGTTGATGGTACTGCTAAAATCTTATGGATTCGCTCTTTATTGTTAGAACTTAGACTTTCATCCTTATCCATGACTACGTTATGGTGTGATAATTTAAGGGCAACTTTCTTATCTACCAATTTGGTGTTTCACATCTGTACTAAACATGTTAAATTGATTATCACTTTGTTCGTGATCATGTTGCTAAGCAAGAAATTCATGTACGATTCATTTCTTCCAAGGACCAACTAGCTAATGTCCTTACCAAGTCTCTCTCTCCAGTCTCATTTGCTTATTTTTGATCCAAGCTTCGGGTGAAATCTCTAGCTTCAGCTTGATGGGTTGTATTAAGAAAATAAACTTATATGTAAATACCTTATGTAGGAATAGTTATCATGTGTAGTATATTTCACTCTTGTATTGTAGACAACCCTAAAGGTATAAATTAAAAGGAATGGTTGCTCTTATTGACAACCATCATAATTCACACAAAGACAATCTCTATATAGAATTCAACTATATTGAATAGTAACTTGTATGAAAATGTTATACAACACCATGTAGCCATGGACACAGATTGGGTTTAGGGTGTATGGGAGTGTGATAACGGTTATTTTTCAAAGTGATTTTCATTCCAAAACAAATTAAAATAATGTTTTTTAAAAAAATTATTTTTGACATCAGCACATCAAAATGATCTGAAAATATGAAAAACATATTAATTTAAAACAAAAAAATAATAATAATGCAGTGCCGAACACTGTTGTGCCATATAAAAGGTTTGCTATAGACAGTGATGTGTGAAAATGTTTTAGGAAATTGAAAAGAATGTTCAGTGAGCGGTAAGCATGCGATCTAAAGTCCAATTGGAGGCGGCTGATAACTAGCTAGGCTTGCCTTTTTGGACTTCATTTCTCACAGATTCGTGAGTTGTTTTGCAGTCCTTACAGCTAGAACCCATGCATTTGTGGGACCATTTTGGTTTGGTTCTGATTTGATTGGAGTTTTTGTTTTGTGTGCCATGCAATGTTATGGTAATATTTCTAGTTGATTATTGAACAACGGATCATAGTTCAAAAATTCTTAAAACTTTAAATATTCAGGTTAAATCTATTGAAAAAATTCTTAAAACTTTTAATATTCAGGTTAAATCTATTGAATAAATTCTTAAAACTTTTAATATTCAGGTTAAATGTACAAAAATTAAGCTTTATGGTAGGTTATCTACTCTGAACCTTATATATTACTCCCTTCTTTAGAATTTTTCAAAATTAGATTTTTAATTATTTATCAAAATTTCATTTGTTGATGTCTATTTTGGACAATTTCTGAAACTGTCATTGTTTTGGAGAATATAAAAGTCCATATAATTGAAAATGAAGTTGTAACTAATTCAATAATTGAATATAAGATTGAAAAATTAGTTTTGCAAATGTTCTTTTTTAAAAAAAATTGGATGAATATTTCTAAACAGTGCTAAAGAGAAATGTGCATAAACAAAGTTGGATGAAAGCAATTTGTAGAAATGAAAAAAAAATACCAATTAAAATCTGCGATGTGTCATTTTTACTTAAAAAAGATAAAATAAAACTTAAATAAATGACATGAAAAATAAATGGGCCTTTATATATTTCTTTGTCAATAGAAGATTGACATATGAAATGAGATATTTAAGATATATTGTCATAAATACTTAATCCTATAAATAAAAGTCAACTAATAAAATAATATCATGTAGCATTGAAAATAGATTTGAGAGCCTCTACAAATCTTTATAAATAGATGGCCTCATCATAGAAAAAATAGAACTCTAGAAGATACACAATTTCTTGAAGACAAGTTTTTCAAGCAACGAAACTCTCTCAAAAGCTCTTAAGTATCCTTCATCTACACTTAAAGTCTATAAAGAATAGAGTTTTGTTGGATCAAGCCTAAACACCTCATAAGACTTCTTTAACAACACTTTGAGAATATCAAAGGTATTATTCAAAGCATCAAATCACCAAATATCACTTTGTAATACACGTTTAAATTCAAGTTCTTGCAAAGCACAAATCTTGGCTTGATTTCACAAATGAATCAAGTCACCACATATCAAATTCAAGGGAAGAACTAGAGAATTTCTTATTCTTTTCTAAGAATATTTTAAATGGAGATTGTACCCAATCATATTTATTAAATCAAATGTCTGTACACGTGTGCTTGTTTAGTTCCAGGTTCTCAAAAATTATATCTATAAATTTCTAACAACTTCATTGGGACATCTCTACCTTTTATCTCTTCCATTCAAGAAAGAATTTTCAACAACCTCTTAATGACAACTAGGAAGAACATAATCCCCATTGTCGCTCAAAAAAGAAGTAAGGCTACTAATTCAAGTCACTGACATATCGCTGAAGATTTTTCAACCCTACTATTGAAAACAAAATCCATCGTTGAGTTATATGTGCAAACTAAGCCGATTCTCGAGCTAATGTCAACATCAATTGTTTTGAGGTAGAAAAACGGGCATGAGAGCTTGAATGTTAGAAATTATGGAAATTAAGTGTTGTTTTATCAAAAATTCATATTTTAATGTGTTACATATGTAAGTTGTATGATTTAGGGACTAATCTTGAAGGTAAAACCCAAGTTGGTTTCAAGGGTGACGTTTTCAGCCAAAAAAAAAGAGAATGAGGAAATTTTCCAGTTGCAAAAACAACATAGCAATTTTGAGAAACAACTAGACCGATCTGATGGTCAGACCGTTTCTCAAAATGGCAAGACCATTTTTGGCTAGTGTTTTGAGGTAGCCCAATTTTATGTTTTGGTTTCTTGTTTTTTATTTGAATATTTGGATTATTTAAAGGATATAAATGATTATTATATAGAGATGAAAACTTAATGTGTGTGTATGCATGAAATTAGCTTGCTTGATAACATTTCATATGTTGAAACGTTAAGAGATGAAAAAGTTTGTGTGAGGATGTACGGGTACTTTTATTCACGAGTAACAAATACTTGGAGTGTTAAAAGATTATCGAGATGTGCATTCTTAATATTTTCAAGAAAAAAATGTGATGTAATACTTAGTGTGATACAAGTGAGGCACCGGTTGTGGGACCCCAAACAAGTGGAACATGACTAGCGAGAGGAACATGTAGATGCTTGGCACCTTAACCTTTTTAAATTACAGAAATTATTATAAGTTGTATTTAAATATTATGATCATTGATTTGTACAATATGTGTTTTAGAATGAAAAAGGCTCATGAAATCTCAATGTGGAGATTTGTTTAGACAAGTGTTGGGAGTATAAGCCAAGTACATGAGTAGGGCTTAGGTTGATACTTATAAAATACCTAGGTGGTTGAATGAATAACCAACCCTATGAGTGAGGCTTAACTGAATAAATCTGAATTGCTGATATAAGTGCATATGGATTTTGTGTACAATAGTTGACCACATGTGTGGGGTTAGACTTAAAGTCCATTAGGGCATAAGATGGATGCATTTTATGCATGGAAGTCAGCCATAAGAGTGAGGCTCCAAAATTGTTAACATTAAGTCAGTTATGATAAAATAGGGACGTGATTTTAAAATTGATGTACTGGCCATATATGTGGGGATAATGGACAATTTATAGTCAGCCGCATAAACGGAGACTAGGAATGTGTTGGACTTACACCTGAGGCATTGAAGCTAGGTGAAATTAAAGGTAGGTGTTGTTTATATCAATGAACCTTTAAAAGAGTTATGAAGGGTTGGTCATGATAATCCTTAATGTTAAGTTTACCTTTTTGGTATTCTTACGTGAAAAACAACATTTAGAGTTTAATGTTATATGAAAAAGTTAGTCCAGAGATTGGGGCTTATACGTTGATTGTTTGGAGTGAAAGGTTTTGATTGGTAAATTATTACCACTAATGGATTGTAAGGGATATGTTTATGGTAAAGGCTATAATAATGAAATCTATGTGAAATTTATGAAATAAAATTTAAATTTATGTATAATTTATTAGTGTCATGATGCAATGATGAAATTTTTATTCTAAATTGTTAGTATGTTTGTTTTTTACAGGTTTTTCATATGCTCTTCAAAACTAGATTGACATGATCACTACTTTTAGCTATAGGACTTCAAATGTTTCCATTTAGCTGTAGGATTTCAATGTTTATGTTATTCTGTTAACCTTGAAGGATTATACTAAATAAATTATAGAAATATTATGGTTTAATATTATTCTCATTATTGTGAAATTATAAAGATGATGATGACATCAACTTAACATAGTTAATGTAATAAATTGTGGTTTGCATTTCTATTTTAAGTATATGATGCAAATTTTGATGTTTTATTCTTTTATGTTCATTTTCCTTATTGTGGCAATGTATCGAAAGATATATTTATGTTATTTCATCAAAAAAAATATTATGAACATTTATGAATAAAGTCTAGGGTGTACATGATTCACCCAAGGTAAAAAAAAAAATCTTCATGATTTTTAAGTAATATGATATTGATTATCTTGTGTATCCACATAGTGAATATGTGTGGAGTGTTACAAAATACTTCAACAATTCACCCATGAAGACTTCTCAATGCTAATCACCAAGTAAGGAATTGAGTTTTGGCACCATGTCAGTGATGACAACTGGGACTACATCTTTGGAGGATCAAGTGACTAACCTAACAAGACTCTTTGAAAGTCTTTCAACTTAACTCAAGGAAAAGATCATGAGATAACGAAGTTGATGAACAAACTTGAGAGCATAAATGAGGGAGGCCAAAATTTAGCTACCAAGGTTGTGCAAGTAGATCAACTAAATGCCATTGAGGATTCTACAATTAGAGCTACAAGAAACATTCACGAGTTGAATAGTCTCCAAGGAAAGTTGGCCTATATATGAAGATTCATTACTAACTTAACTGGTCGATGTCAACCATTCACTTACCTGATGAAGAAGGATACATCATTTTATTAGGACGAAGCTTGTACTAATGTCTTCAATAGGATTAAAGAGTACTTGCTTAATCCATATGTTCTACAAGCACCAGTACCAAGATGCCTATTTATCCTCTATATTGCAACTTAAGTGCATTCCTTAGAAGTGTTGTTGGCATAATAAAATGATGAATCTAAGGAAAATGCTCTGTACTACTATAGTATGATGTTAAATGGGTCTGAATCGAATTATTCTCCAATAATTTGAGAAGACATGTCTAGCATTAATTTTATGATAAAGAAGTTAACATTATCTCCAAGTAGTATGACTAATCTTTTAAGTTGACCCTCTCAAATACATCATTTCAAGTCTGACAACATAAGCTTTATTGCTTCAAGAATTTAAAATTGTCTACGTCTCATAAAAAGAAATCAAAGGGCAAGCATTAGATGTTTTTCTTGCTGATCGTCATGTTTCTAGTGAATGAAATTTCTCTGAAGACCTGCCTGATAAGGACATCTTGTTCAATGAAATGTCATAAACATGAAAAATTTATTTTGATGGTACAATATGATAAAATAGAGCCAAAGCTAAGGTGATCTTTATTATACCTAAATGAGAGGTCTTGCCATTTTCCTTTTTATTTACTTAATGTTGTTCCAATAACTTGGTCGAATATCAAAATTTAATTATTAGGATGAAAATGACGGTGAATACAAATATGTCTCACCTTAAAATGTTTGGAGATTCTCAATTATTCATCAAGCAACTCTTCTCACTTTATTCATCAAGCAACTCCTCTCACTTTATGAAAAGAAAAAGCCAGAACTTGTCCCGTATCATAAGTACAAATTAAAACTAATGACATCACTTGATTACATCACTTAAGAACATATACCTTAAAATAAAAAATAAGCAAGTCGATGCTTTAGAAAATATGGTGTCAAAATTAGCGTTATATAGTGAGGAAATAAAAGTCCTCGTATGTTATAGATAGGTTGTTATATCGATAACTCATGATGAAGAAGAGAAAGAACAAGTGGGTGTAGTTTTTGTTTATGAGATTGAAAAAGAAGAGTGACACCAACTGTTTATCGACTATTTAAGACATAATAAACTACGTAAAGACCTATGCTATAAGACAAAGGTGAGGCAAAGAGCCTTTTGCTTCATATATTTTCAAAACACTTTTATCGATGCTCTTTTGATAAAGTTTTTTGTGTTGTCTTGGAGAAGAATAAGTTATAAAAGCATTAGAGGAAATACACTCGGGGATCTACGAAGCACACCAATTGGGTCTTAAAATTCACTTTCAAATCAAAAGAATATGGTACTACTAGCCTATAATGGTGAAAGACTGTATAAATTATACTAGAAAATATCAAAGTTGTTAATTATATGTTAATTTGATCCACTAGCCACCCGAGCCTTTACACTCGATAATTGCTTCTTGGCCCTTTAATGCTTGGGGACTTGATGTGATAGAGCCATTACTAAAAAGCTCAAGAAGCATCTTTATATTTTAGCCGTAACTAATTACTTCTCGAAGTGGCTAAAGCTACAACATTAAAAGAGATAAAGAAAGAGATAATTATAAACTTTATTCGAACAAACATCATCTACCATTTTAGGGTACCAAGATATATCATAATTGATAATTGAAAGGAATTATACAATACATCTATGAACAAGTTGTGTGCATAATTCGATTTCAAACAACATAACTAATTTATGTACAATGCTCTAGTTGGTGGCTTGGCGGAAGCTTTTAACAAGACCTTATACAATATTCTCAAGAAGTTGGTGAATTGCTTGAAAAAGGATTGGCATGATAGAAATGAAGAAATACTATAAACTTATCATACTACATTCCAAATACCAACTCAAGCTACTTCATATTCCTTGGTATACGGTGTTGAAGTTGTTTTTCCACTTAAATGTCGAATTCTGTTTTTAAGGATTGCAATCCACAAAGGACTCTCTAGTGAAGACAATGTTTGTCTATGCCTCGAAGAACTTGAAGCCTTAGGTGAAAACCTCCTTAAAGCACAATAATTATTAGAATGTTATCAAGCTCAACTTTAATAATTATTAGAATGTTATCAAGCTGAACTTTGCAGAGCTTTCAACAAAAAAGGTGCGACCACGCTTATTCCAAGTAAGAGGTCTTGTCTTGGCAGTATGATGCCCATAATCATGTTAAAACACATGGATAATAAGTTCCTCTTTAAATAAGAAAAACCTTATATGGTTAAAGAAGTTTAAACCAATAAGTCTTACAAAATCATCGATGAGAACAAATTAAGGATTGGGCTTATCAACGATAAATTCTTAAAGAAATATCATGCTTGAAATTTGATGTAGCTCTTAGCTTGCAAGAGCTAAAATTATGAACGACATAAAAGTTTTTTGATCCTTTATCCTTAAAAATATGTAGGCAATTTGAAACTTGTTTTGATTACATTCATGCAAAAAACAAATAAGCAAAAAAAAAAAAACATAAAAAAACTTTGAACTACATTGTGACTTGATCATTTATCCATTGTAGCATATAGGCAACTTAAAAATTATTCTAAGTATAGTCATACCATCCCTTAAAACTATCTAAACTCATATGATTGTTCACATGAAAAAAGTAAATAACCAGACAACATAATCATAATAGGTAACAAGACGAGAGAGAGGGCAAAATATAGACTTTATTGATAAAAGGGAAAAATAATACATCAAGTGTGTATTATCAACAAAAAATCATAAGCTAGCATTACCAAAACTAAAAAGCATTCAAAGAGAAAGAAACGATATAACAAATAAAAGGGTTTAAGATATCAACATACTATGGTTTCGAGATATGTCCTTCTAACTCCTTCATTTGGTATCTAATAGTCCTCTTAATGTTTTAAGAATGAATGTGTTGGCTTCACTTATCATAAGGAAAATAGATATTATGGTGATCTCTGATCGAATGCTAGAGGTGATGACTTTTCTCTTAGAAAGCTCTTTCTCATGCACCTTGAGGGATCATACTATCTTGATCTTTTTGTGCTAAAGCTCCTTGAGCTATACCTTTATTTTTGTTATATCAACATGAGTGGTGGAAAAAGATTTAGAGGGCTCCTCTTCAAGGGCTTCAAAATCTTTGAATTACCCTTCATGCTTTTAAATTTCTAAAGTTTGCTACTCTGATGTCATCACAGAAGATAATGGAGACTCTAAATGGTTAATCTTTTTAGAATCTTTAATTACTTTCGTCACCATTCTTTTAATAGAGGAGCAATTATATCTTCTATAGATCAAAAGATCTTCTCAACTTTAGTAGCTAAGTTTGAAATGTAATGAATAATGTACGAATGATCTTATTTATGATGCTCTTCCAACACTTAACAACAAATTTAGATCATATCTCGCATAATATATCATCAGCATAATACCTAGTTACTCCTGAAGGTTCAAAGGAAGTAGTAGCTTTAGGAGGATGCAAGTTATTCCCTATATTGTTGAGGATTGGTAAGGGTGGTGCCAAGTTGAAAAAATGAACAAGAAAAAAAGGAAAGGTTAATATATGGCCAGAGGTTTTCCTAGCGGGTTTCCATCCGAGTGTTTACTACCAAGTTTCTTTCTGTCGAAGTGAATAGTTTATAAGTAACATGAATTAAAGAACACTTCCTACATGGACATCTAATACCGCCTCCAGTAAAATTTCTGAGAAAAATGTTGAGAAATTAATAAAACCCTGAACACCGTTACAATAATCCATCCTTCGCAATCCTTAGGGTGAATCTTGATATATCCATAAACGATCATCCATGACTTCTATCGAACCTCTATAAAATTATGATGACAACATGTATTAATTAACTATGTTACGTAAATAAATTTATAAAAATATTGGTTTACCTTGAGATTATCCAACAAGCTAATTACAACTTTTCAGAAATATTCATTATCAATTATCAACATCCATACAAATTTATACATATAAATTTACAGAAGTTACAACTCCACAATAGCATTGATAAAAATTAAAACGGACCCGTTAAACAAGCTATTAATTATTTCACCACAACACATGTAATTCGGTAATTCAACAATGTTTCAACAATTTACAAACAAATATAATTTTACAAAATCTAAAACAAACCATAACAAGCACAAAATTATACATTCATACTACAAGTTTGTTTGAGAAATAACAATAAAACATGTACATATACTAATAGAATACATATACTAAAAAAACAATAAAATTGACATTTAAAATTAGCATTTAAATGTTAAAATTAAAAAAGATAGATTTACTTACAGAAAATGATAAAATCCACAATAAATCAGAACACGGATGTTGTGACCACAAAACTTAAGGAAATATGACTTGTGTTGAGAAGAGGGGGAATTTTTTTTTTTGGGTGGTTGTTTGCATTTTGGGAGGAGAGAGTTGGGATGAGGAAAAAGAAGGAGAAATAGGGGACGAGAGGGTCGGCAGAATGGTGATATATTCACTTTTGCCGATGGAATCACCGGCGAACTCCTTCTGTCGGTGATTCCGTCGACAATTCTGACGGTGAATTGGTCACGTCACTATATGGAGATCCTGGTTTGAATCCCTCGGTGATTTCGTCGATAAAATCACCTTTAAAAACTTCCACATCAGCGAACCACCTTTTTTTAAACATTTTGACTATGTTGTCTGTAATTTCATCGGTATATACCGACCGTAGTATTTCATCAGTATATACTGACTGAATTATGGATGGAATAGTGACCGTCGGTAATTATTACCGCAATTTACCGACAGAATTATTTCGTATGTAATTCCGTTGGTTTTAGGTGAATTTTTTATAATGTATTATCAATTTAATTCAAATCATATATGAAATTGAATTTGATGCAACCATATTATTTGAGAGTGTTGCCTGCATTTTCCTAGTATTTTACCTATGTTTTTTTTTTATATAAAATGTCTTGATATTCTTTGTTTTATGTTTTGAAAGCACTTTTGGATGTAAGATTCAAAAAGAAGTAAATTGGAGATAATTGACAGATTCGACCTCCGATCGATGTTTTGTGTAAAGCTTGAGCTCTAGCGGTCAAAACAAAGTGATTCTTGTGATATTAGAAAGCTAACATCCATACCTTTCTATACATATATGGCAAGAAGAAAAAAAGAACATGGAAATCGCAGCTTTCAAACTCAAATCTCATATTCTGCCAGTGTTGACCTTCGACAATTCCGACTTGAATATCTTGAGCTATAGAAATCCATTTGATGCAAACTTAATTTTTTTTGGATTCCTAACTCGAATACCTATCATCCTACCAAAATTTAGAAAAAATTGAGAGAGATGATTTTTCTAAGATGACATATGAATTCTGCTAGTATATAGGTTTTGTGAAGAAATAAGTCCAAATTACATCCCAAAGCATCCAAACTGACATCCAAGTCTTTATTTCAGCAATTTAGTTCCTTTAAGTCAAAAGTCAAAGCTTGTAGATTTTATGCAAGGCTATTTCTCATTTTTAGGAAAATAGTTATTAAAATACATAAATGTAAATTGTCTACTTAGACAAGAACTATTTTATAGAAAAGGAATTAGAGTTTTTTAGGTTATAAAAAGAATAAAAGAAAGGAAAAAATAGGCGGCTAGCAAAGAGAAGAAATACGCCCTTTCCTCCAAAAGAACCTGAAATCATGCATTCTTCTTTCTTTTTGATAAGTTGTTCAATAGACATGCAAGGTTAAACTTTTTTTTCTTGGTTGCAAGGATACAGAAACCTTCAAATTTCAAGAACTGTGAGATTTATTTTACCTTTTCTTTTCAGTTTATATGATGAATGAATATATTTGTTTTCATATGCTTATTTCCTATGATTGTTTATTTTAATTACTAAAGCGGATTCTAAGTTATTATTATGAACAATCTATTGTTAAATTTGTTATCAAAACCGGAGTTGTGGTATATAAACTTGTGAAGCAACTAAGTTTAATAAATGTGGCAGATCTACGTTATTAATCTTAGGAAAAACATTCGAACAAATCAAGCATGAACTGTGAACAATTATGTTGTCTAGATTAATCAATTTATCTAGTTCTTAAGGCTGTCATTAAATTAAATTACTAGTGCGGACACTGTGATTGTTTGTTGGTTAGGGTTAGTTATACACCAGATCTGTTAACTAACAAATGTTAAGAAAAGATAAAGTTTACAATATAAATTGATGTTTCGTTTCAATGATCGGTTCTGATTTTTATTGGTGGATGTTTACTTGAAACCAAGGTTTGTTCTCTTGATAATTTTTTGATTTATTTAATTTTGTTTAATTGTTTAATTCTACTATAATCTAGATACTCTCAAAACCTCTCTCAAATTACATAACATCTAGCATAAAAATCTGAATCAAAACTTTCTCGTGGGATCGACCCCTTACTTGCTCTATACTATCTTGTTTATTTAAGTTAGTGTAATTAATTTGTGCGACCGTGACATTACAACAGAATTCAATGTTAATTTAATTGAAGAAAAAACAAAAAAAAACCTTAAAAAAACATCATCTTAAAATAAATCAAGAAAAACCATATATATATATATTAAGCAGAGTATTCAGTACGTGGCATTGTTATACCTGAGAATGATCTAAAAGATCAAGTCATAGGTTTCCAGCCTATATATTGATTTTATAAAAGAACAAGAACAAAGGAAAGCAGAATATATACAGATTTCTGATGCGAATGATCAAGGCAAGACCAACAATGTCAGGATCCTTGATCAAACACAGAGCATACTTAAATATAACAAGAATAAAAAAGAATAAGAACAGATATAACAAAAATACAGATAAAAATAAGATTAGCTTACTTACATTCGTAACGCAAATTAATACAGGAGATATTGGTTACAGAGGAGAATGGGTTACAGATATGAGTTATAGGGGAGACTAAAATTTTCTGTGGAAAAATTGGTTTGACTTCTGTGGATTTTGAAGTGGCCTTTTATAGACGAATTGGCATGGAAGGGGCCAAACTGTCCTGATGAAAAAAGCTCTTCAGCACCCATGTGAACCCATGTGGTATTGTCTGTCTTGATTAGATGAGGACAAAATAGAAATTGTCCATGTTTTTGGTGAAGCTTCCTTTGTTGTCGTCTTGTTACCGACACTTGATTTGTTGGTTTGTAATAGCAGGTAACATTTGTAGAAAAAGGCCTAAAACAGATGGGCCTAAAGACAAAAGGACTCAAAACAAATGAGTCTAAAAAAGAAATGGGCTCTAAACAGATGAGCCTAAAAAGGCCTGAAATACTCTTTTTTTTTTAACATTGCTTGATAGATGGCAGGATACCAAAACAGTCATCTTCATTATCATTGCCAAGGGAAATGGCAGGAGATGTCGAGCCAAATGAGCTTGATCGGGACAAGACCGTTTCCGGGTCTTGGCTTTGTATAATTCCTTGTACTATTTGTAGGTATTCTTCCTCAGTTCTAGCAGAGGCAAGGAGAGCTATCGTTTGAGCCTTTCGGGCTAAAAAATTTGATTGAGGATGAGGATCAATGATGGGAGCTGTTTGATGTTTTTGTAACCATTCCGTAACGGCTAATTTTGAACTTTTGGACTCAAGTGCAAAGGAATCCCACCACTTGATTTTGAATTTGCGAACAAGTACTGGATGTCCATTTTGTAGATTATAATCATAGAACCATGAACATACCCACGGAACAAAAAATTTTGTACTGAAGATAAGGAGGGAAGAAAACTCTTTCAGAAGGAGCTGGTTGGAAATTATTTTTGAAATGTAGATAACCATTTTCAACTAAAGGATGTTCTTTAAGGTAGTCAACATGACAATCATAAAAGTCCCACCATTGGAGGAACCAGAGGGGGAGATTTGTTGTATTCATGGTACTGTGGAAGTAGAAAAGCCAAGAATGGCTATGATTTTGATTTTGGATGAGGAAGGCATTAAACCATGCCTGTTGGTAATCCTAATATGTATAGGTAGTATTGAAGTCTTGGGGGCTTGTTCGGTAGTGCATGGGGAAGGAGAGAGGTTGATGCAAGGGTTGCCCCCAATTTTTAGGGTGGATGGCTTTGTGAATAATGCATATAGAGTATGTCAGTTCAGTGTGATCAGAATGTAGTTTGAAGTGTTTGAATTTGACAGAATCAGTAATTTCAAGGATGGTTGCATAATAGGACTGTGGTTGAGCTAGATTCCAAGGTTTTAGTACCATTTTGGAAGTAAAATTTTTGAAGCAGTAATGGAAGGGTTTTCATGGTAAAATCCTTCTTCCATAGTTAAAATATTTTGGAAAGCAGTTTTAAAAATATATTTGGATTTGGTTTTTGGAAAACTAGTTTGTTGTAAGGAAATGAAGGGTTTTGAAGATGAAATGCCTCCTTGGGGTTTTGAAAGTGAGTTGGAAATACTACCTGTTTGAGATACAGAGTTACTGGAGGCTTGTTGGGACACTTTTTGCAATGCCAAGAGTAATTCTGGCAATTTGGATATAGTGTCAACCCAATGTTGAATTGCGTTTGTTTGTACCTGTGGTGGTTTTGTAGCTTCTTCGTCTTCAATAACTGCCTCATACCAAAATTTGATAGGCTTGGCGGCTAGGATGGCTAAAGACATGAGTTTTGTAGAAGGCTTGGGGCTTTCTGGTTTTGTAGGCTGTGTTTGAGGGGCTTTTCCTTTGTCTTTGGCTTTTGCTTTAGGAGGCATCAGGACCTATTTTGAAGGAATTCTCGGGTTAGGAAATCAGGAATGGAATTTGATTCTCCTTTAATGTAAACAATATCGAAATTAAAATACTTAAAATGGCTTGCCATCGGGCAAAAATCTATTTGGAAGCAAGATTTCGGACATCTTTTTAGAGAACTTCTTTTGCAGATTTGCAGTCAACACGTAAGAGAAATTTTTGATTTAATAAATCACTTTGAAATTTTGTAATACAAAGAACAATTGAAAGGATCTCCTTTGTTATAGTAGAGTAATTTTTCTGGCAGTCATTCCAGTGGGCAGATGTATACTGGAGTATTTGTCCTTTGTTATCTTGTAGCTATTTAAGAATCCCACTATATCCTAGGTCAGAGGCGTCAATCTCTTCAATCTTAGGAGCTAAAGGGTTAGCTAAATAGAGGAGAGGAATAGTTTGGACCTGTTTCTTAATCTGTTTGACCAGGTTGGTATGGAGGTCAGACCAAAGAATGGGGTTGATTTTTAATCTGTCATGTAAGGGTTTGGATAGACGACTAATATTGGGATAGTAGTCCAAAACATAATTAAAGCTGCCTAAAAATCTTTGCAATTGGGTTTTATCAGTGATTTTTTCAGGAAACTTATTTGTAAAGTTTAAAGATCTCTCTATTGGTGTTACGGTACCTTGGCAAATGTAATGACCTAGGAAATGGACACGAGTTTGAAAAAGAGAAATTTTTGTTTTAAAAACAACTAAACCATTTTGTTTGGCAGTATGGAAGAAGGTATGTAGATGCTTGAAATGTTGTTCTATGGAATGTGAAAAAATGAGCATGTCATCGATGTAAACAATGCAGAATTTTGAATGTACATTGAATATGTCATTCATGATGCGTTGAAATTCGGAGGGTGCATTTTTTAAGCCAAAGGGCATTACATTCCATTCGTATTGGCCAAAAGAAACTGTAAAAGCAGTTTTGTATCTATCTTTGGGATCAATCTGGATTTGCCAAAATCTAGATTTCATGTCAAACTTTGAAAATATGAATGCAGAGTGCAATTTTTGTAATAAATCTTTTTTGTTAGGGATTGGATACCTGATCCATTTTAAAGCAGAATTTAGAGGTTTGTAGTTGATCACCAGTCTTAGTGTGCCCCTTTCGATTTCAGAATTTTTATTGACATAAAAGGCCGTACATGACCAGGGTGATCGAGACTTTTGGATAAGACCTTTAGACTCGAGATCGCGGATTTCAAGTCTGCAATGCTGTTCTAAATCAGCATTCATTTGTATAGATCGTGCTTTTGTAGGTATGAGTTTTTCTGAAAATGTATCTTCATAAGAAAGATCAACAATGTGTTGTTTTCGCTTCCAGAAAGCATTAGGTAAGTCTGAACATATCTGTTGTTCAATCTTATTTTGGAAATTAAGGATTTTCTTTGGTAAATCAGAACTTTGTAATTGTTTGTTGATACAACAGAAAGAAACACGGTTTTGTAAATCATGTAGATGGAATTGTTTCCCATGAATGAGTGCATTGATATGATAGGTATGTATGGAACATGCTTTAATCAAATTTAAATTTCTAGTCTTTGATTTCTCTAAGAATGGAAAAATAAGTTTGGTGTTGTTGATTTTAGAAGTAATACAGTTATGATGTGCTTGATATAGAGTAATTATGTCAATGAATGGAGTGCCAAGAATGATGGTATGATTGATGTCTTTTGTAACCACAAAAAATGTTTTAAGGGAAATGCCTTTGTTGAAAATGGAGGCTTGGGTTTTTCCTGCAATATGTAATTTGAAATTATTAGCAGCAGAGAGTTTTTCATATGTATTTTGTAAAAATCTTTTTGGAACCACGCCTTCTTTGATATAGTTTAAATCTGCACCTGTGTCAAATAAGGCAATAGTGTCAAGCTTGAAATCTTCTGAGAAAACAAGAAGAATTCTAATTAAATATTTCTTGGAATATATTTGCGTTAGTACGTTTAAAAAATCATCTGGAATATGCTCAATACTTGTAAGTGTATGTGGTAATGCATGAGATTCAATGGTTTAATCTTCTGTATCAGACTCAGTATCAGATTGGCTTTCAATTTTGGACAGAAGGTGTTGTAATATGGCAGTCTTTCTGCTGGGCCTGTTTGAGGGTTTGCAATTCAGATTTGAGGGTTTTGATTTCAAAATGTAATTCTGGAATGGTGACTGTGGTCTTGGATTTCTTTTTGCCAAGGATCTTTGTAAGGTCATAGGTTTTGGTGCTGGTAGAAGGTAATATAGAGCAGTTAGGCGGGGGTTGCTCTGGTTGGCTAAAGTTTTTCAATAATTTATCCAAATAGGTTTTTTGAAGTTGAGGATCATTAAGTCATTTGATTGCCTCAAGAATGAATTCCTGATCTTGGGTCAAGACGTTGATTTGTTTAGAATTTGTAAAGGCATCTGACGTAGCACTGGTGGTTGCTATTTTATCGATTTGAAATTCTTCTTCAGAAGTGTCTGAAGGAGAGTGGTTAGTGTCTGTAGCCTCAATGTAGAGATTTTGTATTTGGTTGATGGTATCTTTGTCTATTTAGAGTTTATGTAGTTTGGTATTAACCTTGCAGAAACGGGATGTATGTCCTTTCTGGTTACATTTATAACAAGTAATGTTTTTGGGGTCAAATTTTATTTTGGGTTTTGACTGGAAAGGTTTGTAGGGCTTGGTAAATTTGTAGGGTTTTTTCACGACAACATTATCCAGTTTTACCGAAGGACTAATTCCGTCGGTGACAGCAATGAAATCCATCGGTAACAATAATACTGACGGAGTCACCGATGGATCACGTCCGTCGGTATAACAGTAGTCGGTAAATTCCATTTCCGTCGTTAATTCTGTCGCAAATAAAAAAACCAACCACCGACGGAAACACCGACGGATACGCGCGCGCCAAAAAAAAGTTTCCCGCGGGAACATTACCGACGGAATAACTCCGTCGGTAATTTCAAGGGTAATTACCGACGGACAACCCATCGGTAAGGATGGCATGGCTTGTAATTTTTGTTGCAACTCTCTGTGTAATACCGACGGATATTATATTATCCGTCGGTAATGCCGTCGGTATATAATCACCGACGGATAATATCCGTCGGCAATCCGTCGGTGAATGTGGCAAAATCACGTAATTTTTTTGCAACTCTCTGTTAAATGCCGACGGATATTGTCCGTCGGTACTTATTTAAAATATTAAAAAAAATTTATTAATTGTAAAAAAAACCTTGATAAACAAATAAAAATGCATTAAACATTAAAAATGTAAAAGTAATAATATTAATTACAAATTTAATCTGGAGGAGGAGGAGGCTGGTTGTTCCCGGGACTATACGGCCAAAAAGAAGCTGCACAAGTATCGTCACCCATCTTTGATCTCATCTCCATGACTATTTGACGGAGCTCATCATAATTCGTTGAGAGTTGTTGATATTGTTGTTTCAACGCAATGAACTCC
>Ga0325402_1000476_pt1 | contig 27784 bp, 13 predicted proteins | sample PopdelMetagenome_22_FD_207212 | JGI IMG/M metagenome (GOLD analysis project Ga0325402, IMG submission 207212) | Populus deltoides microbial communities from Bellville, Georgia, United States - Xylem-PdKOR-R3 | ecosystem: Host-associated > Plants > Phyllosphere > Stem > Wood/Secondary xylem... | reverse complement strand
AATTGTAAAATGTGTTATCTTATAATTATGTTGGGGAGATGAATTGTAAATTGAGTTTCTGAATTGTAAAGTTGGGTTTTGATTGTGAAGCTGGTTTTCTTTTTTATGGTAAGGAGTTAGAAAGGCAAGAAAAATTGGCTTAGAAACATTTTCTAGGGGAGTCGCAATCCTCAATTATATTTAAAGTCACAGATGTGAAATGCAACTCGCTAAACTATGCTATTACTCTAAATATTTTTAGAAATGTGTTATTTTGTGGACTTTCTATTTGGCAAGATCTTTTTTCTAAATATACGGTGACAGCTTGTTTTGGGAATTTTCTAGTTCCACAAGAATCTTTAATGAGCTGAAACATAATTTTCAAGAGCTAATGCTATTTAATTACAGATTAATTTTTTTTATTATTTTCTTTTATGTTTTGACTTAATTAAAATTTTATTTTGAGCTAGGATCCAAGGTTTGTTTGGAACAGGTTATGGACTTTTCAGTTTAGAGCTTTTAGGTCAGTTTTGAGTGGACCTCATATAAATTCACATAAGAGATCCATTAGGGTTAATTTTTTAAAAACTATTTAAACTCATATAACTAAAATTTTAGGATGAATATCACTTCTAAATTTTTCAGTTTTAACATATAATAGTGATTCTTGAAAGAACTGAATTTAACTTATCATAAATTAATTAGTTTCGTGGCATCATTCTACTTCATTCCAGTAGTGTTGATGTCTTGAAGTAAGTTTTCATTTGTATTACATTGATCTATTTTAGATTTTTTAGATCAAACTAGTGGATTGGATGAGTGTTAACCATCACTTTCTTTATCAAAGAAAATCGCCACATACTTGGTGTTTCTTTGTCTGGCTTCGGAGCACAAAGATTATAAAGGCCATCCCAACGAAACAGATCCTCTTCCTTCTTTTCAGAAAAAGTACATTCTTCATGTTTTGTTTTCTGGTTTGAAAATGAAATGTGATTGTAAACCCTAATTACAGCACTATCAAGTCTAACATCATATCCTAGAACAATTCCATCTTCTTGTATCAGTTGTTGCCTCCAGACCCGCCCTCCCTGTTTGGTGCTCTCACCGCAAGGTTGCCTCTACTGGCTTTAATGACTGAGATCAACATCCGATCGTTTCCAATGATCCGTTTCAAACTCTGGATCATTTGGTCTCGGTTAATCTTACATTTCCTATGATCGTCAAGGCTTTTGGAAATCATATCCCCCTTGGCAGGACCAAAAACCTTCACCAGCATAGGAAGCAAAACAGCAATACTCAACTTCTCTCCACCGGTTCTTACTTCATTAATCTGCTCTCTTAAGGAATCAATACTGAATGACGGTGCCTTAAAACTTACAATGTAGATAGGAAGGATAAAAGAATTCATGTAAGCACTCCACACAACCAATCTGCTAGGGTTTTCGAGATTGTCAACACCCGAATCAAACTCCACCGAACTTGGATATATTTGCTTCGAACCCGCCCGAATCAATTCCATTTTCCCCATCTCAACATAACACAACAACATATGCCTTAAACCATTTTCATCCTCAATCGTAGACGGAAACCTGTGAGTAACAAATTATATGTTAATTTGACTTAATTTAATTTCTAAGTACACAAAAAAAAAAGGCAAGGAAAGGAACTTACGTTTCAAGGATAAACTTTGAAGTAGACAAATAAACACCAACGCCATGCGATTGACCATTGCAACGACTAAATCCAAAAGAAATGATATGAAGAATCTCCTGTTTTGAAGCACCATACCACCCACACTTAACATTTCTATCTCCACGGCGTTCACGGACCGCATCTACACAGCTCTTGAAAGCTTCGAATCGAGCTTTCATATACATAGTAGAGCAGATATTCCTGTGTATGGTCACAACACTTGTGTCCTTAGCAAGCTGATTCATTCCTGTAAGGAATTGCTTCTTAATCACTCTGTGTTCCTTGCTTTCTTCTCCGATCCTCATCATTCCATTTCGAGTGAATGCATCAAAACAATCAGGCTTCGGAACAGAAGACGACGACGAGGAGGAGTCGGTTTCAGAACCAGCGTCCAGGATTTCTCCGCCTTCATCTATGATGATTGACACTTGATCTTCCCGCTCCATCTCTTAGTTTAATTTCTAGGAATAAAGGATAAATTTGTTCAAAAAGGAGGGAGAGAGAGTGAAATGAAGAGGAGAAATCTGACGAGGGAAGAGGGAAGAGGTTTGGGGGGTGTTTTGTGATGAGAAATTGAATTGAAATGATGGAGAGGTTTATGGATTTATAGAAGGGTCTAAACGGTCTAATGACCGTTGATACTTGTTCATGAATCCAAATTGATTGATTGCGTGCCCTAGTTTCTTTCCTTTCTCCTAGTCGGACTCGGATTGCCTTTTCCTAATTGTCCGTGCGGGACCTGGATTTTTCAAGTGGGGGGAATTACGTAAGTGACCCCAGAAAGTGAAGGCATTGTTTGGAATGTTAGGGAGTCTTTTTAAAATGGTTTTTACTCGTAAGAGTATTAAAATAATATTTTTTATTTTTAAAAAATTATTTTTAATATCAGTATATTAAAATAATCTAAAAATTAAAAATATATTAATTAAAAAAAATTATTTTTTTCAAAATCAATTTTAATATGTAAAAACAAACAAGACTTAAAATATACAAACAATCAATGTTAATAATAGCAAATTAAGTAATAAGCTAAAGGTTATGGGGAATTTACTGTTTACCTACACTCAATGCATTGTATATTACAACAGTAATCCACAGTGTTTTTTTTTTTCACTTTTTTGTTTTTTTATTGCACTTTTTCATTTTTTTCCCAACTTTCCCCTTTTTTTTCATTTATTTTTTTAAAATTATCTTTATCGATTTTATTTTTTTAATATTGAGCTGGTAAAAAATTTCCCTTTGTAATTTTTTTCCTTTAAAATACTATGGATTACTACGGTGTTTTCCCACATGGTTTTTTATTTTATTTTTTTATTTTTTAAAATTATATTTGTCAATTTTATTTTTTTAATATTGAGCTGATTGAGAATTTAGTTTTTAATTTTTTTTCTTTAAAACATTGTTGATTGCTACAGTGTTTCTCCGCATGGTTTTTTTAGTTTTTTTTTTATGATTTTCTCTGAAATTATTTTTTTTATTTTATTTTTTATTAAGTAATAAGCTAAAGAGTGTGGGGAATTTACTGTTCACCAACACCCAATGCACTATGGATTACAACAGTAATCTATAGTGCATTCCTCTTTTTTTTACCCTTTTTCATTTTTTTTGCACTTTTTCATTTTTTTTCCAACTTCCCCCTTTTTTATTTTTTTCATTTATTTTTTTCAAAATTATCTTTATCGATTTTACTTTTCTAATATTGAGCTGGTTAAAAATTTTGATTTGTAATTTTTTTCTTTAAAATACTGTGGATTGCTACAGTGTTTTCCCACATGGTTTTTCTATTTTATTTTTTTATTTTTAAAATTATATTTATCGATTTTATTTTTTTAATATTGAGCTAATTGAGAATTTATTTTTTTAATTTTTTTATTTAAAACATAGTTGATTACTACAATGTTTCTCCGCATGGTTTTTTTTATGATTTTCTCCAAAATTATCTTTTTCGATTTTATTTTTTAATATTGAACTGATTAAAAATTACAGTTACAATATGTGAGGAAAGCACTGTAACTTTCCTCGCAAATTACTGTGGATTTCTACAATGCTTTTTCCCACGGTGTTTTTTTATGTTTTGTTATGTTTTTCCCTAAAATTATCTTTGTCAATTTTATTTTTTAAATATTGAGTTGGTTAAGAATTGTAATTACAAGTAAATACAAGTAAGGCTAAATCATAAGGGGAAAACATTGTAACTTTCCTCACAAAACACTATGGATTTATACAGTTTTTCCTCACATGATTTTTTTTCAATTTCTTTTGTGTTTTCTTTTTTTGTAATATTTTTTCTCAAAATTATATTTGTCGATTTTATCTTTTTAATATTGAGCTGGTTAGAATTTAACTTTGTAATAAAGCTTAATCATGTGGGGAAAGTAATATAGTTTTCCTCACAAAACACTGTGGATTGCTACCGTGTTTCTCTACATGATTTTTTTTTCTTATGATTTTTTCAAAATTGTCTTTGTCAATTTTATTTTTTTAATATTGAGCTGGTTGAGAATTACAATTACAAGTCATTACAAATAAGGCTAAATAATGTGGGGAAGCACTGTAACTTTCATCACAAAACATTGTGAATTGCTACAGTGTTTCTAAAATGGTTTTTTTCCCTGTTTTTTTTGTGTTGTTTTTTTTTCTAAAATTGTCTCTGTCGATTTTATTTTATTTTAATATTAAGCTGATTGAGAATTTAGCTTTGTAATTTGTTTTTATTTAAAACACTATGAATTGTTGCAGTGTTTTTCCAAATGATTTTTTTAAGATTTTTTCCAAAATTATCTTTGTTGATTTTTTTTTAATATTAAATTAGTTAAGAATTATAATTACAATAAATTTAAATCATAGGAGGAAAGCATTGTAGTTTTTCTCACCAAATACTGTGGATTGCTATAGTATTTCTCTAAATGGTTTTTTTTTATGATTTTTTCTAAAATTATCTTTGTCAATTTTATTAGGGAAAGCACTGTAGTTTTCCTCACAAAACATTATCAATTGCTACAATGTTTTTTCTCATAGGTTTTTTTCCTTTCAAAATTATCTTTGTTGGTTTTTTTTAATATAAGTTGGTAGAGAATTTAGTTTTGTAATTTTTTTTGCTTTTTATTTACAGAAAAGCTAAATCAAGTGGCGAAAATAATGTATCTTTCCTCCCAAAACACTGTGGATTGCTGCAATCATTTTGTTCAGTCTCTAAGTTTTTGATAACCAACACAACTTTTTTTTCCGTCATGAAATATTGGTTCCATCATACCTTTAATTTCTATTATTTATCAAGCGTTGGTTCACAATTATAACACTATCAAGTACATTTGTTTTATAAACCCGTTGTAGTGCGCGAGCATGTCATCTCGTTAATATCATCTGACATTGTTGTTTAAAAATATGTTTAACTTAATTTTTTTAATTAAATTAATGTTTTTATTATTATTTTAATGAATTGGAATAAAACATAAAAAAAATATTAAGAATTTTTAAATTTGATGTGATATTATATATGGAGATTTTTTGGTGCCTTACTTTCAACGCAAAGTTTATGTATTAAGTAATATTCTTTCGATTTTTATTTTTATTTTTCCCCAAGAAGAAGGTATGTGTTCTGTTGTAAAGGTCACCAAATTGTTTTTCCTTCATGTGTCATTAAAAGCTTTCTATGACCGCCTGCACGTATTATATATTATATATTTATATACAGTACTCTTATTCACAGGAGAGAAGAATTTATATTGTGGTCGATGGAATTGACATGTTTTTCCCAGGAAGAAGGTATGTGTTATGTTCATGGTATGCGTTATGTTTTTCCTTCACCAAAGTCATCCTTCCTATGACATCAAAAAAAAAAAATTATTAGAAATGTTCGTTGGATTTATTCTAAATCCTAAGTTCAATAAATTAAGTTAAGAAATTTGGGTTAAAAAGATTCAAATATATCAATTTCTAATCTAATTTTTTTTTTGTCATATCTGAAATTACAATAGAATTTTGGATGAAATTTCAATTGAATTGGAAACTAAATATATATATCTTTTCAACCGGATAAAAAAAAACGACGTGTTTAAAGTTATAAAATCACACTTGATTTCATTAAGTAACAAATTAAATTCATTTTCTCCAAATCTCAAATAAACCCTAAAATGCAACTCATACATTAATACTACAAAATTACCATTATAAAACAACTAAAATACTTAAATATACATGCAAACTACAAAATCTACAAACAAATTTTAATAAATTAACTTTAAACATAAATGAGTGTTCCATAAAAATTAAATGGGTTTTGTTACTTGGTAGAGTAAAGCTTGATAAGAAATAGAACCAATAGAGAAAGTTTGCATCGAAGTTGGTGGGTTAAGTGGTTAGATTTTAGAGGGGAGATGTCAAAAATTTAAAGAAATGAGGTTAGAGTTTGAATTAGAGTAAAAAAAAAAAAAGAAGAGAAGAAATGGGGGGAGGACCAACGGGTTTTAATTCCTTTAATAATCACTGATGAAAATTTCATCAACAGTTATGTTGGTAATTTGACAAGTTAGAAATACCGACAAAATTATCAATGGAGTTTTTTAATTTATTTATTTCATCATCGTTTTCATAAGAAATTACAAAAGGAAAAATTTTCTGTTGCAATTTCCTCCGGTAAACAATGATGGAATACTTTCCATTGTTTTTTTTTTTTTAATTTTCAAGTAGTGTGAATTGGGACTTATAAAAGTTTTTTTATTTGGTATGTTTTTTGTTTCTTAAGCGAGTAAAGGGTGTTTAGAGGTTGATATAGAGTTTTTAAGATTCCTATAATATTTTTTATACTTTGAGATAAAAACATATAAAAAATTAAATTTTAGAGATCCCAAAACTCGAACCTGATTTTTTAATTATTAAAAGTAATAAGAAAATGTATTAGTGATATCATCTTTGCCGGTGGACAAGGTGTTCTTCATTCAATTTTTGTAATGAAACATAATATAAGGCAGATGATGTCATTCACTCATTTAAAAACATTAGGTGCGTATTAAGGGTGTGTAAAAAAACTGAAAAACCGATTAAATCGAGAAAACCATAAAAAAATAATTGAAAAAACCGAATCGTAAAAAAAACCGATTAGAATCTTTTTTAAAATTTTCGGTTCGGTTCGATTTCAGTTTAATAAGTCTGAAACCGAAAAAACCTAACCAAACCGAACCAGTTTAGTTAAAAAAATACTATAAAAGCGCTTTATAATTTTTAACCCTAGCATCTCCTTACTCGTTACCCCTCAGCCCTCACAAGCAACCCCCCAACTCTCACAAATCTCATAACTCTCAGATCTTAATCTCTCACACTCTCAGCTTGATAAAAAATGATCTTTCCATCACTGTACAAAACTTCATGGCCAGATCTATTCATCTAACAAGTTTTCAATCTTCATCTTGCAGATTGGTAGATCTTCAACCAGGTTTGGAGAAGTGTTGGGCTCCTCGTAGATAAGCCTTTGTTGGTTATAGACCAATCTCTTAACGTTCATTTTTTCTCTAAAAACAGTTCAATCAGATGCTCTAATATTTGCAAGCTGTTGCTGCTGCTTCTTTTTGCACTCTTGGTGCCAAATACTATTTGCTTTTAAAACTCCGTTTTTGTTGTTAATGAGAATGACAAGACATTAAGCATTCTAAACCATTCTACAGAAGATTATGCAATCCTTGTAATGAAATATCACATGACATTAAGCTCAAAACACAATCCAAGTTTTTATCCTTTTTTTTTAATAACCGAATCGAAACCGGTTTTGATTGTCTTTTCTAATAAAAAAATCAATTTAATTATTTTTTATAGGTAAAAATTAAACCAAATCAAAAATAATCACCTCAAATGTACACTCCTAATCTTTCACGCCCGTGCCTGCTTGGAGTATTTTATGTTTTAGCAATGACTCATAGAATTGTGTAAGTACTAAAAACTAGAGGTTATTCAATTCTTTTAAAAACTAAATTTAGAAAAAGAAAAAATAGAACTTTCTATTTAAATGCTCCATTCAAAAAATTAAAAAACTAGTTTTTTTAATTTTTTTAAATTTATACTGAGTTTGAAAAACACATTTTAGAGGCTATTAACAGTTTTCCAATATAAGTTTTTCAAAGCTTTCCAAATAAAGGAAAAGCATGGAAAATTTAATTTCTTTTCTTTTATATATAAGCATTTTTTAGCAATGTAAAATATTGAAGTTATTTGTTTTTGTTTTTGTTTTTTTATTTAATTAATGTCATAAATTTATTAAAGATATTTTATATATTTTTTTATTTAATTAGTGTTATCAATTTAATTTTTATTATAAATCTAATATTAAGATTTTTTTTTATTTAACAATATAACTTTTTCAAGATGAATTTGAATTTGAATTTGAATAAAACTAAAATTCTATAATTAGATTATTACAAATACAAAATATTACAAATTATGGTTTTGATTTTTCAGTAAAATAGTTCTAATCTTGATGTATTTTTTATATTATTTTTGGTGGAAAAATTCGTTTTTGTTTTCAATAAATGAACATGTTTTTTTTTTAATCATGCATTGGAAAATGAAAAATGGAAAAATGCGAGGGCAATATCTAAATATAGTAGAGCTCACATACCAGTTCTTCAAGGTAAGGTTGGAGTGGAAGGGAGAGCAGACCCGAGAGCTGCAATAGTATTCTAGCACAAGCCCGTATACCAGTTCTTGTGTAGTTACCTACTCTTTCATCGAGATTAGTGAATCACCATAGAAGATCGAAGAGAATCTGGTTCGAGGAGCCTAGCCTTCTTTGCTATGATTAGTTTCAAACTTTCAATACACGTTGCTTTTGCACCAACCCTCTTAGAAGGAAGAACTCCGGGGAACTTCTGGGTTAACTGATTAAGGAGTTCTGATAGGAAGAGAAATGAGTTAACGGGAAGAAGATTACCAGTACGAGGAGGCGACTTAAATACAAGAAAAAATGATCATTTTGTGCTAAGAAATGCGCTGTCCGATCCAGCATGCATCATGCAGCATAGAATCATAATCACAAATGAATTATAACGACGATAACAGCATTATTTAGTCCTTCTGACCAACGGACTCGTTCCTGAATTAACTAAGCACGTCTGATCCGTTGCTTACAAAATGTATCTTACAGGCAAGCAAGGAAAAAGCAGTTCAGAAACCCTAGAAAATAGAGAGGTAATGCTTCAATTCGTGGGAATTTAATGTGCAGGGTGACCTCGATCATAAATGAAGCACGAAGTGAAGAACGATTCGCACGAGACTTTTTGTCCTCCCCAAACGAAATACTATTTTGCAACGACCAAAAAAATCAGCAAACTCTGTGAAGGAGAAAGAATGGTTAGAATTATGGGATAACAATAATCATGATAGAATTTTCACAAGCCTGGAGTTTTAAGTTCTAATGGTACAAAATTTTCACAAGCCTGACGCCCAATTTATCAATGAGAATTGATTCAACCTAACAGCCCCTTTGCCCAGATGGGATTTAAAGACCCTACAGGTCCAAAACCTTGCGGCACTGCAGCACTATGTAGAAACATTTGTTTAAGATTGCAATTCCTTTGACCTAAACCAGAAAAATTAAAATAAAATATATATATATATATATATAAGGATTGAACTGCATCTCTCCTTGTGAAAGAATATAATTAGTGACGCATGCCTGCCTGGGAGCAAAAGTCTCAGTACTTCCTTGATACTTGAACAACAGCAACATCAATCTCCATCAAATGGTGAAGCTTCCACATGTGTTGGGAGAGAAGGCAGCAGCAAAGCCTTTGCAAGAGGCAGCACCTGTAGCTTTGCCCAGCCAAAATACATGATCCAGGACCATCTTCATGCATAATACATGTAAAGGCTGTTTGAAGCAGCACAGGCAAGTGAGTTTTCAGTTGGATGCCACGCTAGATGCAACAACTTCGTTGTGAAATCAAATGCATTTCCATTTGTATCAACTCCGGACGTATCAGCTCCTTTTAAAGTCATGAAGGAAAAAGGATGTTAAAACTCAGGAAACAATATAAGATCCAAAAACTTTCTTTCTAGGGTTAGGTCAGATGATGGACAATTAAGTGAGAACACATGAAATTATTAGGAGAAATAGGAAAAAAGAAGCAGTAAACTTCCTCCAACATATACAGACCTCGCCTAAAACCATGGGAAAGAGTGCCCAGAGATCTAGAAGGCCTTGACGGGGTTTGAACCTGTTTCCTGTCAGTTCATGACATAAATTGACCACATAAAATAAAAGTTTAGCCAGCGTGTCATCTGAAAACCAACATGGTCATGTTCAATTTCAGTTAACATAAAAGAGGATGATCATCAAGAGTGTTTGACACAGAATTTTGAATATTTGTAGAAACAAAACCTTCTGGTATTATCAGTTACACAAGTCTCCTTAATTCACTCTCAAATGTACCTCATTGGATTCTTGCTGGCTTCCAATGTCGTTGCTTCTGTGCTTCCTTCAGAACAACCAAACACACGAAATAGGTTGCTGAAATGTAAAAGAAAGTATATCATGCGATGTGTAAGCAATCAATTAACCAGGAAAGTGGTAAAGACCAAGGGATCATTCAAATATATGAAGCACACCTGTATGAACCAGTTGCCACTCGAAGTCCATCTCCACTCAGACAACACTCAAATTTGTCAAAGATGGAATCGTTTTCATACAGATCACAAAGCTGATCAATAGCAAAGAGCAAAACAATCACATTGTATCAGTACCTCATGATCTCTACTAAATGCCATCTAAAATCACACACAGGATACTCAAGAAGAACATGTCACCTTAGGTCTAAGATTTTCATGAACTTGGAAGCTTGAAACTGGTCCAGAATCCATATTTATGTCCCACAACTGAAAACAAAGAAATCCAGACTTTGTGAGAACAGACGCCACATTGGGTTAGACCTAAAGAAGAAGGTACGAAATTGAAATAAATTGCCTGTGGAGAACAAGTTGTGCATCTAGCCTGCTGCCATCATTATCGATTTTTAATTCTGTCAATACTTTTTCACTCTTAGGGCTGGTTGGGTATTGAGAGGGTTAACAATAATCCCTAAACGAGGGATTATATGTTTTTCCCTCTCTTCTTTTTCAAATAACCAAATAAAATTCAAATAGTATTTTCATCATCTCTCTCTTACTACTAACAGTATTTTAATCCTTCTCTCTTTCTTTCTACTAACTGCCATACAACTAACTTTTACACCCTTAAACATTTACTAATAAAAATCACTCCTTTGTCAGTTCAACTATATTTCTTTAACCTCATGCCAAATGCACCATTAGCATTAAGAATAAAAACACACGATTAGGTTTTGTAGAATGCACTTTGTATTAAGAGATTACCTTAAAGAATTCGAATTTTTTGAAAATCATCCAGCACTAGGTAGTAAAATACATGCTATGAAAAAACAGCAAAGTGCTAATTGAAATAGTGTGCTTAAATTTTAAAAATAAATACTGAACATAAAAATAAGAACCTTTAGAGTCATGTAATCACGACTAAGAATATATCTCCCATCCTTGGCAAACTTAATATCTGAGATTGAGGCAATTATCTCTGTGAAGAAGGACCTTGAACCAGGCACCTCTTGTTCCTCAAACCTGGGCCACCAGAGAGCATAACGTATATATTCAAAAGAAAAGGAAAAAAAGTAAATCAATAAAAGATATCTAAAACGTCTCATGATACAGCAATAACTCCATGATGTTAGATAATACATGAAAATTCAACAAAAGAAAACCATGCAGACAAAAAACCTAAAGTACTTACAATTTGCTATGAGAATCACATAGAGCTGACTGTCGCATGTCAACTAAACGAATTGAGCCCCTTGAACTACTATATGCCAGAATATTGCAATGAGTAGGATGAAATTCTGCTGAAGTTATCACCTCTGCATACATAAATTCAAATGTGTGAATACCATGACAATTTGATATAGCAATCAGAACATTCACATGATTTCAATATTGAAATCTACAAGATGAATACCATGCTTTAATCATCCAAAACATTATATGGATAAGAAGCACAACAAGAGCAGAAGAATTGGCCTCTCACCAAACCACCCATGCTTGCAGAAAGGGGGATAAGAGAACTAAACAACAGCACTTGCACAACAGGAAAGATCATATAACAAGCTAACAAGACTCTAAAGAGAATATTTCTAGACCTACCCGCCCAGAATACACCATAGACAACATGTAAAACCAATAACATCATAAAATACTCGGATGTTTACTTTTCATACAAAATACAGTTATTCTAACCAGTCAGATCCTCCATGTTTGCAGGCTTTACATCAACAATATTGAAACTCTGATTGCTGATTTCCAAATTCCAAAGATTTATTCGCAGATCGTCGGCAGATATAAAAGTTTCACCATCACTGCAAAAAAGAAAACAAAGGAATAACCAATTATGTAGAATGTTATGACTGTGATGGTTAAAGAGCATGCTTTCAGGCTTGAAAACATTCGGGAAATTTCAAAACGTGTATTATGTACAGCATCAGCTTAAGCTAAGAGCCACTAGGGCAATGGCCCAAGGCCCCCACTAAATCAATAAGATATATTTGTCAATTATGCTTTATGAAATGAAGATTGCTCCAACTTAACAAAATGCCCCAAGTACAAAATGAAGATTTCCCAAGGCCCCACTTGTCAGACATGCATTAAAAAAAAATTCTTAAATATTTTAAAAGGTCCTATTTGGCCTAAGGCCCCCATTCACTTTAAATCGGCTCTGATTATGGACAACAATATAACTATCCAAAATATCGAAATAATGCAGAATCATTTCTTCGAAGAAGTGCCATAATATACATTGATCTTCAATATCACATGTCTTTACAAGATCAAAAAATTCAATTAAAAGGAAATGATAAGAGTGATCAAAATGACAAGGGATGTTAAAGACATGGTATGTGAAAATGAGAGTTATACATCTATGAAATAAGTGAATGCACCTGTTGTTAGAAATGGAGTTAATGTGATAGTCATGGGCATGAGCATATATTCTCCGACACCTAGGCACAAGGCTGATTTCGCTACTGGTCAACTGGATCACGAAAAATGAAAGAGGTGTTAGAACCAGATCACAAAAGTAGAGAACATTATAATAAGCATTTCTAGATGTCAAAATCATGATTTCCACGAGCAAACAAGTATATTAGAGTGAAAACAACTACCACGGGTAAGTGTAGAGACGAGACACCCCCAAGTGGGAAAGAAAAGTCATTGCTCAAGCCCAAGGGTTTATCCAAACATCCTCCATTGGCAGTATATGGTTTAGAGCTTGTTGGTATGCTTGGACCTACAACAGGACCATTTCCAGCAGCTTTTGCAGGGTCAACATTCATGTCACATATTTTCTTGACCTTCTTTTCATGGACCTGTCCACCATTAGAGCAAGCACATTTGATACACCCACTGATTAGGAAATTCCATTGTTTTCCAGATTTCTTCAACTTGTCAAGTTGTTCTATTAGTTATTAAAGATGCAAAAAATTTAACCACTACAACATAGACTGAACCTTAAGAGTTTACACTAAAAGCAATTCTAATGGTTAGAAACTTTGAATGAAACCCACCTAGAAAGCTAGAGGAATAAAAATCAACTACTATAGTACAGCTAAAAATTGACAGTAAAAATATCAAAAAAATCAACAATGTTCCACCCTACCTTCCAAAATTTGATTGTTTTGTCATTAGTGGACAGAAGAAAAAGTGCACCATTAGCTGCTTGGCACCATCTAATCTTGTTGATTTTCTCCTCAATTTCCAAGCTCTTCAGATAATCAAACTAAGATGGAGGAAAATAATGAATACTTATCAAATCTTGAACCCAGGAAAGAATAAAACAAATATACCCAAACAAATATAATTCCCAGTGATTAACAGGAAAAAAAAAGGTCTGAAAAGGAAAAATTAAGTACCTCAGGTTCATGGCTCTGAAACTCTGTTTTGTAACGGAATTCAGGATGCCTGATTATTGGAAAATCCATCCTCTCTAGATCTCTCCGATTTCCACCATGCTAAACAATGTAAGTTTATGTCATAGAGCTATTTCGCTACAGCGGGAGGAAAAGAAAAGAAATTTTCTTTAAAGATATGCCTATATTATCTTACATCTCTCTTGTCGGTTCTTTCAAATAAAACCACTCGACCTCCACGATCTCCAGTAGCAAGATGGTCACCAGTTCTATCAAATTCGATGGCAGATATGATATCGACTACAAAAGTCCATAACTAAAAGAAGTAAGAAGGTGAGGATGAGATGCAATAATTCTGAGGGAAATTTTTAAGTAAAAGAGTTTCATGGATAAATATGTCTTTCAAAATTGACTTCCACTTGTTTTATGTGTTTCATCCTCTTGGGAAGGATATTTAGTTGTAGGGAATAATTATTAGTTCTTGATTACCAACCACAAGCACATAAAACCCGAATAAGCATAGTGTTCATAGATAAGCTTAAAATCCTGGTGCCTAACTACCACCTGAACTATCAAAACAGTGGGACAGTAATCTGACTGCTCAGTACAGCATGTCTTGGCTTAAACCATTACAAGCCCACAACATTCAGTCATTCTGCTATGATTATTTTAGTTTTTACAATTCTAGGTCAATCAGTAGGTGCAGAATCAGAGCCAAATCTACCAGATTTACACAACAGCAGGTTTGCATTGACCATTTAAAATGAAATCATCTGACATAAAACTTCCATTTCATTTATCAAAAATGAGATTTGAACCCAAAATCTCTCTCCTCTCCACCATTGCCTTTTCCATTGTGTTATCACAATACTGGCTAGGATAGACAGTTTTCCATGTATTCATGAGCTGTACAACAGTTCCGCAAATTTTGAGACTGATAACCATGAATTTAGAACACATAGAAGCACTTTCAAAGTTATAATAAAAGTCTAGTCTCTTAAACCGATGATATTGAGTTAGCAGGTTTATTTAAATCATTTGAACTCAAGCCCCAATCCTATTTTCATCCATTCCCGTACATACCCCTTGTAGATAACTAATTCAGCAAGTCTTCTAATGATCATGTCTCATGCCATTCAAAATTACTATTTTATTCTTCCAATTGCCAGTTCGCTTCTATTTTATTGGCTTCTATATCCTCACTTTCTCAGAACAATATGCAATCAAACCCAACTACTGTTATGAAGATAACATAAGTTTTTTTTCTCACAAATATTGCGAAAGATAACTTAAATCCCCAAACTTCCTAGCTTGCAAGTATGCAACTAAGTTTATAAGATTAATGCATGACTCAACATGCCCTCTGTAGCAGGTTTGCAAACATAACACACAATCATCAATTTGTATAACAATCAATAAACAATTCAGCTAACCATCCATTCATCCACAACAACGATGCAGTTAACCACCACAGCATGACCATCATCAAACCAGTAGCATCCCCATGCAACAACATTCTAATTTTAGCTGCAAATCCCTACCTAATGACTGATCATTATGCTCATAATAGCTCTGAAACTTGCCCTACATTGCTTCAAAGCCACACTTATAATGCTAAAAAAACACCAAATCAGACACTATTCAATGACACATACACATTCGAATCATCAAACTGAAACCAAATTAATCTCGCACGAAAATAGAACAACAAACGAACACTAATTACACAAAAAAAGGACAGTTAATCCACAATCAACAATTAATAATCCAACAACGCAGAATCAAAACCCTAACCACAGATCGTATCGTACCTTCCTGTACTTCTTCACCAGCCGTTCGCTCTCCAAAAACCTGGGCAAATTTCCACTCAAGCGGCACCGGCGCTGCCGCCACCGCCTCCGCAGCTTCCTCACTGCCGCCTCCGTTCATTTCAAGCTAAATCTTCGTTTGGCAGAAATAATTAAGAAAAAAAAAGAAGAAGAATCGATCTGATACTCAGATTGGAAAAGGCAGCATCAACGGCTAGAAATCATCTCCATTTAGAATGCTAGTTCTTGATTAATCAACCATCAGAACTGAAAACAAAACCACAGATTTCACATAGAGAAATGCTCTCTCTCTCTCTCCCTCTCTCTCTCGTCTGGGTGGTTTCCTTTTTTTTCGGTTTTTCTCTCTAAATCTCACGCACGGACACCCTTTCTCTCTCTTTCTCGATGGATTGAGAGATTGATTTGATTTCACACGCACAAAAGCACTCTCATTTTCTCCCTGTTAATTTTCTGCTCTGTTTTTCTATTATTTTTCTATTTTATTTTACTAAGACAAAAATTAAAAAAGAAAAAAATAAGATGGGAAGATAACGACGGAGGGGGGATGCGACGTTGCTTTTTTGGCTGATTAGTAGCTCCTCTCTCCTCTTAAGATTTAATTGGAGTAATTTTATGTCATGGATAGATGCATCTGACGTGTTACTCCTTACAGTAAATAATATAATAAATAAATATATCTCCGATTGGGATATTAGAAAAGCTGTCGAAATTAAAATCTTTATAAATGTACAAGATTTAGCCCCATTTATTTGTTGCTGAAACTAATTTCCTTTTAAAAAATAATTTTTTTAAAAATCAATTCTTAAAAAGTAAATTATTTTTTAATATTTGATAGTATCATGAAAAATAAATTAGAAAACACTTTCAAGTGTTTGGTTATATCATGAAAAATAAGATAAAAAATAAATTGTTAATATTTTTTTCAAGTTTATTAAAATAGTGAGTAACAAATTTTACAAACTAAAAGGTTGAATGAGAATAAAATTAAAAATAATAATTTCATAAATTATCTCATATAAAATAAATAACAAACAAAATAATAAAAATCAAATCTAACATATAAAAAAGTTGAAAAATAATAAAATTAAAAAAATACAATTTCATAAATTATTTTAAATAAAATAAATAATAATAAAAAGAATGAGAACGAGGACCAAATTGATAAATAAAAAAATTTCAATTAAAAAATAATAAGAGAAAAACAAATAACAGTAATAAAAATTAGAATCATAGTTGATATAAAAATCAAATTCTAAGGGATGAAATTGAAAAAAAAATTCAAAACAAAATATATAACAATCAAAAGTTTGAGGATCAAATTTGATATAATCAGCAAATAACATGACACTTTTAAATTTTTCATAACTTCTGAAAATGTTTTCCATTCAAAATAAAAGAAAAATACTTTAATAAAAACCAAACCAAATTATTTTTTACTAGAGAGTATTTTCTGTTAATTGATTTTTGTAATAATAAACAAACACATAAAAATTTGAAAAGTAATTTTTAAAAATTATTTTTCATGAAACAAACATGATTTTAATAAAAAATAAATAAATAAAACGATAAAGAAAAATGCAGGATCATCATTGAAAAATAATGATTTATATATATTTGTTGTGCAAAATAAATGACAATAATAATGCTGGGGTATTGTATAATTTCCTTTTGGGGTTTAGATATGGGTGGTAGGTGTGTCGATGTTAGACGGTTGAAAATGACATGTAATATTATTATTATTATTATTATTATTATCAACATGATTAACTTTTTTTAATAGGGGTCTCAGATGATGTTTGTTGACCTAGATTACAATGATCCTGTGTCTGCAGAACAATGTATCAAATCAGTCTCGAGAGTAAAAAGGCATCTGTTCCGTCATATTTAGAGTAATTTTTATAGGTACTAGTTTCAAAATCATGGTTTAAAAAATAAAATATTAAAATATAAGGAGAATAAAAACTATGCAATATAAATAAATAAAAATAATAAAAGGACGTGGAAACTGTAAACACAACACTATAAAGATTAATATTTGAAATATGAATACAATTTTTCTTAATAAACACGATCCAGTTTATTTAGTGAATCCTTGTCCCGTAGTTTCTTTATCATGAAATTTCATCATTTTAGATTTAAAATCCCTCTTGTCTTAAATTATCCAAAGTAATTTTTCAGAAAAGTAAAGAGGTAAAAACACTTAAAATCATTTAAATTAATTTATTCTAAACAAAAACAAATGTAATTTTTATAATTAAATACATAGGCAACGTCTGTAAAATAATATTAATGATTAAGTTTAGATTGGCACTAGAGTTTTTCTGTTTGTGATATGCAGTAGGGTGGGTCAATTTTTTTTCTAATATAAAAAAATATTCAAATGGTGATAATCTGAGTGAACCCGAGTTAACTTGACTAACTCGTGATCTAGGATAACCCTAAAGGAAAGAACGGAAAAAAAATATATAAGATTCAAGGCACAATAACCTCATATTGAATGATGAAATAAAAAAACCAAAGTTAAATTATTTTAATCTTCGAAACCAGCAACTCTGGTCATGAGACCGAGATGACCATATAAAAGACCCAAAAAACTCTTGAACAAAATTCTTAACCGTCAAAAAATTACAAAAAGACAAATAGTAATCAAAACAATGACGGCCAAATCTTGTATAAAAACTAATAAAAGAAAATAATTAGGGGTTTAATTGAAAAATAAAATAAAAAGATTTAAAAAAGAAGAAGAAAAGAATGAGAACCAAATTTTGATAAAATAAAAAAACAAATGAAATAAAATGTTAAAGGACAAAATTGGAAAAAAACCAAAAAAAGGATAAAAAAACAATCCAAAGAATGAGTACCATATCAGATATATAAAAAAAATCAAATGAAAAGGGATGAAGCTGAAAAAAAAATCTAAAAAGAAAAAATCAAAACAAAGAAAAACCAATCAAAAGAGAGAGGATAATGATTGAATTTTTTCTCTATTATTTTTTTTTATCAAAATATCATTTTTACTTTTTAACCGAATAAAAAAATCAAGTGATTAGTTAGGAGAAAATCATGTCAAAATCCATTGATTATTTTTTGCCATCATTTTTTTATCAAAATAATATCATTTTTAATCAATGCACAATAAAAAAAATCCAATTGACCCCTGTAACCCTAGTCATTTGACCCAACCCATGACTCAAGACATGATGGTAGGGGTGATCATTTTCGGTTCGGTTCAATTTTTATCTATAAAAACAACTAAACCAAAATTTTGTTTTTTTAAAAAAACCGAAATTGTATCGAGCCTGGTTCCAACGGACCGGTTTCAGTTTGGTTCAGTTTTCTATGTCAAAAACAAAAAAAACCTATATTGTTTTTTAACATCCAAAAGCCACAAAATCAAACCCATCTTCATCACCAGCAACCTCCACGACAGTGTTGAATCCATACTGGCCTTTTCTTAATCAAATAGCCTCCTACAGAACCACAAAAACACATCACGCTCTCTTACAGTAATCAATCACTCCTCACTATCACAAACCCAAAAACCTATATCACCGAAAACCATACTCTCAAATACAAACCATCACCACCACAATAAACACTGTCCAGTGCCCACTGCCACTTTCTTTACCCATTTTTGTTTCATAAAAAAAAACACAGCAACTGCTAACAACCCAAACCATAAAATTAAGCCCAGCCCCCACCCTTATTGCCTCCACTAATCACCTGTAAATTGAAGAAATCTTACTGTTGCTGAGGCTTAGGGATGTTGCTGGGATGATAGATCTGGAGATGATTAAAGAATGAAGATAAAAAGGTTAGGTGTGGCGTGTGGGAGCTTGGGTTGGGTGGTTGAACTTTGAAGAACGAAGAATTAGTGTTGTGAAGAATTAATTGTGTTATGTGCTGTGTGCTGTGAAGAATTAATTGTGAGACGCGAATGGACTTGTGAGAGCTTGGATGGGGGTAGTTGAAGTATGAATAATTAATTGGGTGTAGAGTTTGTAGATTTTTGAGTGTTGTGGGAGGCTGTGCCACTGTGAGGATTGCAAATTTGAAATGTGGTGTGGCCTGTGTGGATTGAGGGCGTGTCTGTGACTGTGAGGATTGAGGAGTATTTATATATATATTTTTAATTGAAACAGGTTTGGTTCGGGTTGCTCGGTTTAAGCATTATAAAACCGAAACCGAACCGAACCAGAAGTTTTTCTAAATATTCTAATCGGTTTAATCAGTTTTTTTTATGATTCGGTTTTTTCGGTTAATTATTTTTCAATTTTTTTGCTCACCCCTACATGACAGGGGTCGATTCTAAGCCGGATTTTAAAAGCATGATAAAGAAATAAGCACAAAATATTATATGAAAATTCAATAAAATTAAATAATGAAGGATGAAATTGCCAAAAAAAATAATTAATCAAAAAGAGAACTTAAAATAAAAGGATTTGTAATCATAAGAATGAGGATTAAATTCAACAAAAAGAAGAAATTAAAATCAAATGATTAGGGATTAAATCAAAGGATAAAATCCAATCAAAAAAAAATTAAAAGAAAAAAATTAGAAATCAAAACAATGAGGATCAAACTTGATAACAAAAACATAAAAAAATTAAACGCAAAGATATGAAATTGAAAAATAAATAAATTTAATTTAATACAATTCAAAGATTGAGGATCAGTCTGCAACTTTGCAAGGCTAGCACACCTCTTGAGGTGGAGGAGAGAGAAAAGAGGGAGGAGGAGAAAAATTATCATCGAAACTTCGTCGTGCAATGAAGGCGGACACGCATCAACCCACTGTGTAGAGGGTGGCGTGATGCTAAGGACGCCACCCTGGAAGGCAATGAGAGGCGACTGAGAGGCGCTGCATATGCCGCCCAAAAGGCAATGCCGCCTTCCACCCGCTGGCGCATGCACCAATTTTTTTATTTATCAAAAGACCAGAACACCCTTGACCCATGTGATAATTGCAAAAAATCAAGGTCAAAAAACCAAAAATGCCCTTTGACCTCAAGCAAAAAAAAAAAAAAAGTTGACCCCAAGAGCTACTCGATAATTAAACTATACAAAAAATAAGAAAATCACAAAAAGCCCCTCATTTATAAGCTATGTTGTTTTTTTTAAGGGCATAAGAGTAATTATATTATGCAATAAAGTGTGAAAATATTATTTTAGGCCTGAGTGTGTCTTCAATCCTCTTGTTTTTTAAGGGCAAAATAGTTGTTTTATCATGAGTTGCATTGTTCACAATCCATATTAAAACACTGATAGGTTTTAGCTTTATGTATAATTGACCATAAACCAAAAGAAAATGAAAGAATATTACATTACAATTACAATTACAAAACTAAGTTTCCTTTTGAAGTTACTGCAACCCATGAAAGATCATAGTGAATTTCAACACAAATCCACAATGATTTTCTTTTATTTTTATGTTTTAACCCTTTGATATTTTAGCTCACTTAATGTTTGGTTTTACAAAATAAGATTTAATTTTATTGGTTTATATCAATCAAAGCTTTGGGGACTAAATTTTAGACTTTGACAAATGTTGAGCCCCTTTAATTTTATCATATTAGGGATTAATATGTAGGGGTCTCGCAATGTCGAGGGGAAAGGTCTAGTGCCCAGTTGATGCTCAATTTGTTAAAATATGTTTAAGTTCTACTGATTTAGAATTGTCAGGGATTCAAGGACCAAATTGGATTCTAAAAATAAAATATGAGGGATTATAGTTAACAAATAAAGTAAGTTTGGTTGAGTGAGGGAGGTCACAGTTCTTTGGTGGGGTCTACAGCCTCTGTAGTGGCTAAACTTGACCTTCTACGATGGCTTTAAATGTGGCGTGTAGTGTTCTTCCATATGGGGCGGCGCATGAGGCCATAGCACGATGATTTGTCAACGGAGGCATTTTCTTTTTTCTTTCCATTGGTTGGAAAATTGGCTCCATATGTTTTTCTTGATAGGGTGATCTCGGTTTCATAAATCATGTTACGAGTTTGAAAACTTAACCTCGGTAAACATTGGGTTTTTTTAGGGGTTTTTTACACTAATTTTCTTTTTCAGTTTCATCCTTCTACATTTCTTTTTCAGTTTGAAATTGAGCTTCATTATTTTCTTCAAACTCCTTTCTATTTGGTTATCCTGATCTCATCATCTAGATCATGAGTTTGAAGGGGTTAGTCTTGAGTTTTTTTTGGATTTTTTTAATTTAATATTTGTTTTGGTTTTTTCCTTCAATATCAACTTGTTTTATAATTGATCTTCATAATATTTGATAATTTATGTTCTGTTATATTATCTTATTTTTATGATCCGGGTTGTAGACTTTGGTATGCTAGCTTGCCTAGTTTGTTGGGTTTTTTATTATTTTTATTAATTGATTTTTTTATTTCATCCTTTTTATATTGGATTTATTTGGAATTTAGCTTCATAATTTTTTTATTTGCTTTATATTGGTTTATCTCACTATCATGATTTTGATTGCAGAATTGGAATGCTTGCTCAGGGTGGCTTGAGTTATTTTTTATTTGTTTTCTTTGTCAATTTTGTTTTTTCGCATTGGGTTGGCTAGGATTTGAGTTTTGTTGCCTTATCCATTTCGGTTGGGTTTTTTTTTTGTTTGGGTTCGCATGAAAACTTTTTTCTCATTTCTTATTCTTTTTATTATCTAATTAAATTACACAAACTTATTAGGCTCACTCGGCTCTATTTTCAGAGTCGTGGATTATTTTTAGTTCTTTAAAACATGTTTGCATTAACCAAATATCTTTTTTTATTGATAAAACAAATTTTATTTCGGCCTGCAACGTAATGTAGGCCCATAAATCTAGTTGATAACTTTGTCATATGAATTTCCATAAGGTTAAGAATTAAAATAAAATAATTGGCATTCAGAAAACATTGTAGCTCCAAAAATATCCTCTTCACCTCAAAAACTTAATATTGTTACCCATTTTTGGATCTTCACATAAAAAAACTAGAAAAAAATGAATGAAAAGAGAAAACACAAAAACAATTGAAAAAATATTGGAAGAAAATAAAAAAAATATATTAGTAAGAAGAATATAACATAACACCTAGAAAATTGTATTGGTTGGGAAAGATTAAAATATTAAAGTTTGATGAGCAATTAGAGACTTGATTGAAGAAATCCAAAACTAAGGATTAAACTGAAAAAACGTGTAAATGTAAGGATTGAAATTGATGCCAATTTGAAGAAATTTGAAGTTTGTTAGTTAATTGAGCGTTAAAATGCACAAATTCAGAATCAATGACCAAAGTGAAAAAGTCGGTCACTTAGGGGCTGACAATAGAGTTTGACAAGGGTGAAATTGCTTGAAATTAAAAGTTTGGAAGCAATTATGGATGTAATTAAAAGGAATTGAGAACATTGACTCAATCAAAATTTATCAATCTCAAATTAAAAACCCTAAATGACGTATCATTCAGACTTAATGAAGAGAATATAAGTGACACATTGTTCGGTATACTAGCCTCTGTTTTGACAAATTTGGCTAATAAAGTTAGCAACTTCAAATGAGAGAATATAGAGCTACAAATCACCAAATTGAGTAAGGTTGGATCCAAATGAAATATATGCATCTTTTTTACCAACTTTAGGTGTTCTTACGTGACAACAACATTAAAATTGCTCTGATGCGGCCTTGAAAGTGGGCAACTCAATTAGCCATGACTGAAACATATTTGTGCAAGAATTGAACCTTTTTTCATATGTTCACACTAAACGGCTCCTCAATGGGTTCTTATTAATGGTTTACAACACTTCTCTCAAGATCAAGAGGCTAGAAATGGATTCAAAACCTTCAAAAACCCTAGCAAAACCCTATAAATACCCCCTTTAATATCACAGCCGAGAGAGGCAAAAAGAGGAGAAAGAATGAGAGAAAAGGTAAGAAAATATTAATAATAAACCTAAGTGTAAAGGTTCAAGAGCCTAACACAAAAATTTCCTAAGCTTTAAAAGTATAGGAAGTTTATGAGAGGCAAAACTTTTTAAAGGAAAGCAAAAAAAGAGAGTAGTAGTTCTAAGTATATTTTCTAATCCCAAAATAGGCTCTTGTAACATGCTTTAGATTTTTTTTTATTTGTTTTTGTTTTATATTTATGTTTACAATCATAAAAAAGAGGTTTGACATACTTGACAAGTGATGTTGTATTCACCTCTTTGTTGTTGTGATCTTTATTTACTTTTTCTTTTTGAAGTTTTTGATATAATAAAGTTATTGTTTAAGTTTTATATATATATATATATATATGTATGTATATATATATATATATATATATATAGCGTTGTATTAGTTTAACTTATGCAATGCATGTTGAAGCAATGATGTTTATCCTGAGTTTGCTAGGTCTGTTCATGCAAAAAAATGGGTTTAAAAAACCAATTTTTAATCTATATTACATGAACACGTAAACTATTTTAAGTTGATGGTTTTTGGATTTAGTATCGCATGTTTGATTTTGATATTATTTATCAGTCTTTGTGATTCAAACATGTTTGTTTATGATAATGCAACTTATTGAATAAAAGAAAGCATGTTTTAAAAGCCAAAAATGTCATTTTCTCGACTTAACAATAGTTGCCTTTTGCTAGGTCCATCATTGGGTTTTTGGGCAATGTTCTTCATGTTATTGGGAAGAACATCATTTTAACCCCTTGGTTTGGACCAATTTTGGTCAATTTCTTTTCCCAAAACCATTTGTTATGCTTAATTAATAAATAATCTAGAGTTTATTTACATCAATAACAAGTTTTTAATGGAATTTAATCCCGGGGTTTCAGTTTTGAGCCGAAACAAAATCGTGATAATTAAGTGATAATCAAAATGAATGGAAGCTAGATTATTGATCCTTTCATGATTTTCAACATATATGTGCCTCCGTTTTGACCATATCTGATCTGATTTGGGTTTCACGTTGTTTGGTTGGGTTTTAGTGTTCTTCGTGTTCTTTATTTTTTTTTATCCATTTTGTTCAAGAATTTTTGAGTTTTTTTTGTTTAATATGTTTTTTTTACTTTGGTTTTGTTTTTGGGTTGTTTTTGGATCAAATCAAGATTTTTTATGCGATTTATAGTTGAACTAGAAATTTCAAGTTAACCTGGTGAGTTCAACTCAGTCAGGCCAACTCAGTCGAGTCAAAATTGAATCAAGGATTAAGACCCTGTTTGGCTTGTAATCTTTTTGCTAAAAGGATTTTTGGTTTAAGAGTGTGTGTGACAAACACCCTTTTAAACTTGTTTTGGTAGTTTTATTACAAGGAAAAATAAGTTTTTGCCAAACAAAACCTAAAAAATAAAAAAAAATTACTTTTTTTTCTTGAATATGGATATTCTAAAAGTTTCATGCATATTTTACTTTTTATAAAAAAAAATTACATTTTTATCATACTTTGAAAAAAAATACAAGAATTAGTTAAAAGGTATCATAACTAGTTTATGATTATTTGTTAGAACATAGCCTACATTTCAAAAATACAAAAAACAATTATTTTATTTTTTTTAATATACGAGATTATGAACTTATACGTAAGACGTATTCCCGATATTAAATAAAAAGACAATTCATTTTATTTTTATGTTTTGGCATTAGAATGATTGAGTTTTAATATAATAAAATAAGGATTTCTTTACTGAGAAAGACTTTTCTCAAACCCTAGATAGACCAACAATTAGAAAACATAACAATACCTTAGTTTATATCAAACAAATAAACGATGCAGCTTATCTCAAGTAAGGTGTACTAGAGTTGCTAATACATTCCCTTTATGCAATCAATCCATTTACCTAGACTATGAGATCGGTTAGGATTTCTAGTAATCAAAATATTAAGTGGCGACTCTCATTCCTTTTTTTCCTGATGAATGACAAGACCAACAAAGATCCCTATCCAGGAGATTAATCCTCGTGACGCTGCACACGTGCGACACTTTACACTAGTTATCAAAAACATTAAAGTCTTTTCATAAGGCCCATTAGTCTTTACAAAATTGACCAAGGGAAAATAAATCTTTTTTTCATCTCAATTGCACAGTGAAACGACTAAAATATTCTTTAAAGAAAAACAATTAACATTAATGTTAAGGAGCATTTTATATTTTCACATTGATTTTTTTATTATTATAATGTCAGCTTGAAAGCAATTTGGTATTTGACCAAATATAAAAAATAAATAATAATTTAAAAACATAGTAAAATGACTAAAATGCCCTTAAAAGAAAATATATCAAAGGTTTTTTTTGTCTTTTCACAATGTTTTTTTTGTTATTATCATGTCAGCTTAGGGACAATTTGGTATTTTACTAGATATAAAAAAACAAAAAATAACATATACGTGTACGCCACCAGAAGGCTCATGGGAGGCATTCATACAATTCGGGTGGTGTCTCTCGACGTCCAAAAATGCATTTTCACCACGTCTTTAGAGGCGCTCGTATGTCCTTTTTCTTGTGGAGTGGTGTGTGTTGATGTTGATGGCCCGGTTTGTCACTGGTGGGCTTGTTTTCTTCTTCTTCTTCTCCCTCTCATTCCTCGAAAAATATAGCTTGACCCTCTTTCTTATTGGTATTTCAACTTGGTCTTTATTTTTTATTTTAATTTTGATTCTTGGCTCTTTTTTAGAAGTTTTATTTTTATATATATAATTTCATCATTCAATCCCATATAGAAACTTTCAAAAATAAATCATATTAGGTCTATGTATTAGATTTGCAAGCGAAACAACGTTTCAACATGTTGGCAGTACAAGTGCAGCGACTATATACCTAATTTCAACCTTAATGCAGTCAATATCTCTTAAGATGCAATACATGAAAGTTGTAGAACTTTTTCTTGGTGTTCCAAAGCATTTGAATCATTTTAATCAAAGCTCAGATTAGAGTGTTATGACCAGATTACAAAGTAATGTCAAAATTATCCAAAATCACCCAATTAGCTTTGTTTTGCACTTAATGCCTCCATTTATATCCTAAATAAAAATATAAAAATAATGATTAAATTTAGGACCAAATAAGTATATAAAAAACAAAACATTAAAGGAGAAAAATATGACATTTTACATTCTCATCAGTAGGTATGAGGCAATAGTTATAATTCTCAGCAAGCATGTTATGACATGGAGAAGCTTCTACTATTTGATTGTTTAAGTGGAGCATTAGATTTCTTGATGAGATGTCCTTCTGTTTTAAAACATGTTCCATTTTTTTTTTTGCTAATTGAAAAAGTTTTATGGGAGCTATTTAGAAAGAAGTTGCTTACTTTGCAGTTCATTTCAATTTAAAAATGTTCGAAGACATTTTTATTGATTTCTCTAATATATGGACTTTTATTTCAAAATGGCTACTTATTATTGAAGATGAAGGTTTAAGGGTGATTAGTACATAAAAGTGCATTTTTATCAAGGTTTTATATCATCATTTTGCACTTGAAGTATTAATAACTCCTTAACTAGAGCATGTTTTATAATAATAGATCTGATAATATAAGATAGCTTTAATTTATGGTAAAGGACAAAGAAACGGCTAAGATTAGAAAGGAGATACCGATTCAATTCAAATTGGAACACTGTTCAGTTATTGGGTCATATCTGGAGCTGTAGATCTTGGATTTCAGCTTAATTTATATGGATGAAAAGCTAAGAAATAGGCCTACAATGTTCATGAATAGTATAAGACCCAAATCTGCCGTTTTCAAATTCAAAGTTTGGCCACAAAAGAGAAGTCAGAATTTGTCCTGTAATCCAGCCCAAACACTGCTTACAATTTTACCCATATCTGGAGTTCTAGAAGGCCAAATGACGTGAAATTTGGTGGGTGGAAGGAAAAGACAATTTCCAACAACGTTCATGAAGAATATTTTCTCAAATTCGGATGGTAACAATGACATTTCATCCAGACAAGAGCTTGAGGTCTATCCACCACGTCCACCAACAGCACTACTCAATATTTTAGCCATATCTCGAGCTCTAGTGATCCAAATTCTCTGAAATTTTATGGGTAAAAAGATAAGATGATTGCCAACAACTGTCATGAGGAACACTTTGCCAAATTCTGAATGGATCAATGTCATTTCATCCAGCCAAAGTGCTTGAGTGCTGCTGTCCATCAAGTCCACTAAATCAATAGTTGGCCACTACATCAATAATCAATTACCAAATGAATAGTTCTGAATTTTAGCCTATAAAAGGAGGTATTTGCCATTCATTTAAGAAGCTTGGTTCTAAGATCAAGATCATGTTCTTGCTCTCTCTTTATTGTTGTAATGCTTAAGTTTTATTTTCATTAATCTCTTGTTCATGCTTTTCATTTCCTTTACTA
>Ga0325402_1000474_pt1 | contig 27813 bp, 21 predicted proteins | sample PopdelMetagenome_22_FD_207212 | JGI IMG/M metagenome (GOLD analysis project Ga0325402, IMG submission 207212) | Populus deltoides microbial communities from Bellville, Georgia, United States - Xylem-PdKOR-R3 | ecosystem: Host-associated > Plants > Phyllosphere > Stem > Wood/Secondary xylem... | reverse complement strand
GCAATATAGAAGAACGTTAAGGCCATTTAAAACATGCAAGTCCCTGTACCCGGCAAAATTCCATTCGAAAATTGGAAAGCAAAAAGGAAAAATCTCTCCAGCTACATCCAACCCATCCATACACTAGCAAAAATAAAAACAACTCTCTTATCTCTTCTTTTCTTTCAATTCTAATCCGTTCACCAGCACCGTTACTTTGAAATTCTCCGCCTCAGCAGATTCCCTCTCTTCTATTAAATCTTTCTTTTCTTTAATCGCCTTTTTCTCTTCCTTCCTTTCTCAAGCGAAGAATCTCTTTCTCTCTTCGATCACTTCCCTTCCCTTTCTCTTCATCAGATTCTTTCTCTTTCTCTTTCGTGTACTTTTTATTAATTAGCGATGCCTATTGCCTTGCCTTATTCATTCTCCCTCTCTTCTCTTCTTTTCGTTTCTCATCATATCTTCTTGCGTTTCATTCTCTCCCTTTCTAGTTTCTACATCGCCTTGCTTCTCTTTCAATCTCATGGCTCCTCCTAATTCAGGTGTCCACCATATTTCTAATCCTTGCATTTATGGTATGTTTTGTCATCCATGCTCATTACTGTTTTAATCCCATAATTATCATTATCTTTTTCGTGTTTTCATCGCCTCCAACTTGTTTGATAGCAGGCTTCATGTTTGTTTCTGTATTTGGCTTCCTTTTTAAAGTAATTCTGCTGTTATTGTCATTCTTTTTTTTTCTTTTTGATATTTGGCCCTTTTTGTTTTGTTTTGTTTACTGCTGTTTTGTGTTTGTGTGGGGTGGGTGGGGTGTTTATTCTGGGATTTTTATGTTAAGCAGGAGACTTTGTTTCTTCGTACGCAGAGAGAAAGTCTCGGTTTATGAAGTGGCTGGGTAAGCTTTTTAAAAGTGGGTCTAATCGTGGAGGTGCTCGTGGTGGAGTTGGCGGCCGCGCACATCCACAGCTTTTAGGGGAAGAAAACGTAGTTTGGAGTGCACCAGCAAGATCTGTGGTAACTTTCTAAACGTCCTTTTTTGGTCAGCTTGCCAGTGCATATAGCAGTTAATTCAAATTCCATTCCAACTTGCTCCATGATGGAACAAATGGTTCAAATTCCTTTCCAACTTGTAAATTGACTGGAAAAAGCCTGCTTCTAACACTGCTTTCAATTTTTTATTTTGTTACATCGGAGAGGTTCGAACTCGAAACTCTTGGGGGGGGGGGGGGGAGATAATAATATCAGTTAAGCTATTGCTCATTGGCACATTGATTTCAAATTGATAATAGATATATCTCACTAAATTCAATAATTTCTTTATGTGCCACACTCTTTTTTTTTTTCTGGGCCTTTTCTGATGGGTTAGGCCTATCACTTTTTACTCTTCCTTTCCTCTTTTTTTAAAGGGCATGCTATCGTTGGATTACCAAACTCATTCTTTTGGGAAGATGTTATATTTACTATGTTGCCACAGATTCCCTTTCCACACACAGTACTTGTCATCAAAAGCTTGCTTTATGTGCAATCCACTAGCCTTGTGCAAATGTTTACATTATAATATTGGTTAAGACAATCAGGATGAAGCAATATTACAAGTGGAGTTTTCTGGTCTATATGCTGAAATCCTGGAAAATAATTATGACATTTCTACACCAACAAAAGGCAATTGTATTCTCATTTGGTTTTAAATAGCCTGTCTCATCACTTAATTTTTATATCCGGTAGTAAATAGAAGTGAGATCCTGTCAATTTTGACTAGTGTAGCGTATAATTGAGTTTAGCTGATACTCTCTGACATTGCTCTGAAACATTTCAACCTGCAAGTTTCTTTCAGGTAATAATGCTGGTTGTAATGTGTACTTTGACTAGAAAACAGATTGATCATACATATATTAATAGTCTAGAACATACATGGTTTACTTCTATCCCACTCGTTAATTCAACTGTCTTGCTCTGGTGCTAGTAGAGCACCTGGATACGGGGTTTAAATCCTACTGTATGGGCACAGATGAAATATGGAAAGGAAGAATTCCCCTTCATGCACTTCACACAATTCTACATATTGGTTGCTCAGAGGGGAGAAGACAGATTTTTCAATTAGCTTCTATATTGTTATCAGGATGATCGTTCTAGAACTGGGAAGGAGCGGGGGGATGCCATTGCACTTGCTATGGCTGAAGATTGGAAGCAACCAAGTGGTGATGTTTTGCTCCCTTCACATTCATATATTTTTTAACACACACAAACATATGTACATGCTTCTCTGTGTATATACTATTCTGGGAGTTCTATAAACATTCAATATCTGTTTTCCAGGATGTAGTCGGGGAACAAATGATCAAGATCTAGCAAGATCGCTTCAGGATACCCTTAATTCATCTTCATTTCCTTCACATGGCACTACACAATGTTGTCCCAGGAATTTGAGGTAAAACTTTTAATTTTTGTCATAACTAATTCGTGACTCAGCTCAACAAATACATTTTTATAGGCATGCATGCCAAACTCTAGGTATTTTGTAGTTGGCTTGTAGCATGGTTGATGAAATGGGAGGGTAGTTATCCAAGTCTAGCACCATTCATGAATTATCCTCGATGAACTAAGAAAGAACATTTGAGGCTTACAAACACATATGATCCTTATGCGTTTATACATGTCTGTCATCCTGAAAAGTGAATTTCTTTGTGTTTATACATGTCTGTCATCCTGAAAAGTGGATTTCTTTGTGTTTATACATGTCTGTCATCCTGAAAAGTGGATTTCTTTGTCCATTAAGGATAATCTAACAACATTGTATGATAGAAATTCAAATGTGGAAATTTGGCAGGACTGTGACAGCTTTTTTTGGAAATTAACACACATGGTTCATTATAAAGGTCACAAAACATTTGACTTCTCTCTGCACTTGCAGAGAAGCTAACGATTTAACTTCTTGATAACTATAGTGATGCAGCATTATTGTAAATCGTCATACTTTTTTTCTCAAAGTATGATATAAATGATATGGGTCTATGTGCAGTGCTTGTAGCCTACTTTTTGCAGGCTCTTTTAAATATTTTCTGCAGAAATCTTTCATTCAATCTAAGAGAAAAGAAATCACTGTTAACAAGAAACTGAAGAAACAAGATGTCAACTCCCATTTTTAAATTTATGAGTATTCCACCCTCGAGCTGTATTGGTCATGCATGGTATGCCTTGACTTGAAGGTTATGTAGCGGCTGCCACCGTGACATTGGCTATGGCAATTATTTGGGATGCATGGGAAAATATTTTCATCCAGAGTGCTTTTGCTGTCGTTCTTGTGGTTACCCAATCACTGAGACCGAGGTAATAATACTTCTAAAGCTCACGAGTATCTTGCTATCTTCTTTAAAAGAAACAAATTTAATGAAATTTTTCATGGTCCACTATTTCTGTGGTTGAATTGAGTCAGATGTCAAAATTGCATATAATGTAAGAAATTCAAATAATGATAAGAAATGTTTCATCTAGTTTTTAACTTATTTTTTCTGTTGATCCAAGTTTTCTTTGTCAGGGAATGATCCATATCACAAGTCTTGTTTCAAAGAGTTAACTCATCCCAAATGTGAAGTCTGCCACCAATTTGTAAGAAAATTAACTTTCATTCAATTAAGATAATATGCTAGCTTTCTGATTCGTGTCGATCACTTTCTTCGAGTTTTTAGTTTGTAACTTATTATGGGCATAATCTAGAACATTTTCTTTATATGTTTTCAGATCCCTACAAACGCAGCTGGTTTGATTGAGTATAGGTGCCATCCATTTTGGTCCCAAAAGTATTGTCCATCACATGAGCATGACAACACAGCTCGATGCTGCAGTTGTGAACGTCTGGAGGTATGTATGTAAATTTGTAAAACAAACTATCCGTTAGAATTTTCTATTTTGTTGATGCAGTTGTTGGCTGTCCAGTATATATTTATTTCTCTCTTAACAATCTTGGAGAAGGGAATGTGCTCAATACTGAAATCAATTTTTTTTGCTTATGGTAGTTGTTGGTTTTCTTCTTCTTCTTCTTCTTCTTGTTTTTTTTTGTCTGTCCACCCATAGTCTAGGGATGCGAGATACTATTCTTTGGAAGATGGCCGCAGCTTGTGTTTAGAATGCATGGAATCGGCTATCATGGATACTGGTGATTGCCAACCCCTTTACCACGCCATCAGGGACTATTATGAAGGAATGAATATGAAACTGGACCAGCAAATTCCCATGCTTCTAGTTCAAAGACAGGCACTCAATGAAGCCATTTTTGGAGAGAAGAATGTAATGTATTATCTCTCACATACTTTTAAAATCTATTGATTGGTGAAATTGCTTTTATTTAGACATGGTTCTTTCCAGGGCTACCACCATATGCCCGAGACAAGGGGTCTATGTCTATCAGAAGAGCAGACTGTCGCTAGTGTATGATACTGGATAACTCTAGTATTTGGTTTTATTTTAACAATTTGTGTAGGGTTTATTAGTGAGGAACAAAATGTTTAACATGGCGCTTGCCATGACTTTTCTCTCTGATTTCAACCAGATACAAAAGAGACCAAGAATTGGAGGCCACCGACTGGTAGGAATGAGAACTGAACCCCGAAAGCTGACTCGGAAATGTGAAGTTACAGCTATTCTTGTTCTTTATGGTCTTCCAAGGTAATACTCAGAGGCAATTTTTAGTTCTTCGCTCTGCAGTTAATTTTCTCGTTAGTGGTTTTGGTCATGTTTTAAGACTTGAAAAAACCTTCAACAATGGATCAAACAATCCTCGTTGTTAAAATAAAAGGATATGTAGACCGTGTATCATGCACCATCATTTAAGTGGATGTAAAATGAGTGTATATTCCAAATTCTCTGTAAAATTTCTTTGGTGGTCGGTGAGGTTGCATATCTAAGAAAATTTTCAACCACAACACAAGCATGCATATATATATATATATATATATATATATCTTTGGGGAGGATGTGAAAGACTTCCTGTATTACTAGCAGTTTATCAACATCAAGAACATGCATAACTCAATCAAGCTTTTATTTGATAGCAAAATCAACCATTTCCATGCTGAACTTTTCCTTTTGATTTATCATTTCTTTGTCCTCTGTTGGAAATTTGCAAGTTTTACCATACCCTGTAAACTTCATGTTTTCTGATAGCTTGTTGGATGCAGACTGCTAACGGGTGCTATTCTTGCTCACGAGTTGATGCATGGGTGGTTACGCCTCAAAGGTAGAAAGCTGTCGGCTTGAATTTTGCTTGAAAAGGCTTTTGTAAATTTTGCTGTCGCACTCTTCATTTCTATTTTCATAATGTAGGATACCGCAATCTTAATCCTGAGGTAGAGGAAGGAATCTGTCAAGTGCTCTCATACATGTGGCTCGAATCAGAATTGCCCGGATCTAAAGGCATGCCATCCACATCCACATCAGCAGCTTCCTCTTCCTCTTCCTCTTCCTCTTCAAAGAAGGGCGAGAAGTCCCAAGTAGAAAAAAAACTGGGTGATTTTTTCATGCATCAAATCGCCCATGATGCCACTCCATCTTACGGGGAAGGATTCAGGTCTGCTAATGCTGCTGTCAGCAAGTATGGTTTACGTCGCACCCTGGACCACATACGCCTTACTGGCAATTTCCCATTATAATTCTAAAGCTCATGTATGCTTCTTTTCTTTTCCATAGTCCCCTATGATCACACTGTTTTGCTGCTCCTCAAGAAAGATCGAGCTCATAACAGAAGATTGGACAGCACCCCCTAAATTTTCACGGGGTCCAGTGACGATGCGTGTCCCACAAAAAATAGATTCCGAGTTCAATAAATAATTGTATCCTATTCTTATTTAACGGAAACAGGCGCAGAGTGAATCTTCTGGTTCAGCTTTTAGATTCTCATGACCACTGCATCAATAGAATTGTTTTTTCGATGTAAATATCAATAAAAGATATAATGCGTGACAGTGTTATATTCAATTTGCTATTAAAAAAAATCAAAACCAAGGAAGAAAACTAACATTAGAATTGCAAGTTTACTCAATCTCAAAGAAAATTACAACATCATTATTTTTCTTTTAGGGATTTAATGTTTTTTTTTTTCAGGAAAAGGAAATTAAAGTTCACTACATTGATTAAACCATCAATCACCCTTTAAGCAGAAGTCAGAACGCTTAATTTAAGTTGTTTTCAAGATCATGTCGGGAGTATTCGAAGAAAAGAGGCATTATAAGAAAATTAACGAAAATAGTATTCTGAATATATCATTTCATCAACACACAAAAAACCTATTTATTATATATGTTTCATGCGGAGCAAGATTATCTCATTCAAAACCTACTTAACTACGAAAACGATAGCTATTATTTGTTTCTTCACTTACAGGAGGATGTGTGTAAAAATTAAAAATCTTGAAGAATCGGATGAAATATTTATAAAATATATGGGTCTACAGAGACTCTGCAACAATTTTGATGGGTCTAAAGTAGAATGCCCGGAGTTTACCACGTTGTAGTAAACTTGGTACAATGGAAGGGGATGTATTGAAGGTTCATTCCCCACGTACTCTGTATTTCTGATGGAAAGACTGAAGGACGCTGTCTTTCCCCACCATTTTCTGTGCTCAGCACCTATTAAGTGTGTATTTCGGTTAGCTGTTGTGCTTGAGATTAGTGATGGGGCTCATCATTAAAAGTAAAAAAGCAACAATAAAAGCATAAAAATAATGCTTTTGATGCGCCTATGTTTTGTGCTGTCGAGCAACCGTCCTCAAGTCTGGTAAAATCCTGTTGAGGGGGCATTGCTGATGAAAGAATGGGCAGGTGAAAATGCTTGAAAAATGACAGAAATATATTAGCTGTTTGGCGCAGTGCAATCCAATAACATTACATGAAAACTGGCATGATGGTTACAATGACTGACAAAAATGCCTGAACACAACATTGGGTAAACATATATAGCAACTATCAGCTAAAACTGACTGATTTGACCAATACTCTCGTTGCAAAATACAACCTGCAGTTAGACAGGCAGAAAGAGCAGCTGCATAAAAGGCGACAGGAGCTGTGATAACCGCAACGCCATAAAATCCCTCAAGCTAGTGACATGAAAACAGCAAATGTCCCCAGCCTAATCCGTTAAAAATAGCAGCGAATGAATGCACGGGAAAAAAAAAGGCAATGACAAATTAGACTAACTGAACTGAAAAAAAATATTGATCACCATTAGTATTACTTTCTTTGAGAATTGTGTGAGCTATGGTGAGTACACTTGAAATCAGATTTAGGTTTGGTCTATCTACATGGGAAAATGTACCCTAATGATAGCATAACAAAATTATGCACCAAGAGGAAATCCATGAAATAAGATGAACAATTTTGCTACATGACAATTCAACAGCTCATTCCTTCAGCTGCAAGGCAAACACCCTTAGGCGTTCACAGAAACTATAATTTGGGAGTAACATCTGCTAAAAGCAATTTTAGAGTCTCATACGTCATAAAACAGATACCAACACCAGGCACAACCTTGTAGTATTCAGGCATAATGCCTCTGTATAGACCCCGAAAGCCCTCAGTCTGGATTATTTGCTTGAATATACCAAGAAGACCTGTGGTATAAACAGGAGCCCGTCCACCTGCTCCTTCCAATTGCTTCCGGCGTCTCACAAGATCAAGAGGAAATGTTGCTGCATATTCCAAGGACAACAGAAAAAAATTATTCTTACACCACAGGACATGCTTTGCTTGCACAGGTTACCAAACATCATGAGAACCTCTTGTGTCTCATCTGTTCATAGATTTTTTTTGGCTTCATTTAATGCACACTAGGAAAAATCAATCATGCAAAAAAAAGCAAGCCTGAAAGAAAATAGAAGCATCAGAAAGGCCAATAATGTGTAGAATGGTATTTGATAAAAGAAACATCTAAATTCTAAATTCAAACAGCAGCAGTTAAAACTTTCATCATGCATGAGCATGACCACTGTTTTAAAAAAACTTTCTCCGGTCATTGTTGATAAATTAAAGGGGAAAAGAAAATCTGTGACATATCCAAATCTGACAGAAACCAATAGACAGCATCCTGACAACTGCATCACGAGGCTTAAGGATAAAAATACCCATTGTACAGTCGGCAAAGGAAGCCTAGGTGAGAAGCATACCTCAAAGAGGATAGCTCTCACAAATGGTAACTGAGAGAACAGCACTAGTTCACCTGGGAGTAGTGCCACCCTATTATGGAATCAACTGCAATGCTTGGGGACACAAGTAGTCAAAGAATTGCTGGAGGAATTAGGTCAATGCAAGAAAGATTCTCACGTAGAAAATAAAGTTAGATGAATGACAAAAGAAGATTATTTTATTGACTTCCTTACTAAAATTCTCAAATGCAAGATATAAAACAACTCCTGTCTGGTTTCTGGCTCTACAGGTCAGTCTGTTTAGATACTTAATGCAGAGCCTGCACCACACCCTGCTTCTCTGCATCAAGAGCGTAGTAAACAGCTGCACATATTAACTTCTTTGATTAGATAGTGCCCTAACCTAATCAAAAAATGGTGAGCAGTCCAACGTTCAACCAAACTCTCATTCAACACTGCTTATCTGCTAATTAAAATTTGGTTTAGTCAGGAAAGTTCTGGGAGAAGTGAAATTATGGGGTGACCTAAACAACTCCTGTTCCTGTGTCTTATGGTAATATATGAAGCACAAACTTTACTACAATGCCAATCAATCAAAGATTATGCACAACTACAAGGACAACTACATGAGGAATATCTGTAATTACAACACAGGAGAGAATACTAAAACCATGCATCAGAATTAACAATACAGCTGGGGTTTAACCAAAAAAATATGCTTCATTTGTGGAACCAAAAAAAATAGCTCTAAATTTTGAAAGACCCTTCATTTAACAGGTTTCAGATCACTCACCAGTTGAGGATGCAATGCCTGAAAGACTACCACAAGCCAGACTCACGGCAATAGTAGCATCATGGGGCCTGGTATGAAGTAGAAAGTACAAAAAAAAAAAAAAGTCTAAGAATTGCACATACAAATGGCACATAAAAAGGCCTGAAGAAATTTTCATATTGCTGAATCAACTAGTGAGCTTACCTGTGCAACTGCCAAAACGATCGTAAGCTCTCGTACACTGAGAAGCTGATAGCTATACTGGGTCCAACGCCCTACATTAGTGTTCAATGACAATTAAGCACAAATCAAAATGATTGAACCATCTAACATAAACCCTGATATGAGCATAACCAATAAAACATACCAAAAGTGTGGCTCCAAGTCCCTTGTAGAGGCCAAAAACACTTTCTTCTCTGCTAATTGTTTGTAATGCATGCCAAATACCTCTATAGTAGATCACATTTGTCTGCAAAATTGGAAACTAATTGAGTTAAAAGAAGCAGCTTGAACATGTAATAAACAGTTACTAAACATACTACAAGTTTAAAAGCAGATAACAAGGGGAGAATAACATCACACAACAGATTTAAATTAATCATGAAAATCATAAATCATTAACACCGGTCATAACTAAGATCACCTGCTAAAGGGAAGAAATCCATGGGCAACAACTACAATCCTAGCCAACAGATGAATTACCATAAATCACAGACTAAGTAATATAGAACTGAATAAAACAAACCAACAGATTGATCTTTTATATTATCCAGCAAATAAGAGCTAACATTGATGGAATTTTGACCAGGCATAGCCCCAAAGGCAGCCCCTCATCATCTGGCACACACTAAATCAACACTTTGTAGTGCCCACTACACTTTATTGTGCAACCAGTACCAGTGGAGTAAACAACAATCTTCAAACGACCACTTGTTTTGGTTACTTAAGTTGATGACAAGTAAAATTGACTGTAGTTTAAAAATTGGAAACTGTTTGATCTTTACAGAAAGTCAACATCAAATTCCTTTGCATTCTACTAATTAAATTACAAGCTGGGATGCTTAAAGACGAGAGTGAATGAGGAGAATATAAACTCCAATAATGGAAGACTAAAATGGCAAATTCATCTCTGAAAGGCTATACCTGAGCTGCTAGGCGTGTCCTTACAAGATCCAATGGATATGTAGCAGATGCTGCTGTTATTCCTGCCAAACCACCACCAACAAAATGTACAAGCAGGTCTCTGCCCATGTTTTCTCTATTGCTTTCAAGGCCAGGAATCATGTGTAGCAACTACATAGCAAATACTCGTAATCAAAATCAAGCTACTAGGATAAAGGCATAAAATCTAAATTGGAAATGGTTTTGAACTACAGAACAGTAATTATTCCTGCAATGTTTTTGCCAACCTCTTTATAGCGCTCATATGCATAGAAGTTGACAGACGAGTAAGGTAGCCTATGAACAATTGTAACAAGATTCCCTTTCCAAAAAGCTCTAAATCCTTCCTCTCGATTAATTCGAGAAGCCTCATGCCATATACTAGCTTTCCTAAATGTTGCAACATCTGAGTGCATGCCTTGCACCTGAAAAGATTAAGCCACATTAAAATGATGTCTACCGCAATGTACAGAGTCACCCCACCGATTTCATCGTTCCATAGATGCTAATCTAAATATCCCAGTTCCTTGATTAGTATTAGTCCAATAAGAATATCATAATAGTTTCCTTTATTTGTTCAATTAGAGCATATGCAACCACGAAAGAACAAATCCCCTCAACATTTTTTAAACACAAATATAATCAAACACACAAAACAATAATACAAAAACCCAATTAACAACATCAAACAGCTAAAAAACCAACACAAACAAAAGCCAGGAAAACAAAGAAAATACTCAAATGGGAGAAACTAACCTGAAAGAGTATGGTGAGGCGTGCAAGAGGTGCAGTACAAGTCTTGCTTAGTGCACCCGCAACTCCACCAGCTACAAGTTGCGAAACTGTTCCGATCTGCGATTGCTGATGCTGTTGCTGCAATGGCTTGTGCTGCTTCGGCTGTGAATTAAGAGCCCTTGGCCCTCCCTCTACCACCACTCCTACTCTTGCCTCTGTCTGCATCTCTCTAATAACTCCCTCTCTCCCTTCAAAATTGGATCTTTACTTCAAACATCAAAATGTCAAAACCCCACTTTTCTTTTTCCTCAAAAAGAACCCAACTTTATCTCACTAGTCAGAACAGAAATTAAAACCTCGACTTATTTCTTGAAGAATACAAGAAAATCAGCCCCGTAACCCCGACAAAACTTCTTCTTGTTGCTGCAGTTGTTTTTCTTCAAGGGCTTCTTTAGCTTTAGCTTTAGCTTTGCTTTGATCTCAGTTTTTGAGGAAGTTAAGGACCCCTTTTCCAACAAGAACACTCGAAACTACCTCGTTTTTGTATTAAAGAGTCACCGCGACGCCAAAGCTAAGGCTAAGTCGTTTTGGCTTGCTTTACCAGTCTGCGGTCTTTTAATGGTAGCAGAGTAGTTTCAGCCGTTGATTAATTAAAGCACCATAATCAACGTTCGACTGTGGACTTTTAATGTAATGATGCAATTTAATAGGCTAATCTAAATAGATTTTATTTTGATATGGTAGAGTAGAAAATGTTCCACTGTTTTGTAAGAGTATTGGGTGATGGAATATTCTTGCAAGTTGAAGTTTCCATGTCTTTGGTTGCAACAGTAACATTTGACAGATGTTAAGTCCTAACGTGGGGGTTTAGTCAGACTGATCGCGTCGCTTTATTTGGAAGTTGAAGTTTCCATGTCTTTGGTTGCAACAGTAACATTTGACAGATGTTAAGTCCTAACGTGGGGGTTTAGTCAGACAAAGTTCGTGTTCTCCGAGAGGCATTTTACAGGCAGACAAATTCCTGCAAGTTGAAGTTAATCCTCGATCCATTAAAAGACTGACGCGTCGCTTTATTTTCTATTTACTGGTTTATTCCTCGCGCTACACTATGTATTACGTTATTAAACTCTTTCTTTTTTTTTCTATTCTCGATGCAGAAAAAGATGTGGACATTGTTGATGGTTTTTTTAACTAAAAACAAATTATTTTTACACTAAATTAAAATATATATATACATTCTTAATAAAATAAATTGAGAATTATATATATATATACACATCAATAAATAATAATAAATTTAATATATAATAATAAATTTGTTAATTTAAGTTAAATATTAAATTAAAAAGTTGAGATAAAGATGTTATTAATTAAAAAAACTGAATATTTATTTCATTTTAAAATTAGGTTTCTAAAATTTTATTTGATTTAAATCAATAAATTAAAATTTATTTTGTCACGTCAAGTATTAATTTAATGTCAAAACTTATTTTTAACGCTACGAGAGTCCCATAAAAAATTAATCAAAATAAACACATCAAACTCAAATTTAATGTAAAAGAATTAAATCGCAAATAAAAAAGTCAAGTAAAAATAAATAAAAATAAAAATAAAAAATTAATGGTAATTATTGCAACGTAGTGGATTTATGACTTTCATATATGTTGTATTTCCATTGTTTTTTTTTAATATTTTTCTATCTTGCATTGTATTGTGTGTACATAATCTCAAATATTTTTTTTATGATTTATTCATTGTTAATTGGTAAATAAAAAGTAAGAAGACTCAATAAAAAAAATACAAATAAAAAGTTTGAGTTGCTTCATTGGTATTTCCACCCCTTTTTTTTAATGTTTTTTATAATTTGTTTTTTCTTGTTTTTGAAGCACTGATGTACATAAAATAACTTGCCGTATCATATTAGTTATTTTTTAAAACTTATTTTGCTACTTCTAAAAAAAAATAAAAACTTCTGTAATTAGAATTTTTCTCTCGTTTTTTTTATTTTTTAAAAATAAAATTATAAAATAATTAATAAAATATTACTAATTTCTCATACCAAACTAACCAACTTCCTCGTATTTTATTTATGGTGCATGTTAGTTTGTTCCTCCAACCTTTACAATTCAATAAATCAGTCACAAGTTTTTTTTCTAATTAATTCAGTTTATGCCTTGGACTATTTTCGAGACGTTCAACAAAACCAAGTCAATGTCATCCACACTTAGATTAGATCATTGTGTTCATTAATAGATTCTCTCTCACAATCTTACCGTATAAATGACTGAATTTAATGACAGGAGTGCTTTGATTCATTAAATAATCCATAAATTAATCAAACTGTTTTAGTTCACATCAATTAACAACTTGTTCATGAGACTCTGTATCTTCTTTCACGAATTTTGACCCTAAGAGAACACATTTAGCAGATGTTCTTAATGATCAATTGTGTTAGTCATTTACTAGTTAAAAGTATTTTTAATTTCCCAAGAAAGTTACAAGTCCCATACATAATTCATACATTTATCTATAGATTATCATCAAAAAAAAAAAAAAAACCCAATCATTCATTATAGTTCATCAATTACAGCGTGCTTAAGAGGAAGCCAAAAACGCCTCCCATATCAAGTTCGGGATTCATTATAGCTCATGAGTTCCAAATCACAGATATTTAAATGAAGTTGAAGTTGCAATTTGGGGAGTGGAAATCAGCGTCCTGTCATGAAAATGACCCGTGGAATCAAGTTCGTTTTCTTTTATCATTCGCTTTCGCTATCCAAATCAACTATCTCTTTTTTAACTTTCATTCGAACATATCAGGAAGGCAAATCATGTGCTGGTTCTGGGGTCGTGATGGATACATGTCGCCTTAATCATCGTCATCCACTAATGATGGCGGCACAGAGCTACATAGGAACTGGGAAAATGACTGAAAGTACAAAGAAATCTAATGCCAAATCTCATAAAGCACCAATTAATCTTGTGTTCCGACCATTTACTACATTTCTTCATCTCTACCACTCCAATGATCATTGACAAAGAGGCTGCCTACTTGATATTACATTACAGACAGTCCTTTTTATTCAGGCAACATGAAGCAAATTGAGCTTGCAGATTATAGAATTATGCAGTATCCGGCTCCTTTACTCTTTCCCAAAATGCTGCTTTTCTAGTTCAAAACCTGTTGCCGGTGCTGAATCCATCATGCCAATCATTTCCACGTTGACGTGGTGAGGTATGCTCATAGGGAGAGGCCATGATAGATCAATGCCATTATTCTGGGGAAGACCCAGTGCCAATGAAACACCTTTGCTTCCACTAACACCTGCAGAGTGGTAATTACCTGACAAATTGTTGCCATAAATATTTACTGGGTCCTGTCTCTGCTTAGACACATCAGGAAGTTCATTTCGCGAGTGGGTGCGTGTCATTTGATTTGTATTCTGGTGCGGGGTTGATCGGGGCTGTTTCTTAAGAGGCAAATCAGATGGCGTGTTGGCACCCTGGTTGACCGTTTCAGATGGGGCTTGAGTTTGCTGTGATTCAAGCATGTGCACTTCTTCCACCATTGGCTTCCAAAGTCTAACTCTTGCGTTAATAAACCAATTAGAAACCTGCATGGAGCCATGGAAAGAGATTTTGAAACTCTATTAAATAGCATCATTGTCTCTTAGGACAGAAGTGTCCACGACAACAATTAAGTGGTAATATGAACACCTATCCAGCTTAAATAGACATTCATGCATATCCATAGACATTCCCTCTCAGGGTGTAAAGATCCAGCCATAAGAACAATGTTAGAGAACGACAAGAAGATATGAAGTGGAGAAGGCACACCTGAGTCCTTGATAGACCTGTCTGCTGAGCCAAGGCTTGCTTTTCCGAGTCTGTAGGGTAGCTGGTAAGTATAAAAACTAGTTATATAAACATCAGTGTTAATAAGTCAGGATAACATGGCATAGCGATGAGGTTTAGAAGTTCCACCAAACACTTACGGGTGTAAGAAGTGTTCAAACAACCATGTCTTAAGCACAGCTACAGCATGATCAGGAAGTCCCCTTTGAGATCGCCAAACAGAATGTTGAATAAAGTTTAGGTTCAGAGTTGGATTTTGGTTTCCAATGCCTCGTTCAGTTTTCCCATATCTAGGACTTTTTTCCTTGGTAGCAATACTATCAGCCAAGGTTCTTCCTGTGAACTGAATTTTATCCAAAAGGGCATTCTTCAAGCTAGTAAAGTGCTTCAAAACAATTTTGATTGCATGACAGACATAAGGAGCTGCATTTCCAAGACCAGCAACAGTTTCAAATGATGCAACAACTGACTGCATTTGTTGGCAATATAGTTTGTATCTCCTGTATACCTAATACAGATTGACAAGGAGCAAAACTAGTTTCAAATCTGAAATTCATAAAGATTCTTAAGTGGTACTTGCATTCAAAGAAAAATTAAAAAAGAGCCGGTGGCTAATGAGCATCTTAGAACATATCTGACAAGGACAGAGGAAACTTCAAAGGATTATGAGCCTTTCCACAACTGATTGGCAGGCTTTGTAGATACAGTCGTTGAAGGCCTCATAAGCACTTGCAAAACAAGTCCTATATAGGCTAAGTGGACCCTCGTGACTGAAAATGTTACTTTGATCATTTTGTACGAGGATATATTGTCTTTCATACTCACAAAAGGATCACATGTATTTGCAATGTAGGGATTCACAGACTTTTTGTCTAATCTACCTACAAGAGTAATCATAATGAATTATTGTTTCATCGTGAAAGACCTAAATTGTTCACAAAGATGCTTACCCTGTTAACTTGTAAAAACACGATATTTAGTTAGGCATTGCTGTGATACTTGTAATGCAAGGCATTTAGGTTTGGTTACATGAGCATGATTAAATATAGCTTGGTGTGTTACGAGTAGATTTGCCCAGAACATCGAAGGGACGAGGGGAATTAATTTAAACCCATTTTCCAGGCTCGTTTTTGTAGCTATGTTTTTTCGGGCTTTGATAGACTTCTTTTTACCTCTTTGGTTTGGGCCCTTTTTTTGTTCCCTTTTTTTCTTCTTTCCCATCCTCCTCGGTTAGACCTCCTTTTCATCTCCTGGGTTGGGCCTATTGGAAAAGGAAGAAAGAAAAACGAGGACCAGAACCGAGATAACAACAGGCTTATCCAAGCCAACACCAAGAAGAACATGGCTGTAAAACCGGACTAACTCAATAGTTGAAAAATGAGTTCAAATCTAAGCCCATCAATCCTTTGCGTTTAGGGTCAATCTCTTCATGGCACACCAAATGATGTTTAGTCATTCTCGCATAAGTTCATAACAACAACTATCTCTTAAATGCCTCGCATTGCATGTTATCAGCGCGAGGTACTTGAATGCCTTGTTTTACAATTTAAAAAGGTTGACGTTTCCATGACCAATTCATTCTACAGGGTAGTCGAGTGGTCGTTCACAATGAAGCAATCATTCTATTGGTTGGTTAGGTTGAATGTCAGCAACTTCATTGTCTACGGTGCAAATACATGTGATATGATCATTAAGTGTATAAATATTCAAGGATCAACATGTATAAAAAACAACGTATCCTCACATATAATGAACAAAATAACAAGGCAAATTGCGTTTCAAAACTTTATTTTGTACTATTTGGTTAGTCAAATGACTCGTTTTTTTTTTTTGGCAACAGACCCACATATAATTGTGTTTTAAAATTTGATTTCGTATAAGCTAAATGGCCTATTTAAAAGTGGTAAATATTATTTTTAAAAATATTTTTCATTTGAAAATACATCAAAATAATACCTTTTATTTATTTTTAACATAAAAATAATCCAAAAACACACAAAAAATATTTAAAACTAAAAATAATCAAAAATTTTTAATATCATGGTTGGCCCGCAATCCCAAACGAAGCCAAAATAAACTACTTTTCATTCACAAATACATGTTATTTATTTATTTTGAATGCAAAAATCGAACTCACAGCAGTTTTTACTAAATATAATTTTTAAAACCACATAGGTAAAAGGTATCATAATATTAAACACCAAGTAAGGTGCATGTTTGAGATTATAACAGAAATTATTTTTAAAAGTGTTTTTGGATTGTAAATATTTTTTTTATTTTAAAAACTTTATTTTCAACATCAAAATAATTTAAAAAAAAAAGTGTAATTAAACCGAAAAAACAACGACAGCCTAAATCAACCCCATTTTGGTCCATCTGCAACGATTCCAGTGAAGGAAGCGCAAAGACAGCAGACCAAAAAAATCAGAAAGAAAACAAAGCAAGCAAAAAAGAACAGGAAAAGAAACAGTAACTTGATTCAATATGACAAGACAGGACATCTTTTTGCCATGACTACTTACAATTACTCAAATATCTTTTCCCGAGATACTGATTCCTTCACAGCAATAATCAAATCAATTACAGAAGACAGTCACACCAACGCAATATTCACATGCAGCATCCTCCACCATCTTTACCCAAATTGATAGTTTTTATTTAACCTCAAGAATGTCCTTTATATGAATGACCTCAACATAAAGAGGACATGAAATATAAATTGAAAGGGGGCTTGGCCTATCTACTTACTGATACTGATACATTACTGGGTAACTTTTCTATTTTTAGGTACTGTTTCAAGTCTCTCACATGGGTCATACACGTAAAATTAATACTTTCTCTGACATCTATTATTAAAAAAAAATTGAAAGTCTGTAATCTCCGATCTATGGATTTTTTTTTCCGAAACATATTAAAATTTATAATTAATCTTCACAATGAGAACGTAATGAGCTTAGTTACTAATGGAGTCTACGCGAGACCTTCAAACGGAATAACACACGAAGGGGGTTCTCCATATGTCCTGAAGATTGTTTTCTCTATATTTATGACTTTGAATCTTATTTTTTATATTTCTGTTCATTAACCTAAGATCTCTTGCAAACCCTGCCAAGCAAATAAAGAAAATAAATGAAGATGAATCAAATATATATACCTCATCCAGCATCAATATTAGCTTCGAATTCTTCCATTGATGCTCCACCCCGCCACTTAAAAAAGCAATACTTTCTCTCGTAATTTCACTTTCACCCAAACCATCCAGAGGGAAGTTTGCATTCGCACAATTAATTACACCACAAATTTCGTCCAAAATCTGCTGTGCAGGTTTCAAGAACCTTGAACTCGTCAAGATTGAAGCGTAGCCAGTAAAGGGACCAAGGGGGACGACAGAGCTTCTCATTTCACCATTCTGCTTAGTGTAATCGCCTGAAACTGAAACGGCATTGTATCTTTGGTTATCGAGTTGAAAAGAAAGACACAAAGATAAACCCTGACTTGCTAAAGGCTGGTAGTTCATGTCTTCGAGGGTTTTAAGTGAAGAGAACGAAGAAGATTGTGAAGGGTTCATGGGAGCTTGTCTAGAGAATAGTGGGGTTGGTGGGTTTTGTTGTTCCTGGTTGGTTTGAGTGGTGACACGAAGCTTGTTTTTTCTGTTCTGTTGTGGGACATGAAAGGGTTCAAAGTTTTGTGCCATGAATATATACACTCTGTGAAATGGTTTTGAGCTTGAGAGAGAGAGCTCACCGAAAGTGAAAACGAAGTGGTGATGATGATGATTGATGAAGAGCAGGACGGGTTATGATGTAATAAAGGTATTGTTTGCTATTAAGTAGTGTTTGTTTTTCCTACATGATTTTTATTTAAAAATATACTTTTAATTTTTAATAAAATTATTTTTAATATTAAAATAATTTTAAAAAATAAAAAATAAATATAATTTTTTTTTTCTAAAACACATTGCCCCTGTAAAAACAAACACTGACTAGCTAATAGGATTGCGTTTGTCCACATGCCAGCTAATTTCTTTTAGCGCGACACAATGCAGGCACTTTTTTTGTATTTTTCTAGAAAAATAAAAAATATAATCACAAATAAAAAATTCTACACATATATTTAATTAACAAAATTAAGAATATTTGTGATAATAAATATAAAAAATTGATTGGTGATAGCTAAACACTAAATTAATAAATTAAGAGATATATATGTATCAAAATATATATGAATTTGTAATATAAACATAGAGGCATGCATAAATCTTTTTATACCTCTAAACAACTTCAAAATTAATATAAAAACAAAAAAAATATTTTAAAAACCAAAAATTACCAATGTAAGATATACTCTTTTCAACCAATCTTACAGTGATAGAATATCCAAGTAAAATTCCGTTGTTGAATTATTTGAAATTAAAATTAATTTTTTTCATAGTCACAATTAATGTTAATCGAGAGTTTCTTTTTTTTACCAATAAAATTCAATTATTTTTTATCTTCTCTTTACAACCAGGAACAGAAAAAAAAGAGTTTAAGATGAAAAAATCATGAGATCTTTTTCTGTTGTTTTACATTATTTTTACTCCTTTTAGTAAAAAGGTTCAAAGATTTTTGTTATTCTTTTTTAACATCACTGCTAAAAATTAATAGAACTCCATTAACCAAAACATTCAAAAAATTTCTGTTCATGCCAGTATTTTTAATTCCTATACATACCATACACAACTAAAATCAATAAATAATAAAATTATATTAAAAATTATTAAATTGTACCTTTGTTATTTTTTTATAGGGAATTCTTGGTTATTTTTTTTTTATAGGGAATCAATAAAATATAAAATTATATTTTCCTCGGTATATTAAAAACATAGTATTAAAATAAAAAGATTTGTAAAATTGTAATGATAATGTAATCACGTAAACTTTAGTCGAATCTTTAATAAAAGGATTGACAAAAATATAAAATCACCTAATTAATTAATTGATTAGTCTTGTTGATTTTTTTTTAACTTTTACTTTAGTTTTTCAATTCACTGATGGAAAATAAAAAAACATTGAAAATGGTAATTTTATAATTATTTCATATGGATGGGTCCACTTGTATTGAAGGTAATTAACATGTTAGCTTATTTATAAAATAAAGTTATGAAAGTACTTGATTAATCAAGTTTTTTAAAATATAAATACTCAAATAGAAAAAAAATTAATATACGTACTCAAATAAAAATAATAATCATAAAGTAAAATTGTACGCACCACATAGAAAAAATTGTATACACCACGTATAACTAAAATCCTAAAATAATAAAATTACATAAGAATTTAATAAATTATGTTTTTTTTATTAAGGGATTCCTGGCTGTTTTTATTTTATTTTCTACTCTTTCAGGAGAAAGGATCTATACCTTTGAAAAACTCTATTTATATAAAAGAACTCTATATTCTTTAAATAACAAATAAAATATAATTTGGACTTGTAACAATGTTACACGCGCTGTAAGAAGATTGCGAATATCATTCATTTGTTGGCATGCACCACTATCCTTTTCTTTTAATAATATTTATGTTAAAAGAAAGGTGCAGGCTGCAATGAGAGTGGGCCGGGGCAAGAAGCTCGAGCCGATACAGGCTGTTTGTCTGAGTTGAGTGTGCTGCCACGCCGAGCACTGTTGGTGTGAGCGTGAACCTTAGCTACCTTGTGAGATTGGGACCGTGCCCCACACCCAATATATTTGGGTCCAACTAGCACATTTAGACTCATTTCTAGTTTATAATGGGCTGAAGTCCAACACTCATCAAGGATTTTTCTGGGATTTCATGTGGGTCTCTCAGTATTTTATATTTATCCAATACATATTATCCTGAGTATAATACAACTCAAGCTATTACAGAGATGGAATTGCACTTCAGTTCCTCTCCATAAAATAATAAATTCATGAGTTATAAATACATCATGAATCTTTCAAGTTAAAGATTCATAATTTTTTCATTCTCTACTATATATATATTTTCGAAGCACTTTATCATTGGAGAATCCCCGCATTAATCAAAGAAGACATTTTGCAGATACCAGCTATCGGTCACCTGGTATATCAAATATTACCTGCTACCAATTATCAACTTTCCAAGTTTTTTATATTAAGTCACCATATACCTTAACTATGAAGAATTGATTAGATTGCTTGAACTAAGAGATCAATCAATTATAAAACAAATCAATTTTATTCATAATCATTTTGGATTTTGATACTCATGACTAGTATTATTATTTAAAATTATTTTATTAGATTATTTTATTAGATGTCACGTCATCTCGGATTGAAATGTTTCATTAAATGTCATATTTATTATAGAAAAAAATACTTATCTAAATTCAATATTTGAATAAATTGCCCAAATTTAACATACAGAATTGCAATATATAATTCGAAACTACATGACTTTTTCTCAACCATATACGTGCCATACAATCAAAGCATGTTGCATTCAATTATCATAGTTTCTAAAAATCGAGAATCAATTAAAATTTTCTCCAGATCAGAAAGCATTACTGAAATTTTTATCAGAGATTTGAGGGAAACAAGTATACATGATTAAAAGAGAAGTAGAAGTAATGAGCTAAAGTTACGAAGCTTTTTTGTGGATGCCTGAGGCTATAGAACACAAGATGAGAATGCTAAATCCTCTGTTCATAGTGAACTATGCCTCTCCAATGAAACTAGAAACCTTCTCTCGAGATGGCTCTAGCAAATACATGGCATAAGGAAAAATGAATATTGTTCGTGCCCGTCACACGAATGAACAATATTGTGATAGCCTCGTTTTACCAAGCTGTAAGATAAACACCTTGTTAGTTAGAACAGCAAGCTCTTTTGTTGATATTACTGGACAGATTTGCAATATTAATTGAAGTCCCTTGGGGAAGTCCGGTTGAGTTAGCTGCCTCTTGTGCTGTCAGTGCCTTCTTGCTAATAATTTGGTAGATATCCAACAGAATGGTCTGGAATGCCTTCTCAACATTGGAAGCTTCCAAAGCTGAAGTCTCAAGAAATGAAAGACCTTCCTTCTCGGCTAGCGTTTGAGCATCTTCTGCTGAGACAGATCTAAGATGGTTCAGGTCAGATTTGTTTCCAGCCAACATGATGACAATGTTAGAGTCTGCATGGTCCCTTAGTTCACGGAGCCACCTCCGGACATTATCAAATGTTTGCCTCTTGGTTATATCATAAACCAAAAGTGCACCAACTGCTCCTCTGTAGTATGCACTGGTGATGGCTCTGTACCTTTCTTGGCCAGCTGTGTCCCATATTTGTGCCTTAACTGTCTTCCCTTCCACCTGCATAATAATTAATTTTGGCATCATTAAAAATAAATATTACCTGATCAAAGAGAACCAGAAAAGAATAATCATGGATTTGATTCAACAAACAACTGGGGTGGAGATGACAACTTCAAACTTCGCAATCAGGTAACCTGTTCTCTATAGTGTTTCCTATGCGGGACTCTCCTTGCAGGGGAAGTGGCGGGCTACTTATGTTCCCTAACCAAAATGTTCTCCTGGTTAATAACCGCAATTGCTCTTTGTTTTAATACTCTACTTGATTGTTAAAAATATTTCACAATCTGATCAAAAATTGCTGACAAAACTCTGAAAACCTGCAAGTTTCCATTTGTAACGCCAGGGCTCATGCCAGAAAAGTATTGGGGTTGGAGGTGGTTAGGAATTTGCTTTTTTATCCCTTTGTATGGAGGCATCAATATTATTCGATGCTCTTGGAGTTGAGTGCATTCCTCTGATATGTAAGTGGAGTATATGAGTAAGGATCATGTGGGATTCACTTGAACTACAAACACAATCCACAAACATAGAATATTTGACCGAGGAGAGACTAACACGTGATGATGGCGTTGATAGCGTAGCTCCAAAATCAAAACTCGTTTTATAACAAGTGAAAATGAAAAATAAAAATAAACAGAATGCAAATAAATTAAAAGAAAACCTAGAGATCTCATCACAAGATGGGATTGATGGAATGGAAACACACAATACTTAACCACGAAAAAAAAAAGGAAACATAAATACAAACCTGGAGAGTCCTTGTTGCAAATTCAACACCAATAGTAGACTTGGAATCCAGGCAAAATTCATTGCGCGTAAATCTGGAAAGAATGTTTGATTTTCCAACACCTGAATCTCCAATCAACACAATCTTGAACAAGTAATCGTATTCATGATCCACCTTGTATGCCATCAATTAATTATTATCCTCCGTTTTCTCTAATCCTCTCTCTCACGCACCCTGACACCTCAAATCAAATAAAAAAAATTGAAATTGGCAAATTGGGTTGGTATTAAATTTGAAATTGGGGGTAGAGAGAGAGGGGTACACTAACGCTACAAGAGAGAGAGAAGTAAAACAAGAATAACGGATGAAAAGGCATGTTAAACGGTTATTCTTTCATTGAAGGCGCGAAACTCGGGAGAGTTTAAAATCACACACACACACACGTATTTGCTTTCACACCTTTGTCTTTCCATAAAAATAAATAAATAAATAAAGCGAGAGTGACCGGACTCTATTGGAAATTGGGCTTTTGGACCGGGTCCTGGACTTCTAGGACTAGGTGAATAATTTTTAGTGTAAATCACAGAAAGACTTGTAGTATTGTAAAATAAAAAATACTTCCCACAAGTTTTACAGATTCCTCTTAGATTTCCATCTTCGAGGAGTCCGTTTGTATTTGCATGGATTTTGGAGCTGCTGCCTTCTGTTCCTTCGAAGGAGAATTGGAGTCCACGTCCCGACTCTTCCGGGATGCAATGGTCGTCGCTGGAGCTTCTCCTGCCCGCCCATTCCCCACGGATGTCAGAGGGCTAGCGGACTTCCACCCAGTTTTGGAGGCATTTCCGGCAGTATCGCGACGATCGGACCTCGGATCGGTGTTGTAGATGCTATTTGAGGGTGATCGCCGGTTGGAGGGCTCATCGGACGGCGATCAAATCTGACGGCTAGCCATGGACTCCAATTTTCTGCCCTTTATTTCCTCTGAAATCTTCCCTTGGGCTGGGCTAACATGTTTGGATCAATGAGCAAAGTTAATGGGTCGAACTCGAATCAAATGATTTAATAAAAATATATTTGCTTTTAAATTTTTTTAAAGTTGACCTAGCTGTCGAGTCATTAAAGATTCAGCTGCATAAGCGACCTTTATCAGATTTGTTTTTTCAATTTAAAATCTGATCCATATTATATTCTGGATTGTGAATTTTTGGACTCAACTTGTTAGATTGGATGGGTTTAATTACGAAATGAAAAAGGATTCTCATTTAAGAAAAAAAAAAAGGACTCTTTATTTTACTAATATTTATTGATGGACTTCTAGATGGTTGCATAGGGCCAAGGGTGCTGATTTTTTTACTATTCTGTGTTTGTTTAGTGATGAACCACAGTCGCACGACACTCTACAACGGTACCGCTAGCAGTTTCATTTGTGAAGCGGGTCTTAAGCCGAGCGAACCCTCTAGCCATCCTGAACTTTCCTCTCCCTCCAACAACAGCAGCTTCACGTTCCTTCTCTGTTACTGGATTTCTCGAAAACAAGCTTAAAGAGCTCCCATTAAACCTGCCTGAGGTAAAACCGAAATCAAGATATGTTACCAGTGTCAAGACATCTTGGCTCGATGATACATAGAGTCCTCTGCATGACCAATGACCTCAGATGTCGGTTCAGGACCTGCTGTTAACGGATCATAAACGGCAAATAAGCTGCCGAATGGCAGCGCTGGTGACTTATCCTCCTTGGTGATGTTAGGACGAGCTATAAGGACAGAAGTAGGATTTTCGCCGCTAATTCTGTCATGGAAAAAGAAGTGGAGCTCGCTAACTTTCTTCCGCGGGGATACATATGGCACGCTTTGAGAGTAATAACGACAATAAACAGGTGCAGCGATCATGTAAAGGATCAAGGCCAGCCACAAAATTTTATTTTCTTCCATTTCCCTCGCTTCAAAATTTCTCGAGTCTTGACTTACACTTCCTCGATATCCTTTCTTTCTTCGATGAACCTCCTTAATTTATCATGTGCAGTTGTTGGGCACATTTATAATTAATTAATTAATTACCTTGCAATCCATTTATTAGTATATTATGTATGACGCTATCTGGCACATTAGATTCTTGTTGATTTTGTAGCTTGTCTTTGGTTCATTTTATTGATCTACAATTTATGAGCAACGAAAGACAGATTCTATGCTATATACAATTTTTTATATATAAAAAAATGCTGCTACATAAGGCAACCAATTATTACCTTGTATGATGGGTTCAAATTATCTTAAAAGATACGTCTGGTCATGTTTTGCCTCCTGTGATATTTCCAGAAATCATTTTGGGGTTTTTTTCATAGATGATTAGTAACCTGTGATTTCTATTTTCAACCACCTGGAAAATGAACGCTCTTCGCTATGGATGGTCCAAGCCATTACTTTATATTCACCTGCATAGAATAAATCATCTATAACTTTAAAGAGTGTAACTCAACTGATCAAGTTTTAGATATATTATTTTGAGATCACTAGTTCGAGTCCCACAAATCTCAGAACTACTAGAGACTTACATGGACGTTAACTTCAGAGCCCGTGGGATTAGTCGAGATACGCGTAAACTGACTCAAACACTTACATTATTAATAATAATAATAATAATAATAATAATAAATCATCTGTGATATTTTTAATCTAGGCAAATATAATCTCCACTAAAACAAATCATCAATAAACTAATACACTCACAAATCATAATCCTAAAGATAAAATAGTCGTAAATTTAACAAGATATGAAATTGCATTAAGATTTAATTTAAATAATGTAAGCAACTAAAAATATTGAAGTCTGATCGAGAAATTCAAATTCCAATTACAACCACCAAATTTTCAACGCCATATTAATTATACAAATATAGCTAAGTAATGAATCAATATTACATTTTACTATCAACATAGTTTTAAATTATAATTCAGGAGGGTCCATCTGAGTTTAGAAAGATCATCTCGGATTAACCATTAATTATATATATATATATATATATATATATATATATATGCGCGCGTGTGTATGTTTTAATAGGCCTGATAAATTAATCACAAACTAATCTTCTTACAAACTACAGCCGGCTCATGTCTATTATAGACCCAATAAATTCAATAACAAAATACAAGTCTAATCTTCTTACAAACTACAAACAACTCATATCTATTATAGACCTTTATTATAACCCAATAAATTTAATAATAAACGACTACCCACTCATATCTATTAAGGAATTATTTTACTACACCTGCTTCATCTCCTTAACTTTCAAAACCCTTTTCGTTGTCGGTAACCATGGGGCATTGTTCTTCTCCTTGATTCTCACCCTTCCTCCATCGATTCTCAGTTTTCTTACACAATACTTGGATGCTTGGTTGTAACCATACCGGAGTGTAACGAGGTTTCAACCAATACTTGAGTTTGCCAAGACTCAATCAACCATGAAGTTATCAGGACTAACCTTTAAGGGTGTAGCTTAATTAGTCATGCTCTGAGTTTACTCCTTAAAAATTACTAATTCGAGTTTTATAAACATCAGCGCCACTGGAGACTTATATGATCGTTAACTTCAGGACCCGTGTGATTAGTCGAGATGCGTGTAAACTAACCCGAACATCCACGTTAATCTAAAAAAAAAAGGGTCAAGACTCAAGCTTTTAATTTTTGACTTTACTCAGGCTAGTGGGAGAACATACATTTAACTACCTTCATTAACATTTTTAAAGTAAAACACTCTTGTTTTATATTTATATCGGTTTGTTTTTGTGTTTCAACAATATTTTTGAAAAAATTATTTTTTTTATTTTAAATTAATAATTGTTTTTGGTATTTTTAGATCATTTTAATGTGTTGATATTAAAAATAATTTTTTAAAATAAAAAATATTATTTTAATATATCTTCAAACAAAAAATATTTTAAAAAACAACAACCCAAATAACCAGATCTCAAACAGCTTTCAATATCAAAACCAAGTATAATTATTCGGTCTCAAAAAAAAAAAAAAACATGCCATTCATGCAAAGCAAAAGGAAATTTATAAAGATAATCATCACAGCTTGGCATACGGTCCCAATGTTAACCCTTGTAGTTCAGCTGGGATGAGCACATCACCTGTCCCGTGCGTCCCTTCGTAGCTCATGGAGTTTTAATTACCAGTTCTTTAATAACACGACACTTCACAATGTTTGTCACATCAAACAATATTAAATAGAGGTGAAATTTCTTAGTAAGCTCAGCTTTGAATACTTCATGCCAATGGCAGTTCGAGTGCCGCGGATAGAATTTGTCATGCACTTGCAATAATTTACGAGTCTTCCTATCAAAAAATATTTTTTTCCGGGTCTTATATATTGGGTGGAAGTTCTTATCCTTTTAAAAATATAATGCACAAACCTTTTAAAATACCAGCGGTCAAACTCCAAAAAAAATCCCTAGAGGTCAACCATTAATTGGGATTGAAATATGAATAATTAAGTCGAAAAATTAGTGCAGGGAGATTCTAAGAATCACTTGGTGGGGTTAATGCATGAACAATCCAATCATCATCTTTTACAAGCGCACACGCAGAGGAGAAAAAAAAGGAGACAAATATTAAAAGTAATAAATAAATAAATTAGTGCATTAATAGATTAAGAACTTGTTTATTTATTTTTGTGTTTCAAAAATATTTTTTTAAAAATTAAATTTTTATTTTATTTTTTTATTTTAAATTAATGTTTTTGACTTTTTATATTTTTGCTGATGTTAAAAATAATTTTTTTAAAATAAAAAAAATTATTTTAATTCATTTCTTAATAAAAAATACTTTATCACACTTTTAAATATCTTATAAGAATAGGTTGGTGGAGAGTATTCATGCTTTTCTAGCATAAAAACCTGTTCTAACAAAAATACTTGTATAATGCGTCTTAATTCATGATGGCAAGCAAAATATCTCAGCATCCTTTCTTCCTTCTCCTACTCAGCAGCCTGATCATCACTTGTCCTCCCCTCAGTAGCAGCACGGCTTCTCATTCTCAAGATGATCGAAAGGCATGTTTCTCTATGTTTTATTTTAATTGATTGGTCATGAAATCCGAAAATGGGCACTGCC